>Ga0007792_10000393_pt1 | contig 15898 bp, 20 predicted proteins | sample CryBogmetaGMA6M_FD_60371 | JGI IMG/M metagenome (GOLD analysis project Ga0007792, IMG submission 60371) | Freshwater microbial communities from Crystal Bog, Wisconsin, USA - MA6M | ecosystem: Environmental > Aquatic > Freshwater > Lake | place: Crystal Bog, Wisconsin, USA | collected 2009-07-06
AGTTCCCGAGAATTCAAATGAAAAAGTTATCATCCTTTTAAGGGAGTCTTTTTTGCGTAATCCAAACAATGGAAGCTCAGATAAGCGAGATAAGTTATATAAAACCGAAAGAGCAATTTATGCTTTTTGCCATAACGAATCCATTGGAAGGTTGATGCAGCCTAAAGAGCCAACCTATTCAACAGAAGGTTTGTTCTAAGGGTTTATTCTAGTAAAGTATATTTGCAATATATGTATAATAAACCTGTATTGCAAATAAAATAAAGGAACATGATGGCAACTAGAGCAAAACGCAAAAAGGTTATTAGGTCTGATTTTATTCCTAGCGGTATTACTCCCTTTGATACTGGAAAAGTAAAGATGGGTATTTACTATCAGAAACCTAAGTATATAGAGCAAGACGTAGATATGTTGGAGATACAGAAATGGATTATTGGAGATCCAGATCGTTTGAGGTTGGAATATTGGACAGATATTGCCCTTAAGTTTGCGACTGGGTTTGTAGTGTTGGTAATTGTTTTAATGTATGTAAGGAATTGACATGAAAGCTAACGAACATCAAATAGGAGGAGATCATTATGCTAGAAATACTATACAACCGTGGGATTACATTATTGCCAATCAGCTTGGATACCTTGAGGGTAATATTATCAAGTACACCACCCGATGGAGACGTAAAGGCGGAGTTGACGACCTTAGAAAAGTTATCCACTATGCAGAAAAGTTAATTGAAGTAGAAGAAATTAAAAAACTGAGAGAAGATCACGACAAATGAATATACATAAAAAGTTACAAAAAGCGCGGATGACGTTGCAGAACACTGCGCTTAAGAAATCCGGTCATAACAAGTTTGCTGGATATCAGTACTTTGAATTAGGGGATTTTCTCCCTCAGATTCAAGCTATTTGCGATAGCCTGGGATTATGTGGCACAGTATCGTTCACACCAGAGATGGCTTATTTAACGATTTATGATACCGATAGCACCGAATCAAATAATTTTGTTACCTTTACCTCACCAATGTCTAGCGCGGCTTTAAAGGGCTGTCATGACGTTCAGAACTTAGGGGCGGTACAGACTTACTTACGTCGGTACTTATGGGTTAATGCTTTTGAAATCGTAGAGCATGACGCATTAGAGCCATTAACTGGCAAGGAAGAACCAGCAAAAAAGCCTGAACCAGTAGCTAAGCCAGCGCCAGTAGCTACTAAACCAGTTGTATCTAATACAACTAAGGGTGCATGGTCTATTACTATGAGCGGAGAAGAAGGTTCTCCAGGATGGTTTGAGGCTTTAGAAATAGGAGTTAAAACATTATTAACTGGAGCGCAGACTCCGGATGACGTAGCAACTATCTTTAAAACTAACCGCGTTTTATTTGATAGAGTAAAGGAATTAGATGCACAGGTTTATTCAGATCTAATGACAAATTTTTCAACAACTAAAAAAGCACTTATTAAGGAGTAATACATGAGCGATTATTTGAACCAAGGAACTATGTGGCACAACTCTGAAAAGAAAAGCCCGAAAGCTCCTGACTTTAACGGAACTATTTCTTTAGACAAAGACTATCTAAAGCAATTGCTTTCCGAGTCTACTGACAATAAAGTAGATTTAAAGCTTGATTTATGGAAAGACAAGCGCAACGTAAAAGGTGCTGAGAGACACATTCTTTCAGCAAAAGTAAACACTTGGAAGCCTGAAATGTCTTCAGCTCCATCTTCTGCAAAGGATCCTTGGGATGAATAAGAAATCAGACGTAGTTGCTAAAACTGCTAAGAAACGTGGTCGTCCAGCTGGAGTTAAAAATAAACCAACTCCATTTAACAATACGCCATTTCCCGTAGATTGGGAAAAGCTTGCTAAACAATTACAAGCTGCTCTTGCTTCTCAGATCAAAGACAACGATGTCCTTGAACAAGAACTTTCCAGAAAACGTACATTCTGGGAGCGTTTAGTTTGCTTGGCAACCGGAAGCGTATAAATGCACAAAGTCCCGTATTGTGATATGATGAAGTCTCGAACAGGAGGTTTTATGAAATGTTACATATGCGGGGCTGACGCAACCAAAATCAACAAAAGAAAAAATGTATGTGATAAACATGCAAGATTTTTACAAATGCAACATACTGCAAAAAACGACAAAAAATATGTTCCGTCAATTTATGAAATTGAAAAAATGGCTCCAAAAAATATGATTTGTCAAGATTGTGGATGCACAATGCATTGGATTGATAAATCAAACAGAAAACATGGAGCTGTTTTGCAGCACTATAGAGATGGAACGTTAGCGATTACATGTATGTCTTGTAACACCAAACATGGTCTTATGCTGGGAGATATGTATAGGGATGTTCCATCTGGTCATAAGCTTTGCAATAGTTGCAAAACAATTAAATCATTATCAATGTTTAATGTACGAAGAGATGGAAAAGTTGAGTATCCAATGAGTAAATGTAAACCATGCAATCTTGAGGCGCATAGATCGTGGAGAGAAAAATATCCAGAAAAATACAAAGCTTCTAACAAGAAGCACAATGATTTTCGGAAAACAAAGGGGATTAAAAATGAATTATCCGCAGTTTGAAGCTAAAAAAATAGCAATGAAGCAAACTAAAGAAGGCTATGTAATGAGCTTGGCTATACATCCAGATGATATACCAGACGAAGTCATAAAAGATTTTGTGGGGTCTAGGTACATGGTTGTCATGGTCAGGCTAGCGGACTCCGAAGAGCCAATGAACCGAGATGAGTTTGCTGGCGCTCAACTAGTGAAGTTAGCTGGTATGTTGTGTAGAGAAAAAGAATTTTGGGAGTTTTTGCACGACAAAGGTGATTTATTTGAAAAAAATGAAGCGGCTTGCGTTGACTGGCTTACTAGCTTTTTAAATGTTAACTCAAGAGCAGATATTAAAATCAATAAAGTTGCTCAAGAAGCGCTAAAAACAATATATACGGAGTATAAAGAATGGAAACACTAGTACCTTACAGTTTGTACTTGTACCCAGAGCATGTTCAAAAGATGCGTAATCTTGCAAAAGACCGAAAAGCTTCTGCATTTGTTAGGGATGCCCTGATTGCTGCATTTGATAAGACTGATGACTATCAAAGTGGATACAACAAAGCATTAAGGGATTCTTGCGAAGTTATTAAAGCTACTCGCGAAGCAAAGATGATGCTTGTAAACGATGAGCCATTAGATAAGTTTTTAATGAAACAACTTAGAGACCTGGAGGGATGATGATTACCAAGGAACAAGAAGAAGCAGAAGACTTTGTAATAAAAATTTACAGACTACTACAGTCTGACAACCCTGAATACAGAGTTTCATTTTTTGCTTTTTTAACTTTAGCTTCAGTAATTTCACAGGAAATGGGTATGTCTAAAGAAGAATTTATCCATTACGCAGAAACCGTGTTAGAAAACAATAGGGATATTAAAGTATCTGAACTTCAATGAACGAAAAAAAACATATGCGATTTTTAGCCGCTTGCTTTGCTATTGTTGGTGGTAATACTCCAAAAGAAGCTATAGCAATCGCCGATGAACTAATAGAGGAACTAGAAAATGAAAAAGATACTGATAATGGCATTGCTACTGTTATCCCTAAACGCACACGCAAGAGGAGTAATAGCTGAAGTAAACAATGAAGGGGGAGGATCAATTGCCATTACTGATATGAAATGCACAACTGTTCCCAATACTTTTATTGCTTATTCTTATACGGAAAATGGACGCTCAATGCTGGGATGCTGGTCTTCAGATGATTCTAGGGTGTTTATTCGCTGGTCAGATGGCGATCTTAGGTCTTATCCATTAGATATATTTAACTTACCCAAAAAGAAAGGGACTTTCTTATGACATCCGATGAAATAGAAGAGGTTATACTAGCACTTAAGGTTGCTGGAGCCTATTGTCCAGAGTATGAAATTTTACCTGACGGAAGCTATCACTTTTTTACCAATGGACAAAAAATACAGAATCCTGTTATACATCTCCCAGAATCCGGGCGTACTCTCGGCTAATATCAAGGTAAATCTCAGTAGATCTTCTATTGGGGTTTATGCACGAATGCTATTAGACGAGGGTGCTGTTTTTAAAGACGAAAAAGGTGGGTGGCAAGTAACTGATGGGTATATTGTTGCACCGCCAGAAAAGATAAAAACTCCACTAGATATTGTGGAAACTCAAATACGTAAAATGATTGAATTGAATGACCAAAGATGAAAAGATCGCATTTGACAAGATTGCAAGACTCGGATGTATTTTGTGTTCCTCAGTCCTTGGGGTTGAAGGTAGCCCAGCAGAACTGCATCACGTCAGACGGTTTGGTGGCAAAAGGTCTACATCCCCAGTCCTACCACTTTGCCCAGAACACCATCGTGGAAATACCGGAGTTCACGGTTTGGGTGCAAAAGGTTTTGAGCGTAAATGGGGCGTTACCTACGAGAGGCTATTGGAAGAGGTCAATCAAAGAATGGGAAACGAAACAACACGAGGGTAAGCTATCAAAGTTCGAGCGGATCAAATCCAAGATCATCTGATATTACCTTGGTACGCCGCCTAAACTCAGCATCGTGATGACTCCATTTTTGAGTCTTCCAGCGGCTCATATGGACACATTCATGAATTAGGACTCGGATCACGGTTGATAAATGACCGCATTTCTTATCCGAAATAGTGATGATATGTTCATAATCTTCACCATCATCGTATAAATAAGTACCCATTGTCTCAGGGTCAGAATCTATAATAAACTTAATCTGCTCAGGCAAAGGCATAGGCCAGCGACTAAATGGGTGCATACAGTAAATTGCTGTATATAAGTTCCTAATAATTGCTGGTGTTAATTTCATACCTTATTTATGCAGCCCCGGAACTCAAACTCGTCCTCACCGCATACCTGTATTAATTCTGGAAGCATCAGTCTACCACGCTCCCAAGACAGTAATGCGAACCCAGAACGCCAGTCTTTTGGGTTATCTTCCGTGTATCCCATGAACTGATTTCCATGAGGATCCGCTAGACAGCCCGTTTGAACCCCATAGCGCGTTCCGTTGTAATCGGTAAGGGGTTGTACTGCCAAATTGTGTGTGTGGCCTGTAACCATGTTTACGCCCGAATTTAAGGCATTTGCCCGACCACCACCAAATCCACCTTTCCAGCGGTGTTTAATACAAGTATCTTCATTTACCCAGTAAGACCAGCATGGTTTCCATAAAGGAAAGTGATCTTTAAGGGTAAACCCTGATACTCCCTCATACATTCCCGTTTGTGCTGATAAGAAGGTCTCAAATCTAGCATCGTGGTTTCCCATTGTCCAGATGAGTTCAGCACCTTTAGAGACTTTTTCAATCTCTTCCATGAACTCTTTACAAGCTTCTAATTCCTCTTTGACAGTAGGGCTTTTCTCCCAGCCAATACGAGCATGACGGCTGGCTTGAGAGCCATCAAATACATCTCCGTTAGCTACGACTACTTTGGGTTTGAATTCTTTAATAATCATCAGCAATGCTTTGAATGCTGTGGTGTAATCCCCAGGCCAGAAGTGAGCATCTGAAAAGACTACTACACGACCCTTTTCCATTTCAATACCACGGCGGGCATGACCTGGAGTCTGTTGAAGCTTCTTTAAAGGATCAAATCTAGCATCATTAACGCTAGGAAGACTGATTTTCAATCTACATTCAATGCTTCTTCGCCTGTTATAAATAGCTCTAACAGACATCTTATGCTTTTCAGCAAACTTTTGTGGACTTCCAATCTTGCGCCACTCTTCAACAAACTGATCGTCAGTTAAATAATAACCTTGCATGTGATTTCCTTATATGTTTTATAAAGCTATTCGCATATTACATTGATTTGTAAGGAAATAGTATGTAATTAGGGAAAGTCCCTATTTTAATCATCTTTCTGCTTTAGATACTCGATCATTAAATCTTTTCATAATTGCTGTTTTACGATCCTCAATGCGCTTAATTACTGCTGGAGGAGAATTGCGCTCAATAGCATCCCTTTTCTCTTTATTGATTTTAGTAATCTCATTTTCAGCGGTATTGGCTTGAGTATATAAACGAGCTTCTGGATGATCGCGATAGTATGAATTTACATCCTCACGATTCTTAATCCTACCTTTAACCTCATTCTCATGGTTAGCCATATTGGTAATGTTGTCATAAAACTTATTGGCTTGAGAAGCCTGAGATCCTACATCACCATAGAACTTACCAACCAATGGAACTTTATAAGATGGTAACTCTTCTCCAGTTGCAAGGCTGGTAACAGCTTGCTCTGCCTTCAGAACTTCGCGCCCTACACCACCAGTTGCTTGACCAATCAAATAATCTAATTGATCCGCAGTTGGGCTGACTAAGCCTTTTTGATACTTGGTTCCACCGGAAGCATAGTTTAAAAACTTAGATAACTCTTTACTAATAAAACTAGCAGTATCGCGAGAGCGGGTATATCCAGGAGTAGGATTGGTAGCGCGATCTTCTTTAGCAATAGGACGACCAAATGCATCTTTGTTTTCCATAATCGCTGCTGCTGGATCTAATAATGTAGGAGCAAGAGTTTGCATAGACAAACCAGAATTTCCTATAGGGTTAAATGAATCCATCATTACGCCAAGCAAATTACCTATCTTCTTGGCAGATCCTTTGCCGCCATTCATTACCATTTCAGTTGTCAAACGTCCAATATTAGGAATGACGTGAAGACCCAAAGGCATTGGAATAGCAATATATTTGCCGTTTGGTAAAGGAATAACGATGTTACGTTCTTTAACAAACTCTGAAGGATCATTGTCGTCAAAGCCCGCCATAGCCAAAGCAATAGCTTGCACGGAACCTAATAACAATCCACCAGCAATAATCTTTTTACCTTGTGGGCCTGTAAGGGTTTCATATAAGCGAGTTGAGCCTTGAACAGAAGCATTAAAGAATGCGTATAAAGCACCAGCTTGCTGACCCCAAGCACCTTTACGATTAAAGTTCACTGTAAGGTTTTTAGCAATGCTAGCAGCACGTTCTTTAGATATCCCTTGGTCTAGTGCCACTTTGTAAGCAGATAAACGAACAGCGTTCTCTAGTGCATCGTTGTAGTCGGATAACCAATCGAATACCGCTTTAGCTCCCTGACGGATTTTCCCGTGGTTAAGCCCTTCTATCTGTCGCTCAATAATATTGAGTTCATCTTTACCCATAGAGAACTGATCTCGGTATCCAGTAGATCCACCTTCACGCTGGAACTCTTCCCATAACTGAGACCATTCACCAGGAGCAGCCCCTTCTCCAGCGCGCTCAGAACGTAAATCTTTATAGATACCTTTTAGCGCAGGGAAAACATGCTTAGTGACTTCTTTTTGCTTTCCAGCAATAGGAGTAGTGGTTAAGTTAAATTGAGCGCCACCTACGTCACGGATAAAGTTGTATGCACCGAATACTGGATTGTATTGAGTATTAACAGAAGCAATCCAACGGGTTACTTTAGCGGCGTTACCTAGTATTAACCCTAATCCTTCAGCATCCAAGTTCTTAATGGCGCTTACCATGCGCATAGCGCGCTCATCATTAGGATTAAAGAAGATGAAACGGTCTTTTCCATCAATACGAACTGGGAATACATTGTCGCTATTACGCAACAAAGGGTTTACCCTATATGCTACTAAACCAGTTTTTTCGTCAATGTATGGAGTCTTAGGCTCCTGAATAATACTCTTAGCATCCTGAGCATCTAATCCCATAGCTTGAAGCTCTTTAATCAATGCAGCTTCATTCTTAATAGCATCTGGATTAACAGCTAACCAGAATTCTGGGTTAGGATTTTGAATTGCTAATCCATACAGGGCTGTGCCAACACGGGCTTTCTCTGCACGGACGATAGCACGTTCACGCTGAGAGGCAACATTAGCAAAAATGTCTGCTACTTCTTTAAGCGATCCTACAGCGCGCTTGCTTGACCCACCTTTAGTGGAGAAGCCAGCACCAGTACCACCAAACTTTTGAGAGAAGTCTAAGTCTTCTCGCATTAATGGAACATACTTCTTGTAAGTCTTATTCCATATATCAATAGTATCCTGAGACTCTAATCCAGCATTAACCAAAATCTTTTGAGTTTTCTGAATAATCTTGTCTATCTGCTTAGCCATATTTTCCAATGACTTTGCCTTAGCAGGATCTAACTTAGCTAAGTAATCTTTTGAGTCTTGTGTAGCAATTCCAGAGCCAGAGTCAGGCATTGCTGGATTGATCTTAGCAATTTGTATATTACGCTCTTCAGCATGACGGTTATGCAAATATTCATCAAACTCTGGAAGATTAATGTTGCTCTTTTGCATCTCTTTAACGATAGGCAATAGCTCATCATTCAAAAAGTCTTGAGTCTTTTTAGCAGTACGTCCGTGGTATAACTCTTCCTTAAGGTAAGCATCCCACTTATCGGCAATCTCGCCTACCTGATCTTTAATAGCCTGTATAGCGCGTTTAGTGTCAATGTATTTATCTTGGATACGATAAATAAATCGTTCAGTTTTGCTGTCAGTAGGCATATCCCACTGTGACAATGGGGCTGGCTCTCCAAGATAGTTTTTGTGCTTAGTAGGCTTTACTTTTTCAAATTTTGGTTCATTAATTGATGATGCTTGCGTTGCTGATAACTTTCCTTTTCCAGCAGACTTGAAAATATCATTAGCAGTTTTGAATCCGCGACCACGAAATACATTACCAATACGCTTTAATGTCTCTATAGCCCTTGTCATAATAGATTTAATTTCAGGGGTTTGAGTCCTGTAGTCAGCAAATGCATGTGCAATAGCTTCTTCTATTTGAATTTCTTGTAGTCTATCACCATACTTCTTAGGGTTGGCAATATCATATTTTTTCATCCATTCTTTAGCTGCTTTGCTAGACAGGATTGACCAATCTTTATCCGTAAAGAATCCATGATCTCTCATTGAGTGCAGTGCCTCATGATTTAATGTGCGATATTTATTATCACTAGTCATAGCAACATGAATCATATTATCAAAATATGCACCATTAACTTTATTTTCTACGCCATTAGCTTTTTGCACTAAGGAATCAGCGATTTTTAGTCCAACATGGCTTAAACCCATTTCATCCATTGATGATCTAAGATTTTTGGCAATTACTTCATATTCATCTAAAAGCTTAGTAGTGGGTTCTGCAAGAGGTTTTTCAAATGGAATATCGGCATCTAAATCATCAATACGGCGTTGACCAGTCAATGATTCTTCTGGAGTCTGTCCTAAGCCAAAGTTCTGCGCTTGCTCTGCGCTACGACGAGCTATCTCAGCACGATCACGCTCAGCTTGTGCATCCATGTCGGCTTGAATAGCAGCATCTTCCTGCGCTTTACGAGCCGCTGCTTCTTGCTTAATTCTTGATTGAGTCTCTTCTGCAGTCTCAGCCTTTAATCCATACTGTTCTTTAGGAATGCTTTCCAAACTATCAATCTGATCTTGCAAAGATTTCATTTGAGCCATGTTAGCCATATTTTGTGGAGTTTGGGCCACGTTTCCATCAATAGCATCTTTAGCCATTTGACGAAATCCTTCTACAGCATCAGGAAATCTTGCTAAATCTGCTTCGCTAATGATTCCTTTTTCCATAGCAGAGTGCATCAATACGTCTAAGCGTTGAGCCTTGTTTCTAAATACACCAGCATAGTTTCTTGATTCGCTAGGTTGAATTCCCATGTCAGATCTATCTTGAGTATTTATTCCATTTTTTCTCAAGAAAACATTTAGATCATCTTTTTGTTTTAACAATGATCCTTGTTGTTTGTATAAATCTTTTAGCTGAGATTTAGTCTGCTCACCAATTGTTTGTTCCTTTGGTATTGGTGCTGCCGCTGCAGGTGCAACTACGGGGGGTACTTCAGGACGCTCTGGAGGAATAGGTCTGCCCTCTAGCTCAGCCATCATAATGTCTTTATTTTGAGACTCTGGAACTGTTGGAGCAACCATAGGAGGTAACTCTGTAGCTTGTTGAGTAACGGCTTGTGGAACCGCAGCTTCTGGGGCAGCGGCTTCTGGTGTTATTGGAGCTTCTGGAGTTGCTGCTGGTCTATTAAAGTTAAACCCAACTTCCTTGACCATATCAGCAGCTTTAGGAATGCCATCTTCTCCTTTAGAATGATGATCGCGTAGATCCTTAAGAACCTTGTTTGTGGCAAATCCAGCGCCGCCCATAACTGCTGTTTGACCAACAGTGACCAAGGCAGTATCTTTCATACCTTGCAGGAACTCTGTCAGTCCAGCCTCTGGATTCATATTGAATCCTTTGTCTGTTAAAAACTGAGATATGTAAGTAAGCTGCTCTCCTGGGATTTCCTTGACCATGTAATGAGCTAAGTCTTTTGCTAGCTGTGCAGTAGGAACGCCTTTTAACGCATCCTTTGCTCCTTTTAACAGATAAGGAAGACCAAGGCTTTCACCTAAAGCTTCTGCTGTACCATATAAAGTTGAACGTACTGTACTAGCACCGACTCCAAGACCTTCATTACGGCTATCATCATAAGTTTGTAGAAATGAATCTCCAAACATATTTGTTAATGCTGCAGTAGTTCCAGCATATAAACCAACACCCATTGTTGGAAGATTTGAAATTACAGATGAGCCAATATTTTTAGCCATCTTTAATCCATAATCGGATTCATATGTTTTTGCTACAGCGTTTTGTTCTTTATTAAACTGTCCACTAACACCTTTGATCTCTTCTTTTTTGAGACCAGTGATATCAGATATAAGCCTTGCTCCGCCAAGCCACTTTTGTTCAAGAGCATTTGATGCATCTTTTAAAGAGCTTTTTGCTGTTCGTAATGTTTTCTCTCCCATACCCATCTCAGGAGTAATTCCAAAAGCAGCGACTGCTCTATCCTCTGCTGTAGGCATTTTGCTTGCATCAAACTTGGGTAAGCTTTCTAAGTCAACAGGAGAGGATAATGGCTGAACAGGAAGTTCAGGCTCAAGTTTAGTCCCAGCCAACATGCTTGGCTTTTCCACAGGAGGCTCTTCCGCTGGTGCAGGTGCTTGACTTAAATACGCATCTGGATCAAAGGCTTTTGTCTCTTTGGGCGCTGTCTTTTCTAAGTAAGCATCCGGATCAAAAGCCATGTTATTTTCCTAGTCGTTGTTTAATTGCCATTGCTCTTGGATCTGTTGGATTTGCGTTAGCCCATTCTGCTGCTTGCAGATCCTCTTTTGACATTCCGCCTAACCATGTTGGCATTGCTGTATTATACGCTCCTGCTTCTATTTTTTGAATAGGGAAGTTGCGCGCTGGCATACCAGCTGTAGGAGGTTTCATTCCAGCATCTTGCCAATATTTGTTCTTAACATCAGCAATCTTATCTTCATAGTATTGGTACTCTGGAGTTCCTGGCTGATAGTTAGAAGCTGCCTGTTGTTTAAGCAATGCTGCAATAGTGTCGTCTTGGTTAATAGCTGAAAGTACTTTTCCTTTAGCAATTTCTGCTGCAGAAGGTTTATTAGCTTGTGCTTCTTTCTTTAAATCAAGTTCAGAAGCAGCTTGTGTTTCACGAGCTTTACGATATTCATCTAAACTTTCCTGTTTAGTCTTAGCACCATAAGCTGCAATGCCTAATTTATCAAGTCCCATTTGTTCTGTAGCACGAGCGCGTTTTGCAGCACCGTAAGCATTTGCACCAGCCATAGCACCTTGACCAATATTCGCCATAGCATATGGAGATGTACCCCCCATAATGCCTAGTCCAGCTTGAAGCAATGCAAGATTTTTATCTTCTTCAGCACCCTTTTTAAGATTTGCATGAGATTGATCTAAGCGTTGCATAAATGATCTATAGTAATCTTGGTCTTCGGGAGTAAGCAGTTTTTTAGCTTTAGGATATAAAGCTGATGGTTGTGCATATGAAGCATCATCTGCATTGCTAGAGTCATCATAATTATCAACTAAACTTTGACCATCAATACCGCTATAACCTTTAACATCACCACCAGCGGAATACTTCATGTAGCCTTGAGTTTCGTTTGACAATGAAGCAATGCCATTTTTATGAGACAAGGCTTTTCTAACAGCGCTTGGGCCAGCATTGTAAGCAGCTAAAGCTAACTGTGGATCTTTAAATGTATCTACTTGCTGCTTTAAATATTTTGCGCCGCCAAGAATATTTTCATATGGGTCTTTGCGATTAACGCCTAAATCTTTAGCAGTAGCTTCCATAAGCTGCATTGGGCCATAAGCACCAGCTTTAGATTTAGCTGTAGCTGGATCTTTTATTCCACCAGTTTCTTTGTAAAGAGCATGAAGCATAATATTAGGATCTAAACCAACTTCTTTTGCCGCTTTAATAGCATCTGATTCATATGGATGACCAGATTTTCCTGATGCGCCAATGCTTCCTAATCCTGCAGTTTTCATATCTGCATCTGCTTTAGCTGCAGTATATGACTTAGGCATTTTTCCTAACATACCATACAGTTTATCAAGCATACCTTTATGCTCTTCATCATCTACTGCTTGGTTGTAGGCTTCATAGTCATCATCTTCTACATCGCCACCATCGGCAAACGATACGATACCGCCGCCAGCATATTGTGGCTCTTTAGTTGGGATCTGTGCTACGCCAGCATCTGCCATCTGTGGAGTAGGCTGCATCATTGGATGTGCTGCTTGAGCATTCTTTTGCATGATTTGATCCATCACGCTAGGTTGCTGACCACCACCCTGTTGAAGCGCATTATTACGAGCAATAGCGTCAGCCATCTCAGCTTTCTTGCCGAGAATTGGAGCTACCATATCTTGGCTGATTTCTCCACGCTGAGCCATCTGCATAATGGCAGTTTGTGGAAGTTTAGCTAGTTCGTCAAGGGAACTATTTTGCTGATGGAGTGCGCTAAGTATGCTCATAGTTAATCTTATTTAAACATGTTATAAAGGGCTAAACCAGACAATCCAGTACCAGCCAATTGACTAGCAAAACTTGGAGGCGGGGTTGTAGTAGCTTGTGTAGAAACGTTGCTTGGAGTTTGTACGCCAGTAAGGATACCTTGCATACCAGCCAATTGAGTCTGTGGATATTGTGCCTGTGTCATGAGGTCTGAATAACGAGTATCTAGACCTTGCTGAGTAATGCCACGCTCTGTTGCACCTTGTGCGCTCATAGCTTGTAAACGAGCCATATCTGCGGCTTGTTGCTGTGTACCCAACTGACCTAATGTATTAGCTGCTTGATTTGCACCAGTGTATCCAGCCTGTTGTGCAGCAACACCTTGTAGACCAGTATTTGCGCCTTGAATACCAGCTAAATAATTAGCATTAGCAGCATTCTGACCAGCAATACCAACTTGTGCGCCTTGCATTCCAAGGTTAGCGGCTTGTTGCATATTAGTTTGAGCGGTATTGTAAGCAGTGTTATAAGCGTTACCAACTAAATTTTGTTGTGCTAACTGATTATTAAATTGATTTTGACCCTGAAGGACTGCTGCACGATTACCGCCAAATGCACCTTGACCAACGGCTTGTGCATTATTAGCGCCTTGTTGTTGAGCCATTGCACGGTTCATCATCTGCAACTGAGGATTCAAAGAATTCTGCAGATACGGATTCATATAAGCGCCAACTGCTTGAGCATTGGTAGCATTTTGACCATAGGATGCGCCAGCTTGTGCGCCCATATTTCCGTAGCCTAAAGAACCTTGAGCAAGTCCTGATGCTTGACCACCAAGAGTAGCGCCCATATTGCCATAACCAGCCGCTTGATTAACGGTTCCTAACTGTCCTTGACCAGCTTGAGTGGCTAAATTTGTGCCAGTACCAAACTGTCCTGGAGTTTGCATTGCACCAACTTGCTGACCAACTTGTTGCTCTAACCCAGAAAGACCGGCTACACGACCAGCGCCCGCTAAACCAGAAGCATTTAATTGATTTCCAATTTGAGTTGCATAGTTTTGTGAATAAATGTCCTGAGCTTTACCAAGAAGACCTTGGGAGTAATCTGCAGAAGCAGGTACATATCCAGCTTGTCCAGGAGTTCCAACAGCAGCAGTACCAGTACCCGTGTAATAGGGTTTAAGTTCTGGTGCTATCGTTGCTAAGCCGGAGCTGACTACACTTGTTGTTGCCATAATATTTCCTTTTATGCGGGCAATGCTTTAGTACTTACTGGGCGAATTTGCTTTTTAGTACCATGCGCTTGTTTACGCACACGATCCATCATTGCGTAAAGTTTCTTGGCTCCTGCCTTAGAGGATCCACCACCAAGCCCAGATACGACATCTGAACTTACTACGAATTCACCATCTGCTAGTTTAGCTGGTTGATTATTATCTATTGTAGCGTCAATACTATCACTTAGACCATCCCCGCCACCAGATAAGAAACGAGGAACATCACCACCATTTCCAAAAGCAATAGCACCACCACCAGCAAACTGGTATGGATGAGCGCGCATATTTCTACTTGCTCTATCTTGAGAATCCTGAATAGCTGCCATTTGTGCGTTGTATGCGTTATTAGCTTGAGAATTTTGAGCGTTTACATCTTTCTCATATTGGGCTTGTTGGTCTGATGCGGATAAGCCCATAGCACCAGCTACCAAAGGAAGCGCTGTATTGGTAAGAGTAGCGCCACTTCCTTTAGCGGCCTCAAGCGCAGCTGATGCACCCGTCCCCATTCCAGAAAGATTTTGAATTCCTTGACCTGTAGCTTGTAAATTACTTGCCGCGTTTGAAGCAGCGTTTCCAATTCCAGATGCTACAGATTGTCCAAATGTTTGAGCTGGGGCATTATAGGCTGCGGAAGAAGCTATGTTTTGCGCACCAGCAGGCCCCATTCCAGATGCTTGGTCAGCCAACATAGATGCTTGAGAGCCTGGAGCCATAGAAACTCCCCCTTGAACATTCTGTCCAATATCATTAGCAACTTGTGTAGCAGTAACGTCTCCTGCTGGGCCTGCTGCGGCACGAAAAGCATCACCTAACGTAGATGCACCATAAGCCATCGCCCCGCCCATAATGGCGCCTTGTAAATTAAATTTACGCCCTGGATGACCAATACCACTACCATTTAATGCACCTAAACCAATCATTGCATAAGTTGGTAACCCCATTGCAGCGCCAGCTGCCATGCCTAAAGTACCCCAACCCCCAGGAATTGCGTTACCAACAGCCTTATCAATGCCTACAAGTCCTTTGTCAATAGCATTACCGCCAGGGATAATATTTTTTACAGCCCCCCAAGTATTACTAATAGCCTTAACTGGGTTTAAATCACCAAGACCAAAAAACTCGGGTAAACCCGTATGTGGATTAATTGTTCCAGAGCCACCCATTTGCTTTAGCATATGAGCTTCTTGTGGGTTAATATGAGCAACTATTGTGTCGCCCATTCTCCCGTACTGTGCAAGTTCCTTGGCAGCCGATTTAATTCCTACTTCACCACCCTTAGCATATTGATACTGATCTAAACCACCGCCAGCGAATCTAGGCATATCACCAGTATATGGGCTAATAGTAGAATCATAATCAGAAGAAATAACCTCTTTACTTACAGGCATTTGCGTAGGCGTAGAAAACTGAGTTCTATCCATTTGGCTTTGTGGATACATTCCAGTCTGCACTTGTGAGGCATCAGTTTGTGGTGGGGCAATCCCAGGTTGTGTAGGATTCATAATTAATGCCTTTTAAGGTCAATTTGGGTTGATTTTATCATGTATGTGTGCCTGAAACAAAGGTTAAACTTACCATAGCAGAAGGAATTGCTGGTACTGGGCTAGTAGCCGCAACGGGGGTTAGTTTGATATCTGTACTAGAAGTAGCCCAAACAACCTCTATATAGGTGGCTGTATCTATATGAAACACATAATTCCTTGATACTGTAACGCTTCCAGTTAGACC
>Ga0007792_10000395_pt1 | contig 15865 bp, 17 predicted proteins | sample CryBogmetaGMA6M_FD_60371 | JGI IMG/M metagenome (GOLD analysis project Ga0007792, IMG submission 60371) | Freshwater microbial communities from Crystal Bog, Wisconsin, USA - MA6M | ecosystem: Environmental > Aquatic > Freshwater > Lake | place: Crystal Bog, Wisconsin, USA | collected 2009-07-06
GGCTCCAACGGGGCTATAGTTTACTGCTCCAACTGTAATACTCCTGCTTCTCCTGGAGCTGCTTGTGGTACTGGAGGAGATAATGCTGGAGCAATGGCAATGAAGGTTCGTGGCGCTTGGAAATGCTATTAGGAGAGTGAAATGGGAACTTTATTCCGCTCCAAGTTCACGGGTTGGTCACCTAACAGTGATGAGTCAGGTGGTGAGCCAAGTGGACTTCTGAGATGTGATAATCTGATTACAGATGAAGAGGGAAGTGTTGAACTGGCTAGAGGTGCTGCACGGGCTTCTGATGGAGCTTTTGCATCTATGCCAAGTGATATTTACTGCCGATCTGTTGAAGGCTCTTTGATTAGTCTTGGAGCCAATACAGTAAAACTGCGTTACGTAGCCACTAATGGTAGTATCGTCCGTAACTACGGATCTAATGAGGAGAACTTTGCAGTAGGTGTAGCTTCTGGATGTGATCCGAATAAGACTGCTTTCGGAAGTGCATGGGGAAGTGACTTTGCTTTCTCTGGATCTGTTAAACGATCCTTTACTGGAAACGTCTTTCGTGATCTGGGAGTTCCCGCTCCGTCGGCTCCAACTATTTCGGTTGCTGCTGCTCCTACTACTTCTGGAATGTTGAATGTATATGGAAACTGGTGGCCCTACGAGTCTACTGGTTCTGATACAATAGCTGCAGATTATATTAAAGCTATTGTAAATTCTACTAGTTATAGACTATCTTGGCTATCCAATGTTATGGGTAACTCCACCACATGGGATACTACCTACTTTCCTGCATCAGGTTCTACGGCAGCGGGAACCCACAGGGATACTCCAAATGATATTTTCCAACTTCCATTTAGGGCTCAGGATGTAGATCATGTTATTAAAGTAAGGGTTGAATTACTTCTTGACACATGGGTAAATGGGACGGCTCCTGACGTTGCAAACTACTTTTGGTACGAATGGTATCCTGATACCCCACTTGCAACAAACCCAAATAACTTTGATCCAGACGTATTTGGATATTCTGATAGTGCGCAGTTCATGGCAGATGTAAAAGCAAATCTCACTCCAGGTATTTCTGTGGGATCAAACTTTTCTGGTGGATCGAACTTCTGGGGAATGTTGACTGCTCTTCGTAGTCAATTCAAAAGAGCTGGAACTAAAGATGGGGTTGGTTGGGATACAATTAAAAATGTCAAACTTATAGTTTTGTGCGATGCCCCAAATCTCGATTCTTACTTTGGGAATGCAATGTTTGTTGGCGGTGACAAGGGGCAGCTAAATGGATATTACAAATATATCCAAGTAAATGTGTACGATTCCACCAGCTACTCAGAAGTAGGGTTAGCGTCAACTCCAACTGATGAGTTAACTCTATTAAATGGCAGAGTTAATGTAACCCCAGCTAGTTTGGGTAGTGCAACAAAAGCCTGGATATTTCGAGCATCTACGCAGACTCCTGGGTATTATCGTGCTTGGGAGGTCTACTCCACTTCTGCGTTCATTGATGATCGTTCTGACATTGATGTGTATAGAGACTCAATCAGACTTGAAGACTTTAGAACTGCACTTCCTGATAACATTCAAACAGTTCTAGGTCCATACTATGATCGAATGATCTACTTCGATTACTCGTCGATGTATGTCAGCTACCCATACGATCCAGGAACCTATGATGCACGGCATAAGTTTCAGATCGTGGGTACGAAGAACGAGACTATCCTTTGGGCTGAAAGAGTTGTCGACGGAGAAATCCTGGTTGGAACAACTGCCGATATTTACTCAGTTCGGGGAGATTTAGCCTACGATGAGACTACTGGCCTACTCAACGTAAGTGTGGTCGGTATTGGTGTGGGACAACCTCCCACTTCTTCTGCTAAAGCTAAGTATGATAACACAATCATTTACTTAGCGGAGGATGGATGGAGGTCAATTGCTGGATCCTCGACCTACTCTCTGGTTACTCCTATTGATCTGCTCTATCGCGGTTATGACCGACATGGAATTAACGCAGTTACGAAGCAATCCAGAAATTCGTCAATTACTACTTGTTGTGTTTCTAACAATCGTCTTATTTGTTCTATCGACCATGGGGCTTATGGACGTGCTCTTCATGTTTACCACTTCGGTCGTAAGCAATGGAGCTTTTGGCACAATGACATTACCTCAGGAAATAATCCACAGGCTCTCGCTGTAGAAGATGATGGAACTGTACTTTTCGGAACTAATAATGCAGGTGATAATTATCTGTACAAGTGGGACGTTGGATATACTGTCAATGCTTCCTCTCCCCAGCGATTTAAGCTGAGGACCATTATTGACCATGACAATAAGCCCTCTCAGCGGAAACAGAGTTTGCTCCTAAGAGTTCGAGCTGACACTGGTAATACAGCTTGTACGGTTACTGTTTATGGCATAAAGGACAGTACACCTACCAAGACTTCCCTTTCATTCTCACTCCAATGCAATGGGATTGATACAAAGGTCTTTGACATTAGCTCTGGTCTGGAAGTACCAAATGCTTACCAGATTGAAATTGGTGGTGATGTAACTGCTTTCAAACTTCTTGAGTTTGCAGTGGAATACATCGAGTGCCCACCTGCCACGAATTATCTGCTTATTCCTCAAGACAATATGGGTATTGCTGGAAGAAAGAGAATTCCAGTTATTCCATTTGCCATTGACACAAGGGGTAATACAGTTAATGTCACCCCAATACTTGATGGTGTTGTTCAGTCCGCCCAGACGTTCGTAACTGGGAGTTCTACAACTGCGTCAAAGACAGTAAAGAACTACTACTTTGCTACGGACAAGGTAGCTACTGATATTGGCCTGATTCTGTGGACTCCATCGACTACACAGAAGTTTGAGTTCTACGGACTTGTTCAATCGAAGAATGTAGAACAACTTCCTGATCCTACGGCGTTTGCTTACTCTCCCCCCAATAACTTTGGGACTACTAAACGAAAGAGGTTTTCTCAAGTAGCTTTCATAATTGATTGTAAGGGAAATCCAATTAGTTTGACCCCTACAATTGATGGTGTAGCTTTCCCAAGTTTTTCATACAGCCATACTGGTAAGAAGACTGTAATCTACACCTTTACTACTGATGCTATTGGTGTTGATTTGTCTGCTACTTTCGATGGAGGGGGCAACGACTTTGAGTTTTACGGACTTTCGATGGAAAATTCAGTATACGAATCTCTACCTTCAGTGGCTAGGTACGCGTATATTAACACTACTAACTTTGGGACAAGTAAGCGTAAAAGATTTGTTCAGCTGGCGCTCAGTATTGATACTAAGGGCAGCGATATTACTTTCTCTCCTTACTTGGATGGTGTTGCTCAAACAGTAGAAGTGTTCAATACCGGAGTTCAGGGAAAGACAACTCACATTTACTACTTTGAGTCCAATGCAATTGGCGTGGACTTCAGAGCCACGCTCAGTAGCTCAACCGGAGAATTTGAGTTCTACGAGATGGTACTTGGGGAGTCTATCTTCGAAGCTCTTCCAACTGCCGTCAAATACATGAAAATGGCAGTAACCAACTTTGGTTCTGCTTCCAAGAAACGTGTTAGAACTTGGCCGTTTGTACTCGATTGCAAAGGAGGAATAGTTTATTTCAAATCGTATGTTGACGGTGTTCTTCAGCCCACTACTACTTTTAGTGGATCTGTTGGTACTGGTAAGAGAACTTATCTTCACTACTTCGCTTCTGATGTGTTCGGGATCGACTACGAAGGTGAATTCTACTCAGTGGCGCCTTTTGAGTATTACCAAGCACTCCAGCCTGAGGTTGTTGAAGTTCTGCCAGTTGGCAAACTTTGGGATCAACTTGGCCCTTCTTCTTACAATAGACAAGCAAGGGTGCGTGGATTTAGGGTCCGATGGTTGCCAACTGGTACCAATATTGACTACACTATTTACTCCAGTGATGTTTCGATCTACACTGGGTCAATAACTGTAGTACCTGACAAAGAGCAAGTTAGTGAAGTTAGTTTGCCAAAGGGCATAAACGTCAGCGTATTCAGGGTTGAATTTACGTCTACGGAGGTCTTTCATAGATTCAATGGCGAATTCAAGCTTGACATAACTGGAAGCAGAACTGAACTAAGGTGGGTAACAGTACGATGATGATTCAAACTTTTCGAGATGCCGAGGTCGCCATTAAGCGACTTCAAGATGAACTAGATAAGCTCAGAACTGGTATTAGCACGACTACATTAAACCAGTCAGCTGAGAAGGCTGTAGTTAACAATATCACTAATCCCACTATTCAGTGGAATGTGCGGAGGGATGTAATTGCCAATATTAGCACGGGAGTAAAGGGGGATTATTTCTATGCTACTGACTATATGCACCTTTTCTACCATAATGGAACTACTTGGGAGTTTGGTCCTGGAGATCCTGGAAGTGGTTGGGTTAGTGCTGGTATTAGTTTAGAGGGGGGAGTATGGGCATCTTGTGATGCTACTGCAACAACTATTGCTAGAAATAATGGTACTATCTTAGCTGTTACCACACCTGACTTGACTGGTGATATTCATCTACAGGGAAGTATTACTCAAAGTACTGCACGCAGTGCTTCACCACCAGCTTTTCAAACAGGAGCTACTACTGGAGCACATCAACACGTTCACGCTATATTAGGACATACATATATTACCTCTGGTGATATAACACTCCCTCTCCCAGGTGGTGCTCATAATGTAGCAGCTGGAACCGACTTCTGGGTAAATGATGCAAACCATGTACATTGGTGGCCTGAGTATCCAATAAATAATCAAGAAATTGATACTGCCAATGAAAGTCATGCCCATGTTCTAGATGGATTTGCTGGATTTAAGAATCCGGATGAAACGGATAAATCTGGTCTCCCTAGGCGTATCGCTCTAATCTGGATGATGAGACGATGACAATTAGAGAACTTAAGATGGAAGAGTGGGATCTTCTTCGTCCCATGTTTGCAGAGGAGAGGGGGAATCTTCCTTATCCCGAAACTTCTAAAATCATGGGAGCTTTTTCTGAGGACGGTTCATTAGTTGGTTTCTGGTGTTTTCAGTTGGCGTTTCATGCAGGGCCATTGTGGATTCACCCTTCTCATAGAAAAACTAGATTATGGGAAAGACTTCATATACATCTCTGCGAACTTCTTCGGTCAGCTGGAGTAGAATCGTTCTACTCATTTAGTGGACAACCAAAAGTGGAATCCATTTTCAGTCAACTTGGATACAAAGACCTAGGTTGGAAGGTCTGGACAAAGGAGATTAAGTAATGCCTCTAGGTGGCGCATTAACTGTTGGCCTCTCTGCTCTGGGAGGTATGTTTGCTAATAGATCTGCTACAAGTAAGCAGACTTCTAATACTACATCACATCAAGTCCAAGACTCTTCGACGATGCCTCAGTATGATGCAAAGTCGCAGGCTCTTAGGGACCAACTCATTAATGCATATTTGTGGAATATGCAATCTAATGACGACTACTTTAATGACTACGCAATAGAAGGGGCTGGAAATATTGCTGAGGGTCAGCAGGCTTCTCAGCGAGCAATTGCTCAGCTTCTAGCTTCTCGTGGAATTCGTGGAGACGCTGCTGGTGCTGGTTTGGCAATGCCAATTGTCCAAGGTCAGAAATCCATGAGTACCTTTTTGAACTCGATTTCTCAACTGAGAGATCAGAGGAAACAGGGTATTCTTCAGCAAACTGGCAGTTTTCTACAATCACTTCCTGTGGGTCAAACGTCTCATTCAGTTAGTGATGGGACGTCGAATACAACGGGAACTCAAACTACCCCAGGAAATATGTTGGGTGGGTTGTTTGGTGGTGCTGGTAGTGCTCTTGCTGGACTCTATGGACAGGGAGCTTTTAGTGGTGGAAAGACTCCAACTAGTGCTCCAATCACTTCTCCGTCATCTGTTTCCAGTGTACCTATTTTCCAGAATCCCCCACTTCAACCAGTTCAGGCACCAATGCCTTCGTGGATTCCGAATTATATTGGAGCTTAGGAGAAATCATGCCAGTTGACATGAGTGTTCCCAATTCAATCATGCAATCCTACTTTACTGGGCTTGCAGACCGTAGACAAAGAGAACAACACCAAGCTCAGATTCAGCAAGAGCAGGCTAGACTTGCAGCACAGCAGCAGGAGTTTGCTGAGACGCAGAAGAGGTTAATGAGTGAGCATAGCGATGTTACAAAGCACAATGAAGCTCTGCTCAAAGTCAGGCAGGCTGAGTTAGATCAAACTGCTGCTCAACTTAAGCAGGAAAATGCCCTAAATAACTACAGAAGTTATCGGCAAGCCCTTGAGGATATTCATACTGGAGTTCGTAAACCGAATACTAAGGATTACGAAGATGATGTTACTGGACTTCCTGTAACATTTCCATCCGATACCCCGGTTGGGGATGGTACTGGTCGAGTAATAAATGCAAGAGAAATTGGTCCTACAGCTGAGGCCATTCTCCGTAGAACTGAAGCTGCAAGACAAGCTAATGCGTTGAAGTTAATGGAGGGTAGAACAGATTCCTCTGAAGAAGTCCAAAAGCTTAGGAATCAAGGGGCCTTAGATAGGGCTTCATTTATGGCTATTGCCAAGACATTTGCTGGTGGTGGTGTAATGACTCCGGCGCAGAAATATAGGGTAACCAAAGAATTGGTTTCTATGATGGATGAGCCTAATAAAGGTCAGGAGAAGAAGCTTTACGACCAAATTGATGTAGCTAGGGGTATTAATGCCCCCTACTACAACAAAATGTATAAAGTTTACGATGAGGGTGGACAGAAGAATGAGAAGCTAATTGGTCAAGGTCACAATCACAGTGACATTAACTTGGTACTCACCTATCTACAGGCAACACTTCCATCTACTCGTGTAACCAATTTTGAATATCTAAAATCGGCAACTGCGGATTCTGATATCAACGAACTTGGAAAGCGTGCTAGAAAGTTGCTCGTCAGTGGAAATGAGCTTACCCATGAAGTACGGCGGTTGCTTATGGATGAAATTCAAAAAGCATATGCAATGAAAGCTGGATCTTTCTATCAGCGTATCGAAGCCAAAGAAGCAGAGGCTATGCGATTTGCCGCTGTTAATGGCCTGGATTACGACGAAGCTAAGAGTTTGGTTGAAAAGAATTTCGCCAAGGTTAAAGCAAAGATTGCCGCTAATATGCCTAGAGAGTACAACAATGGGGTTGTACCTATGCCAGATACGGCTGCTACTACTCCAACTACTCCTACGGCTAATCTCGGCGAAGGTCGCACTGCTGTTCCTATTATTCCAAGGAGACGCTAATGCCAAAGCTAATCATGTATAAGGATCCAAATAATCCTAAAAGCGTAGATAAGCCTTATTGGGATTATGGCACTCACTTGGAACCGTTGGAAACTCCAGGTGAGTTTGTAACGGATGATGCACAAAAGTCTAAGGTTGAGAAAGTTCCAAGAAATCCGGCTAGTACGGTACTTGGGATTAAAGATGCACCTAAAGGCGTGGGGCTATATGAGAATGGCCCCTTGCCAAATCTTTTGCCAGCAGCATTAGACGCAGTAATGAATCTTCCCCATTCTATTGGTGAGAAGGCTAGTGCTGTCGGTGACTGGTGGAAAAATACCATCGAGAAACCTCAACCAGTAGATCTCCCATCAGCCATCAATACCCTTTTAGATAGTACAAAGGAAACTGGTGGTCGTAATTGGCTTGAAGCTGGAAAGGGATTAGTTCATGGTACATTGATGGATGCTATGAATGTCAGGGAAGATCCTGCTTCAGCAGCAATGGCAGCATCTCAATTTATGGTTCCAGGGGCAGCAGAAGAACTGCCCGTTGCTCTCCGTGGAGTAGCTGCTGCTAATGAAGAAGGTTATTTAAACTCTGCACTTAGGAGAGTGTTGGGAAAGGCACAACAGCCTTTTCATATCCCAGAACTTACTCCAAATCCTATGGATCTGAAGGAGTATACTAAATGGAGAATCCATAATACTGGGGAGTCTCCTAGTCTACCTGAACTTGGCAGAACGGAAACTTTTGCAAAGGAGTTCAATAGGACTAATGCTGGTAGGGAAAAAGTAGTTAGTGGGAATCAGGCAATCCAGGCCCATATGGACTATGAAGCTGCAAGAGGTGGTGGACTTCCTGCAATAGTCGCTGGTAAATTCAATGACCTAATGTCTGGAAAGTTACCACTTGGTGCAGCAGAAGTGGCCGCTTTCAATAGGATAGATCCCGAAAGAGTTACTGGACGTATCTATCGGCACATCTTAGAGAATGTTCCCAACAAAAATGGAAACCTAGATCCTGACGCACTAATAAAGTATCTCCAGAAAAGTGGAAATACAATAAAGGCCATTGCTCCTCCTGGCACAGCTACGGCCCTCCAGAACATTGCATTTAATAGGAAGAAGTTGGCTGCGGCGGGAGACTTGTCTAATGCAGCTATGGACTTTACGAAGGAGGGAGCTATCAGGTTTCTGTGGAGAATGACTACTAGGGGAACGCTTAGTGCTCCCCCAATGCAAGTAGCCAGTGCGGTAGGTGGCGCACTAAAAACTCCAATAGCTAAGATGTTTAATACCGAAGTAATGAGTGAAGGAGTTGCCAAACTTCTGGCTAATCCAGAAGGAAAGTGGCTCCTTACTCGACTAAGTGGAATGAAAGCTACTGATCCTGCATTGCCAGGAGCACTCAAGAAGCTGGCTATTGTTTCAGGAAAGCTAGGTATTCCCCTTTCCAATGTTCACGCTGAAGACTAAAAAAAGGGAGGGCATTAGCGCCCTCCCCCATTCTTCGTCTCACCTAGGATTATCTCTCGACCTTTGGGACTTAATCTGTAAACTGGTGTTGTAGTTCCTCCACAAGTAATGAAACCTGCTTGATCAAGTGTAGCTATTGCCTTGTCGAAAGTTTCAGCGTCAATATTTCCATGTAGCTTTTGAAATAGAATTTGTCGGGTAAGTGGGAGGTCTGGGAAAGTGAATAGGATGTGCGTAATGTCTTTGATTGCTTGACGAGTTGAGTTGAAGTCTGTGGTTGCAGCAGACATGATATTGTGGTAGTTTCTTCGTAGAGCTAGGATTTTGTCTAGGGCTTTAATGCAGTGGTGTTTGTGAATTGATAGATCCCATCCTGGTTCACTAGCCGCTAATATCATAGCCAGTTTTTCGGCGTGAGCAGGAATTCTGTGTTCAAATCCTGTTCTCGATTCATTGACTGAAGCATCTGTGTTGTCGTACCATTCTTCTAGGTATTGAATACCTTCATCTGTGAACCTTACCGGACCTTTTAACTTGGCGAGATATTGTAAGTGTTGAATTAGTGGAGTGAAGTCTTCATCGGTCGCTGTGTCTCGTAAGCCTAGTGCTTTGTGACGGGCTTTGGTTTCCATTATCAGAATTGTTCGTGCTACTAGTCCGCCCTCCAAATCAGTTTTGGTGAACATATCTTTGAGGAAAGCGACATTGGTTGCTGCAAAGAGTGTCACACTTAACTTCTTCAGTTTGATTGACCCCTCCCCCTTCAGTATCACATCGGTTTCTTCCTTATAGTCATATATGTCCGTGAGAATACCAGAAGTGGCTGGATCCTTTACCAGAAATGCTGCAAACTCCTCTGAATACAAAAGCGCCGCTGCATCACTAATCATTACCTTGTCGGTCCTTCTGACCTCTGCGAGTTCTTTTAGAACCGCTTGAATCGAAGCACGACCTTCTACTATCTTGGTGTTGTTTGCAGCTTTAACTAGAAAGTTGCACAACTTTAGAGGCGTTGACTTTCTAGTAGCGCCACTATCACCAACAAGTAGAACATAAAGATTAGGTGTGATCTTAGTCCGTCTGGAAGGCAAATCAATGTACACATTAGCCCGAAGTACACTACCAATCGTAACATAAGCGGACCACTCAAGGTACGATGTTGGTGATTCAATAATTTTTGTGGTTTCCAGGAAATTCTCCACGAAGTTAAATATTGCCATTTATTCATTCCTGACAGCCTCCTTAGGCTCCTCTAATTTCATCTCCTTTTGCTTTCGGGCAAATCTCTGTTGCCTCAATCTGTTGTGGCATTTTGGGCAATCACCACAAAGGCAGGTCGGCGTTGGGCCGCTCTTCTTATAATACGACTTAATCACTTTTGGCACTATTTAATCTCCTTTGTTATATCCCACTGTGGATCTTCAAGGCTGTTTCCTTGTCGACCCCAAATTGAGTAAAAATCCCTGCCACGTTCAGTAATCTTACCCTGAAACTGACACATCTTTGGGTAGTATTCTAAAAGCGTGACAGGTAGTCCCTTGGCAGTTTTGTACTTACCATTGACTCGAATTGTGAGAAAGGATTGTAAATCATTCTCACTTTCTGACTGCACTTCTTGATCCATTCGAATTGCTCCTGTGGAAGTTTGAATACGTTTTCTTGGTCCTTTATGTTATAGAAGTGGACCAGTGGTACGTTGTAGTGGAGTCCCCACTTAACGTGCCAATACTGGTCCCCTTTATAGATGAGTAAAGGACTAAAATCTGCGTGAGTAAACAGATATCCGGATCTGGGAACTCCGTAGATTTCTTGGTTTGTTGGAATCACTTCTCCATCACCTGCCAGTTAGTAGTAGACCAGCCAACATCTCCAGGAATAACAAGATCATAATCCCTAGGAAGACAACACTGCTTGAAGTTAATCGGGGTCTCACAAACTCTCCTAAAATCATCCATGAACTTTTCTCGAATGTCTAACCTTACTTCGAATGTGTTGGAGTCGTGGGATTCTGCAAATGGGAAGCATAACGGCTCCTCATACATTTGGACGAGGGATCCCAGTATTGTAAATTTATTGTGGTCAGAAACTGTAGCTTGGGGTACTGTTGAGTAAGCTTGTCTGTAAGTAGCTTCAGTAACTCGTCCAAAAAAGTCTCGTCGTCTTCCGTGTGGGGAGATGAGATAACGCTGACTATCAATTTGTTCTTTAATCTGAGCATGGAATACTCCACGAATTTTTGGATTCCCTGAGTGGAAAGATTCGAGAATCCTCTTACACTCTCCGAAAGTCAAGTGCGTGAGAATTGCCAACATACCGCTGGTCATGTTATAGTTTCCAGCGTGTCTTGGCTTCTTACCTCTCTCTTGCCTATCGTCAGGCGTAATCATCTCAAACGGCTTACTTGTGACTAAGCAGGCTGTGAGTGTATGTCTGTCATCCTTAAGTCCGAATTTGTTGTACTTGAAGACTTTCTTGTTAAGTACGGCTAATCCGTCCCAATCCTCTGCAAGAGTACAAACGACTCTATCTTCGGCTTGAGATTGATCTCCCTCGACAAAACAATAACCTGTCCTTGGTACAAAAATTGAACGAAGGTCAGCACCGATTCTCTCTCTTCCGAACTCAAATCCATGCTTCGGGATGGTTTGGAAGCTCCCCCCACATTCTCCATCTCTAATCTTACCTTTCTTTGTGTAGAAATACGGCTCGATAGATTTCCCGGCTGACGTTCTCCCGGTTTCTGTACCGTGCAATTTGTAGGAAGTCCTCATTCTGCCGTCTGGAGAAATGGGACTCTTCAGAAACTGAAGAACCTTGGAAAGTTTTCTGGCGAGGATAAGTGACTTGAGAAGATCCTTGCGAGCATTATCTGTGACCTTATTGATGTAAAGTTCTTCGATAACTTCTTCACCTGTTGAGAGGGCAGTCTCACCTTGCGAAGTTGTGTGAGTTTCCTTTGGACATTTGAGAATGTCATAGATGAACTTGGCAACTTGTTGTGGGGAATCTATGTTAATAGTCTCTTCAGCAATGATGTTGATAGTTGTGCAGATCTCTCGAAGTTTGGGAGTGTATTTGTTGATTAGCCGTTTGCGTTGAGAATCATCTACCTGAACTCCAGTACGATCCATCTTCTTGTAGATGAAGAATGTCGGGTGGACATACTTGAAGTAGAATGACTTTACGTTTAGCTTTTCGGCGTCTTCCTGTTGAGCCTCCCAGATTTTCCAAGTGCAAAGTGCATCACGCGCGTTGTACTTCAGGAGGCGATCTACACTGTGAATCCGAGGATCGAAGTTCTTGCCTTCGTCTTTGTAATACGGAAAGGTTGTGTAGATTGAGTTGAGGAAACCCAGATTTTTTGGGAGTTCTGGGTATATGGTGTGGGCCATCAGCATTGTGTCGCCGATGATGTTGTTAATGTCGAATCCAAAATCTTCAAGTACAGTCCAGTCGTACTTGATATTTTGGTTTACCTTAGGCATTTTTGAGCGCAGAATCTTATCAACGAGACGATAAGTTGCGCCACGCTCAGCGTAATCCAAACGAGAACCTACCAAAAGGGGTATCGAGACAGCTTCCTTCCCATCGTGGCTAAATCCAATGCAAGTGATAAAGCCGTGGTGAGTCTCAATATCAAGGGTGAGGAATTGTCCCTGACTAGCTCTTTGCCACCAGGTTGCAAGTTCAAGATGATTCCTCGCTATCCAAACATTTTCATCTGGTACAAACTGCCGTTTGAGATCTTTAATCAGGTGAAGTTTGCCGCAATCCCACTGAGAGTAAACGTACGGCTTATCATCTTGATTCCAAATCTCTCTGGCTGAATGTACGACAAGTACCTTTACATCAGGAAGTCCAAATCTGTGATGAAGGGGTAGAATTGAACCTCTCCACTTCTTGATTCCCTTTTCAGTGGTCAAGTTTTGAAGGGCAAGCTCTCCCATTGACAGGATCACATTTGGACCCATCGCTTCAATTTCCATCTTGAGAACTTGGTCCCAGTTCTCTATTGTGTTTACCTTAGCTACGGCTTCAACTTGTACCTTCTTAATTGGTGAAGTGTAGCCGGGTACGGGAACTTTGTAATAGTACGTCTTGTACCATCTCTTTGAGTCCAACGAAAAAGGACTGCACAATGAGGACAGTAGTTTGGCTACTGGCCCATTAAATGCAGTCCCACTATTGTACTCATTTTGAGTTGGATAGTCCCCTACAACCATTACGTTTCCAGGGTAGCCAACTGAGTCAATAAGTTTCACGCTTCTATGTCCTTGTCAGGCTGATTACATTCCAAGTGTTCGTAACCATTCTCTTCAGAGTTCCACCGGATAAGTGGGGATTCTACGGATACGACTTCGTAACAATTGATACAACGGAAAACTCCGCGAGCTTGTTCCTTAAGCTTCTCTCGTAAAGTTGAAAGTGTAGGATCTTCACTTACTCCCTCACGTTTACGAGCGTCGAAATGAAGGGACTCAAACTTTTGTGGTAGAACGTAATTGAGTTCTCCCTCTATCTCCTTCATCTTACGGATGTATAGTTCTGAGACTACTTTGGTGTTGAGCGAGAAGATGGCTTTCAGATCTCTGACCAGAGTTTTTACTGGATCTTGAACCATTGTAGCACCATACTCCACATCGAATTGTAGGAGTCTAGCTCGTAAAGCCAGAAGAATTTGGTCTGTGTTTTTAGGTCTACTCATATAATGCTCCGCTTTACTACCTTACAGCAGTAAACTGGATGATTGGGATCAAAGCAATTCTCCCAGGATACTACTAAAGTGCCGTTGTCTTTTTCAATGAGGATCATAGTGGAAGGGAGCTTCATGTCTCGTTTATGTTCAAAATCCTCACCGTATGCGAAGGCTGTTAGGTGCTTATTCCTCATTAGACCTTTGTGAAATATAGCACAAACATATCCGTACTGGGGGAGTTTGTCAGGATAACATAGTTTAACTCTGTCACCCAAGGTTACTACGGTATTACTTTCTTTTACGAAGTTGGCTTTCATTGCCCCACCTTCCAGTACTTCAGACGCTCTTCCATGTAGGATCTCTGTTTTTCTAGTGCGTCCGCTCTAGCCATGAGCCAACCACCAAGTAACCGTTGAATATAAACTGAGTTCCAACCACCGATGAGGAATACCCAAAGTGTGGCTGCTGAAATAAGAACTACGGCTTCTACTAATTTCATTTGTCCTTCTTCCATAGTCCTGTTAAAATTAAACACAGAAACAAGAAAGCTAGCGACGCATTTTGCCAAGCCCAAGTTTCCATTAGATCATCCTTTCCTTGTAATTTCTAAATTGTGCCCCGCTAACCGGGGTACCTAGTTTCTTTCTGCGCTCGGCTACTGCAATTGTGCTGCACTTTTTTCCGCAGTAGTGGAAATCCCTTAACAGGTTATTCCAGTCCATCGAGAATCTTCGACGAAATGGTCCACCACCACAATGGTCACATTTGGCAAATTCAAAGAATCTGCGTTTGCCAACTTGTACTACGGTAACACCTTTCGGAAGTTTAGTAATGTCCCCTGTCATTACAAGTCTTCCCCAAGTCGTTCTATGCTTTTAATTTCCATTGGAACTGGAATGTTGGCCTTTAACCAATTGGCAATCTTGCCAGGTCCAACCTTCCGGTCTATCCTGACTTCTATCTCAATTGAATAAACATTGGGGAATAGAATGTCTAGGATTTCACTCTCAAGTTGAGCTTGTGTGTAGCCAGCATCCAACTGGGAAATTGCTTGTGCCGTGGCTTCTGTCAATATCCCGGGATTCAATTTTGGAAGTGCCATTTTGTCCTCTCTCCTTAAACGTAGTTTTGGTAAATTGTTGCCTGCTTCTTCTCACCTATGCGAATGAGGAGAACATTATTGTTCTTCGTCACCTGCTTAACGAATTTCTGCAGCCAGATGGTCCAAACACTTAGGGTAGGGGATCTGGGAAACTTATGAGGGGTTGTCAAATTTTTGGCTCCTGTATGCTTTGAGAATTACGGCGTACCCAATTAGGTCATTGATTGTGTCTTCGATTGACTCCTCTTTAACCTGAGCTTCTTGGTGTAAGAGATTACACAGTCGGGAGAATTTGTCACTCATCCTGAAGATGATCCCTTGTTCTACAGTACCAAAGGCATTTTTTGCAGATTGCTCAAAATTGGCAAACTCGCCGCCGGGGGAATAGTCGGAGTTCTTGACTCTGAGCGTAACGCAGAGTTTATGATAAATATCGTCGAGAGCCTCACGCATGAAATTTCCCGTAGTATCCCTGTCTATAGGGCTAGCCAATCCAGGGTCTAACAGACCTTTTTCGTATCTAACCATTATTCCTTCTCACTTTCTGGCTTCAACTTTGCAAAGACAACGTAGACGCCTTTGAACTTGAATTCGACACGGTTGTACATTAGCTGATCTTTGTTGGTAAGCCACTGGTACCATTCTGTCAGAACAGCTGTTAGACCAGTATTTTGGTTTACCCTAACCTTCAATGTTTCCTTCGGAGTATTAAGTGCCGAAGGAGGAAATGGAAGTGGAAGTTGTTGGGGCATTGTTCTCCTATGTTTTTCTGAGCAACCTACTCCACAATAAAACTTATCGTAAGCTATGATGGAGTGAGTATGTGGGCCAGGATATGGCATTTCGCCATTACAGTAAGCACACCTGACTTTAGCCCGCTCTTGCTGAATTCTTTCTCCCCACATACGAGCAAGACTATCAGCTATCTTTTGGTAATTAATGTCTTGACACTTTTCACTGCAAAAAATGCCATAGGAGGACTTTAGCCCTGGAGCTACAAATCGTCTAAGGCATACGTCACAAACCAAGGTATGCTTTTGACAAAGTTCACACAGATAGTTTTCTTGCTCAAATGGGGAAAGATTTTTTAGTGTGTAACCTGGACGCCTACAATTTGAGCATGAAACCCTATTTCCAAAGTTCATACTTTCCTTTCCTCTATGTTCAATAAGACCATAGAAGAAAGGGGGAGATTTCTCTCCCCCAGTCTTACTACTCGGCGGTTTCAACCTCATCGTCGTCATCCTCGTCAGTCTCGACGGGCAATTCGGCGGAGAAAATATCTCCCGCCTTCTTACCGCGACCAGAATCACCA
>Ga0007792_10000399_pt1 | contig 15731 bp, 10 predicted proteins | sample CryBogmetaGMA6M_FD_60371 | JGI IMG/M metagenome (GOLD analysis project Ga0007792, IMG submission 60371) | Freshwater microbial communities from Crystal Bog, Wisconsin, USA - MA6M | ecosystem: Environmental > Aquatic > Freshwater > Lake | place: Crystal Bog, Wisconsin, USA | collected 2009-07-06
TCCGGTTCTTCCCCATCAATGCCACCGCAGAGACTCCGATCAGCAGCGGAACCCTGGTACAGGGCGCCTGGACAGACCTGGAGCTCACCATTCCGGCGGGCTTCGATCTGACCACCATCCGGCAGCTCAAGTTTGATACCACTGCTGCCCAAGTCATCTACTTGGATAACATTTACTTCCATTAGCTGGCAGGCTCTCTTCCCTCCCAGCTCCGACTCAAAGGGCCGGCTTCTTCGGAAGCCGGCCCTTTGTCTTGAGCCCCCCGGCAATCCGCCCTGGGGCGCAGACCCTCAGCGGAGGGAGGCCAAGGGGATGCGCAGGGTCTGGAGGGCGTTGGCCGGGATGCTCAGGGCGGCCTGGTGGCGGCCCACCTGGATGCGGTAGGGGAGCGCTCGGGCGGTCTTGTTGAAGGCGATGACCACCAGGTGTTGCCCATCCCGGCTGAGGGCAGCGGTGGCGTGGAAGTCATCCGCCCCCAGACCCGGGGTGACGGTGGTCACCTGGGTGATGCGGTCCCCGGGCTGGAGATAGCGGCTGAAGTGGGCCAGGACGTAGTAGAGAGGGGTGACATGCACCTCCTCCGTGGCGGTGTCCACCATCAGGGGGGCGGCGCAGAAGTTGTTCACATGGTTGGGGCCGCCCTGGCGGTCCAGGACCAGGTTCCAGTCGATCCAGCCCACCAGCCAGTGGTTGAGGCCCTGGATGAGGTCCCGGGCGTAGCGGTGCACCGGGGCATAGCGGGGGTGGTCGGCTTTCTCTTCCGCTGGCGCCCAGTGGAAGCCCCAGTCCGTGGCTGAGGCCGTCCACCACCAGGCATCGTTCTGCCAGCCGGCAAAGGCTCCGCCCGGCGCATTGTCGGCGGTGCCGATGCCGTCGATGCAGCCCTCGGTGTGGAGGAGGACCTTGGCCGGAAAGCGGCGATGGAGCTCATCCAGCACTTCGGTGCGGGCGCTGTTGGTGCTGCTGTACCAGTGGACGCCCGTGCCCCAGAGGTAGCGGGCCGTGGCGGGGTCGCCCAGCAGGGTGCGGGCGAAGCGGAGGGCCTGGGCATCCCGGTTGTGGTCGAACTGGAGGACCTTGACGTGCCCCAGCCCCTGCCGGCTCAGCACGGGTCCCAGGTGGTCCCGGACATAGGTGCGCAGGCCGGTGGCGGTGAACTCCATGCTCTCCCACTGGCCACTGTTGCCCAGGGGCTCATTGATGGGCGTGACGGCCCAGACCGGCACCCCCTCAGCCCGGTAGGCCTTGAGGTAGGCGGCCATGTAGCGGGCAAAGGTGTCGTTGTGCTCCGGGAGCAGCGTGCCGCCGACGCCCTTCCCGTACCAGTCCTGGTTGTCCTTCATCCAGGCCGGTGCGGTCCAGGGACTGGCCACCAGCTTGAGTCGGGGCTCCCGGGTCAGGGCGTCCTTGATGAGGGGCAGGAGGGCATAGGTCGGGTCCTGGGCGCCGGGGAAGCCGCGCTGGTCCGGAGCGATGCTGAAGTGCTGCAGGGCCACATCCCCCGGCACATCGTCGTAGGAGAACCTGCCCCTCACGCTGAAGTCGCAGGCCCCGATGGGGGTGCGGGTCAGGGTGAAGCGGGCGCCCTGGGGACCGAAGCAGCGCTCCAGGAGGGCCTCCCGCCGCGTCCTGCCCAGGTGGGCCAGCACATAGGCGGAGGACTCCGTCAGAGCCCCTCCAAGGCCCTCCAGGGTCTGGCGCGGGGCCTTCAGGTTCACCCTGACCAGGATCCCGTCCTGGGCGCTGCCCTTGACGAAGCGCAGAGGGGGCAGGGGCCTGAAGCGGTCGCCAGCGGCGCTGGTCTGAACGCAGTCCGCCAGGGCCCTCCCGAAGAGGGGCGGGAGGTCGTCGGGCAGGGCGCCCCAGGCCGGGGTGCCTGCGACGGCGAGCAGGATGGCGAGGGGGGTCAGGGTGCGGCGCAGCAACATGCCTTCTTCCCGGGGCCATCTAGGCTGGAAACAGGAAGGCCGCCGGATCTCGGCGGCCCCCTGAGGTGTGCAAAGGGCTACTTGGCCCAGTAGATGTTGTCGATGAGGATCGGGGTGGTGACGTTGGCGTTGGTGGCTTTGCCGGTGTTGCCATAGCGGTCGGCGAGGACAAAGGGGTTGGTGACGATCTTCAGGTCAAGCTTGGCCTTGGTGGCATCCGTCATGCCGAAGGCCATGGCGCCGTGGGGCGTGATGGCGCTGATGGGGATGCTCACGGGATGCCAGGCGCCATCGTTGACATAGCCATACTCACCGGGGCCGATGGCGACGTAGACGTCGTAGAGGCTGGCGTTGGCGGCCGTGCCCGTGAGGAAGCCCACCTCGATCTTGCCGCTGTAAGTGGTCTTGACGCTGAAGTTCAAGGTGCCTGTGGCCTGGAAGTTGGACAGATCCTCCGAGGCCAGTTGGAAGGAGCGGGTCATGCCCCAGCCCCAGGAGAGGGGAATGGGCGTGATCTGGGTGCTCTTGGTCCCTTCAAAGGCGGCGGTACTGACTTCCGCCGCAGCAGCCGTGGTCCCATTCTGCCAGGCGTTCCATATGAGTGTCTCGCTGGGGAAGGCCTCTCCGGCAGTGGTGGCCTCGGCATAGATCGTGTAGCGGTTGGCGGTGACCGCGGCGTTCACCGCGGTGGGGATGTAGAAGAGGGCGTTGGCCGCGGTGTAGGTGCCCGGCTCCCAGGTGCTGCTGGGATAGAGGCCCTGGACCACGTAGCGGGCTTGGCGAGACACATTGAAGAGGCCCCAGCCATCGTCACCACCCTTCCAGGGCTCGTCGAAGGCCTCGAAGTAGAAGATGTTCTTGGGGGCCCCGGCGCTGGCCTTCCAGGTGGCCAGACGGTCGAAGTACATCTTCTGGTTCACAGGGTGGGCGCGGTAGGTCTCGCCACCAGTGACGGTGGCCTTCCAGCCGGTCTCGCCGATGACGATGGGCAGGAAGGTGAAGCCGATGCGGTCGAGGTAGGTCCGGGCGGCGTCGTGGTCCTTGATTGACTTGGCTATGGAGGCATCCATCATGGCTGCCGCACGGGCGCTGGCGGCCACGGAGGCCTGCTGCCAGTCCCAGGAACCGGGGTCGTGGACGGTGTCCAGGATGGAGTAGGTGTGCAGGGCCACGAAGTCGATGGCTTTCAGGATCTCAGTGGGGGCCGAGGCGAAGAAGGCGTAGTTGTCATCGGTGGTCACAGGCTGGGTGATGGAGCTGCGGACCTGCCCGAGGTAGCCGGCCATCTTGGCGGTGGAGACGGGGTTGAAGGACCAGCTCACCATGCACTCGTTGCCGACGCTCACGGCCAGGACGATGTCGCGGAAGGTGTTGGCGAGCACCACCCCCCGGGCGATATCAGCCTGGGTGGCGGTCTCGTTGCCGCTGGCCACCCAGACGCCCAGCTGGACCTTGATGTCCATGCCGTTGTCCTTGATCACCTGAAGGGTCTGGCGGGACACGGCATCGGAGCTGTCGAAGAGGCGGAGCAGCTTGAAGTTGCCCGCCACCAGCAGGTCCAGGTCCTGCTTGATCATGGCGGAGGTGATGGTCTCGGTGTCCCGGTTGGCGGTGCGGAAGGGAGAATAGGCCACCGCGTGGCGGGAGGTGTACTCCGCCGGGAGAGCCCGGATGGTGACCCCATTGGAGGGCACAACGCCGCCGCCGCCGCAGGCCTCGAGGAGGGCGGCGAGCAGGAGGGCCAGGGTGGAGCGGACCAGTGCAGAGGGTGTAATCGTCATGGCCGGGTTTCCTTATGGATCAAAGAACGTAGACAGCGCCGATGAGGAACCAGTTGCCGCTCTTCGTGATGCGGGAGTCGACACCGGTGAAGGCGGAGTTCCCTGGCATGGACATGGGGGAGAGGCCAAGGTGCCCATAGGTGACAACGCCCACACAGGCGTAGACCGCCAGGCCCCGGCCCACCTCGTACTGCAGGCCCGCCGTGTTGAAGATGGCGTAGTTGCCCTGGCCCCGCTCGCTGGGATTGGCCGTGGCAGCCTTGCCCAGCCGCTCGATGGCAGTCCAGGCCGAGAGCTTGGTCCACTTGTAGCGGAGGCCGGCGAAGCCGTCCACGGAGGTGGCGGCATAGCCCGGATTGGCCACGCCGTTCAGGCTGCCATCCCAGTTCACATTGAACATGTCGTTCCACTGCGCCGGCGCATTGGGGTCCGTGATCACGGCATAGGCACCGCTCCAGCGGTTGCGACGCAGGCCGCCGGAGACCTGCCAGCGGCTGTTGAGCTCGTAGCGGGCCATCACCATGGCGATGCCCTGGCCCGAACCGCCCAGCTTGACGTCGTCCTTGGGGAAGGGGGTCAGGCCGGTGAATGGCCCGTGGCCCCAGGCCATGGGTGTGCCATTGCGGGTGTCCTGGACCATGGCGTCCACCACCAGGTCGCCCTTGTGGTACTGGGCGTAGAGCTCGATGAAGCGGGGCTTATTGACCTTGAAGGCGATGTTGCCGCGGTCGTAGGTCCCTTCCAGGACCAGGTCCCCTTCGTTGAAGTCCAGGGTGGGGGCAGTGTAGCGGATGGCCCGGGTGTTGAGCCCATAGCCGGCCCCGCTGGCACCCCACTGATCGGCCAGGCCGACGTTGGTGCCGTAGGGGTAGTCGGCGATGCTCCAGGCCCGGGTGGTCATCTTCCCGATGCGGAGGCTGCCGTAGTTCTCGTGGCTGATGGCCACGTTCTCCTCGTACATGAAGCCGGGGATGTCGTTGTTGCCGTCGCGCCAGCGCTGGCTCACCAGGGCCGAGAGCTTGAAGCCGCCACCGATGTCGAACTTCACCCCTAGCCAGGGCTGAAAGAGGGTGACATGGCGGGTCTCGGTACCGTAGGGATGCCCCACCACCAGCTGATCCGCCCAGGCGCGCTGCTTGTTCTCCAGGGGATAGAGCTGAGCGTCCGCACCCTGGTTGCTGTTGCGCCCCCACTCGCCCTTGGCAAAGGCACTCAGGGTGAAGGGACCGTAGCTGAGGCCCTGGGCACCGAGTAGTGACCCGCAGCCCACGAGCAGCAGGGGCAGGCCCACGCGGAGGCCCCGCCGCAGGAGGCTCAAGCGGCCTTCGGCAGGTCTGGTGCCCAGGGTGGTGACGGACATTTCGGTTGGCATGGTGCACCTTGTTCAATCGGGGTGGAGGGAACGAACAGGGGTGATGCCCTCCGGGGGCGACCCACCTGCTTGGTGGGTTCCCAAAGGACCAGCATCAAAGTGGATCCAAAAAAACGAGAAGTAAATGGTCTTTATTGGTAATTGATTGTGATTTTTGATTAGCCTGAAAAATAGGCTTTTTTCAAGTATTTGCTTCCATAGAATGCAGAACCGAAGGTGCCCATGAACCCAACTGCCTTTGTCAAAAAACTCCGAACGATGTCCCTCTTGCTACTCGTCGCCTGGACGGGGCAGGCGCAGACCGTCAAAGCGGGGGCCGGGGCCTATCGGCTCGACACCCAGGGTACTGACAACGAAGTTCCATCGGCACCCATGCGCACGGAGGCTCTGCTCAAGACCGCAGCCCAGACCAACCAGTGGTACTCAGCCCTGATCTTCAGCGCCCAGCCCGAGGTGCTCTTTGTCCAGCCCCTCACGGTGCGGGCGGCGGCGGGCGGCCTGGAGCTGGCCCTGCCGCGCAAGGAGGTTGTGGCCACGGTCCGCAAGGACACCGAGATCCACTACCCCCATCGGGATCCCATCATCATTGCCCCCGAGGCCTTTGTGCCGGGGCCAGCCAAGCTGGCCAAGGCTTCTGACTGGGCCATCGACATCGCCTTCGCCAAGGATGCTGACCGCATGACTGCCACCGTGGCCCACGGCAGTCCCTTCGCCACGTTCCGGGTCTCCCGAGGCGGCTACCGCATCAGCCTGCCAGACGCAGGGGTGCGGGTGCACGCCACCGAAGATCCCCGGGTTCTGGCGCTCAAGGTGAAGGGTCGGGTCTATGCGCTCTTCGGCCCTGCTGGCGTGGTCTGGGATCAGACGGCTGAGCGGCAGTGGCTGGCCCGCCTGCCGGCCGGTAGAGACTACCTCTCCGCAGCGGCGCTGCCCGATGAGCAGCCGGCGACCCTGCGGCTCTTCCTGCGCCATGCCTATGCTTTCCTCCAGGACACCCGGGTCACCTGGCGCTACGAGGCCGCCTCCAGCTCGGTGGAGACCACCTTCCAGGCCACCACCCAGGTCATGGAGGGCACCGAGAGCGCTCCGCTGCTGGGCCTCTACCCGCACCAGTGGCATGGCAATGCCTCGCTGGAGGGCCGCACCCTGCCAGGGTTTGAGAGTCTGCGCGGCGCCATCCGACTGCTGCCCGCAGCCACCTTCAAGACCACGGCCACCTATGCGGGCTTCGTGCCCTGGTGGCCCGCCGTACAGGACCCCACCCGGCTCTCCGAGCTGCGTGAGCTGCTGGACAACGACCGGCGCAACGCCCGGCGCATGATGCTGGAGAATGGCACCGGGCCCTACTGGCAGGGCAAGGGCCTCCAGCGCATCGCCCTGTTGATGAGCGTGGCGGAGCAGCAGGGGGACCTGGAGACCCGGGACCAGCTGCTCAAGCTCCTCAAGGGCCGCATCGAGTCGTGGTTCTCCGGGGAGAGCCGCAAGACCTACTTCCGCTACGCCCAGAAGCTGGGGACTGTGGTGTCCTACCCCGAAGAGTACTTCAGCGTGGAGCAGGTCAACGACCACCACTTCCACTACGGCTACTGGATCCGCACCGTGGCGGAGATTGCGCTGCGGGACCCCGCGTGGGCGGCAAAGGAGCGCTGGGGCGCCATGACGGACCTGCTGGTGGCGGACATCGCCACCAGCCGCCGAGGTGGTAGCGACTACCCCTTCCTCCGGGCCTTTGATCCCTACGAGGGCCACTCCTGGGCCTCTGGCATCGGCCTCGGACCGTTCGGCAACAACCAGGAGTCCTCCTCCGAGGCCGTCAACGCCTGGGCCGGCCTGATCCTCTGGGGCGAGGCCACCGGCGACAAGGCCCTGCGGGACCTGGGCGTGTGGCTCTACACCACGGAGATCCAGAGCATCCAGCACTACTACTTCGACCTGGCGCACCAGGTGCTGCCGCCGGAGTACCTCAACACCGAGGTCTCCATGCTGTTCGGGGGAAAGTACGCCCACAACACCTGGTGGACAGATGAGCCCCGCCAGATCAAGGGCATCAACCTGCTGCCCATCACCACGGCATCTCTCTACCTGGGCAAGGATCCTGCCTTCGTGAAGAAGAGCCTGGCAGAGCTTCCGTCCCAGACCGCCACCCATGCGATGACGGGGCGACGGGCCGATCCCCCGGACCTCTGGCAGGACATCTTTGCCAAGTATCTGGCCGTGGCCGATCCCGCTGCCGCCCTGGCCCAGTGGAAGCGCTGGGGGGCTGTGGAGCTGGGCGACACCCGGACCCACGCCCTGCACTGGCTGCTGAGCCTCCAGCGCATGGGCCCGTCGGACTTCAGCGTCACCGCCGACACCACTCTGTACAGCGTCTTCCGCCGCGCCGATGGCGCGCGCACCTACCTGGCCTACAACGCAGGGACGACGCCCATCACCGTCACCTTCAGCGATGGCGTCCGCCTGACCGTTCCCAGCCGGGCCCTGGCCCAGAAGGCACCCTGAATGCCGCCTGTCTTGCCCCTGCCTGTGGTCACGACCTTCGCCGAGGTCGAGCAGGGCCATGCCGTCCAGGGCCTCCGCAGCGGGCGGGTGGAGCTCCGCATGGTGCCGGCCCTGGGGGGTCGGATCATCGGGCTCCGCAGCCTGGACTCGGACCGGGAGTGGTGCTGGCACCGCCCTGAGGAGCAGTGGCTCTGGCCCAGTGCGCCCGGCTCGGGTTTCGGCGATGCCTGCCAGGCCGGACTGGATGAGTGCGTGCCCACGGTGGCGGCCTGCGAGGTGAAGGGGCGTGCCCTGCCGGACCACGGCGAGGTCTGGTGCCAGCGCTGGGAGCTGGATCCCGAAGCCCTGGCGGCCAACATCCTGCAGGCCACGGTGGACCTCCCTGTGAGCCCCCTGCGGTTCACCCGCACCATCCGGGCGGATGGCTTTGGCGCCTTCCGCTTCGACTACGCCCTGGAGAACCTCGGCACCGAGTCCGAGCCCTTCCTGTGGAGCCTGCACCCCCTCACCACCCTGGAGCCCGGGGACCGCCTGGAGCTGCCGGCCGAGGTGCAGAGCCTGCGCCTGGATGGCGGCCTCGGAGCCTTCATCCAGCGCGGAGATGTCTGGGCCTACCCGGAGCCCTTCCCGGGCGTTCGCCTCGATGCGTGCGAGGTGCCGGGCATGCCCAAGGGCTGCGTCAAGGGCTTCGCGGGTCCGCTGCGCCTGGGCCAGGCGGCCCTGGTCAACGGCACTACCGGCGATCGCCTCAGCCTGCGCTGGGATGCGGCCGAGGTCCCCTACCTGGGCATCTGGATCAACCGGGGCCACTGTGGCTTCCACCACGTGGCCCTGGAGCCCACCACCGGGGCTCCGGACGCTCTGGCGGAAGCCTGGGGAGACCGGTGGGGTCAGCCGCGGGTCCTGGCGCCCGGAGGAACAACCCGCTGGTCCATCACTGTGGAGGTCTCATGAGCGAAGCAGGGAAGGGGAATGCCATGGTGCAGGCACCTGAAGACGGCCTCCTGACCTTCCGGGAGAAGGCGGGCTACGCCCTTGGCGATGCCGCCTCCAACTTCTATTGGAAGACCTTCGAGTTCTTCATCATCTTCTTCTACACGGATGTCTTCGGGATCTCCGCCGGGGCCGTCGGCACCATGATGCTGGTCACCCGGATCTTGGATGCAGTGGCCGACCCGCTCATGGGCGCCGTGGCCGACCGCACCCGCACGCGCTGGGGCCACTTCCGGCCCTACCTCATCTGGTTCGCCGTGCCCCTGGCGCTGGCGGGGGTGCTCACCTTCACGACGCCGAACCTGGGCGCCTCCGGGAAGCTGGTCTACGCCTACGTCACCTACTGCCTGCTGATGCTGCTCTATACCGCCGTGAACATCCCCTATAGCGCCCTGATGGGGGTCATGACGCCCAACTCCAAGGAGCGGACCTCCCTGGCCTCCTTCCGCTTTGTGGGGGCCTTCTCCGTGGCGGTGGTGGTCCAGTACTGCACGCCCAGCCTGGCCCAGTGGTTCGGAATGAGCCCCGCCCTGCGGGCCCAGCATCCCTTCCTTGAGGCCCCCCTGGCCTGGGTGCGCTGGTTCCTCTCCCGGGACTTCCTGGCACTGCCTTCGGATCTGAACCGGGGCTGGCAGCTGACCATGGTGCTCTACGGCATCGTGGCCGTAGCGCTCTTTGTCCTCTGCTTCCTCTCCACCCGGGAGCGGGTGGCTCCGCCCAAGGACCAGGCGGCGGACCTCGGCCGCGACCTCCGGGACATGGCAGGGAGCCGGTCCTTCGTGGTGATCCTGGGGGTCATGGTCCTCATGATCACCTCCTTCGTCCTGCGGGGTTCGGTGTCGGCCTACTACTTCAAGTACTTCCTGCACCGCAACGATCTGCTCGGTCCCTTCCTGGTGTCCAACGCCCTGGCCTTCCTGGCGGCGGTGGTCATCACCCCGGCCATCGCCAAGCGCTTCGACAAGAAGGCCATCTTCATGAGCGCCATCGGTGTGGGGGGCCTGATCATCTGCGGGTTCTGGGTCGCCGGTCCCACGGACATCGGGCTGCTGTTCGCCCTCCAGATCCTGGCCAGCTTCATCATCGGCTTCAACTCGCCCATCCTGTGGGCGATGTTCGCTGACACGGCCGATGACGCCGAGTGGCGCCTGGGCCGCCGGAACACAGGCCTGGTCTTCGCCTCGGCCATCTTTGGCACCAAGATCGGCCTGGCCTTCGGAGCCTGGGTCACGGGGCTGCTGCTCACCTTCTTCGGGTATGTGGCCAACGCCGACCAGACCGCCAGCTCCCTCCTCGGCATCCGCCTGTCCATGAGCCTCATCCCCGGGATCATGCTGCTGGTGGCTGCCGCGCTCATGCAGGCCTATCCCCTCAACGACCGGCAGATGATCCGGATCGAACAGGACCTCAAGGACCGGAAGCGCGCCCAGGAAAGCGAAGCCTAGCCCTTGGGGCCGGGCTCGCTGAGGGCAGGAGCACACATGGAACGCACCTTCGTATCGGACACCCCTCTGAACCCGCCGCCCTCGGCGGCCCGGGGCTCCTTCGAAGACATCGACGGGGAGCGCTTCTACCGCATCACCAACCTGGATGCCATGGCGCCCTTCTTCATGAGCCTGGTGAGCGATTCGGACCACTGGCTGTTCATTTCCAGCAACGGTGCCCTTACCGCCGGCCGGAAGGACCCGGACCACGCCCTCTTCCCCTACTACTCCGACGACCGCATTCACGACAGCCTCGACCAGACCGGCAGCAAGACCCTGCTGCGGGTCCTGCAGTCAGGCCGAGCCTCGCTGTGGGAGCCCTTCTCCCCCCGCTTCGAGGGCCTCTACCGCATCACCCGAAACCTCTGCAAGAGCGTCTATGGGAACCGGATCCTCTTTGAGGAAGTGAACCATGACCTGGGCCTCGCCTTCCGCTACGAGTGGATGACCAGCGAGCGCTTCGGCTTCGTCCGCCGCGCGGCCCTCCACAACCTGGGGACCGGTTCGCTGTCCGTGGCTCTGGTGGACGGCATCCAGAACGTGCTGCCCTATGGCCTGGGCCGCCGCTTCCAGATGGAGCTGAGCACCCTGGGGGACGGCTACAAGCGCACAGAGCTGCTGGCCCCCTCGGGACTGGCCCTCTTTCGCCTCAGCTCCATTCCTGTGGACAAGGCGGAGCCCAGCGAAGCCCTGCGCGTGAACACCGCCTGGTCCGCCGGTCTGGAGGCGCCGGTCCATCTGCTGTCCACGGAGCAACTCGGCGCCTTCCGGCGGGGCGAGCCCCTGCGGGAGGAGACGGATCTGCGGGGCCGCCGGGGTGCCTACCTGCTGAACACCACCCTGTCCCTGGAACCCGGCGCCCGGAAGGACTGGCTCATCGTGGCCGAGCTGAGCCTCGACGCCGTCGGCGTGCAGGCCCTGCGGAAGCGCCTGGAAGCGGGCCCGGACCTGCGTCCCGAGGTGCTGGAAGATGTGGAGCGCGGGACCCGGAATCTGGTGCGCATCGTGGCCGGGGCGGATGGCCTGCAGGCCAGCGAGGATGAGCTGAGCGTCTGGCGGCACTTCTCCAACACCCTCTTCAACGCCATGCGCGGCGGGGTTCCATTGGAGGGCTACCAGATCTCCCGGGAGGACCTCCGCCGCTTCCTGGGCTGCTTCAACTCGGGGGTGGCGGCGCGCCACGAGGGGTTCCTCGCGGCCCTGCCCGAGACCTTGCCGCACCGGGAACTGCTGGAGCGGGCTGGGGCCCTCGGGGACCCGGACCTGGAGCGCCTGGTTCGGGAATACCTGCCCCTCACCTTCAGCCGGCGCCACGGGGACCCCAGCCGACCCTGGAACATCTTCTCCATCCGGGTCCGGGACTCCCGCGACCAGCGGATCCTCGACTACCAGGGCAATTGGCGGGACATCTTCCAGAACTGGGAGGCCCTGGGCCACGCCTATCCGGGCTTCCTGGAGAGCATGATCTTCAAGTTTACCAACGCCTCCACGGCGGATGGCCACAACCCCTACCGGGTGATGCGGGAAGGTTTCGACTGGGAGGTCATTGACCACCGCGAGCCCTGGTCCTTCATCGGCTACTGGGGGGATCACCAGGTGATCTACCTGCTGAAGCTGCTGGAGGCCTCGGAGCGCTTTCATCCGGGTCGCCTGGAGGGGCTCCTGGACCGCCGCCTCTTCACCTTCGCCAACGTGCCCTACCGCATCAAGCCCTACGCGGACCTGCTGGCGGATCCCCGCCATACCATCACCTTCGACCAGGACGGCCACGACCAGGCCCTGGCCCTGGCCCGGACCCTGGGGGCGGACGGCAAGCTGCTCATGGGCGCGGAGGGCCTCACCCGGGCCACTCTCACGGAGAAGCTGCTGCTGGTGGCGCTGACCAAGCTGGCCAACTTCATCCCCGAAGCTGGCATCTGGATGAACACCCAGCGGCCCGAGTGGAACGACGCCAACAACGCCCTGGTGGGCCCCGGCGTGTCCATGGTGACCCTCTACTACCTCCGCCGGTACCTCGCCTTCCTGGCCCGCCTCTTCGAGGCCCAGGGCCCCCGCGAGGTGCAGGTCTCCCAGGAGGTCGGCACCCTCCTGGAAAGCATCGCTGCGGCTCTGCAAGCCGGCGAGGCCGGCCTGGCTGGCCCGGTCTCCGATGGGGGGCGCAAGGCCCTGCTGGATCAGCTGGGCCGGGCGGGCAGCGACTACCGCCAGGCCATCTACGCCGGGGGCTTCTCCGGGGCGCAGGCCACCCTGACCATGCCCCGCCTGACGGCCTTCTGCGCCTCCGCCCTGCGCCACCTGGACCACAGCATCCGGGCCAACCGCCGGGAGGATGGTCTCTACCACGCCTACAACCTGATGAAGGTCACCCCGCAGGGCATCGAGGTCCGCACCCTCTACGAGATGCTGGAGGGGCAGGTGGCCGTGCTCAGCTCCGGCGCCCTGGGGGCCGAGGACGCCTTGGTCCTGCTGGACGCCCTGCGCAGCAGCAGCCTCTACCGCCCGGATCAGGCGAGCTACCTGCTCTACCCCGATCGGCCCCTCCCGGCCTTCCTGGACAAGAACATCATCCCCGAGGGGGCGGTCTCCCACTCGGAGCTGCTCCGCACCCTGCTGGAGGCTGGCGATGGCCGCATCGTGGCCCGGGATGCCGAGGGCCAGGTGCACTTCAACGCTGCCTTCCGCAATGCCGACAAGCTGGCCTCGGCCCTGGCGGAGCTGGCGCAGGGGCCCTTCGGTGCCCTGGCCCAGGCCGAGGGTCCGCAGCTGGTGGAGCTCTTCGAAGAGGTCTTCGACCACCAGTCCTTCACCGGGCGCAGCGGGACCTTCTACAAGTACGAGGGGCTCGGCTGCATCTACTGGCACATGGTCTCCAAGCTGCTCCTGGCCGTGGACGAGCTCCTGCGAGACGCCGCCGGTGGCGACGCCACCCGCTTCGCCCGCCTCCGGGACCACTACCGGGAGATCAAGGAGGGCCTGGGTGTCCACAAGACCCCCGCAGCCTACGGCGCTATCCCCACGGACCCCTACTCCCACACGCCGGGCTTTGCCGGGGTGCAGCAGCCGGGCATGACCGGCCAGGTGAAGGAGGACTTCCTCAGCCGCTTCAGCGAGATGGGGGTTCAGGTGAGCGGGGGGCAGGTCCGCTTCCTCCCCTGGATGGTGAACCCGGCGGAGTTTCTCCGCCAGCCCGGTCGCTTCGCCTACGTGGACGCCGCTGGCGAGGAGCACACCCTGGACCTGGAGAAGGACTCCCTGGCCTTCACCCTCTGTCAGGTGCCCATCCTGGCCCACCGGGTGGGGGGGCCCCGGGTTCTGGTGCGCCGGAGCGACGGCACCACCCAGACCTTCCCAGACCTCGCCCTGGACGCCGCCACCAGTGCCGCCCTCTTCGAACGCACGGGGGCGGTCCGCCGGATCGACCTGTTCCTGGGCCTGTAGGCGGGACATGATTGAATAAGTCATAAAAACAAAGGTTGTTGAATTCTTGACGGCCATGCCATCCGCCCAAATTGTCCAGGTTTTAAGCCCACTGGGGGACCAGCCGATACCGTCTCTGGTGGGCTTGTTGCCCGCCTTATCCAGGGGGGGCTGTGCCAGTGGGTCTGATGGCGCAGGCGGAGGAGCACCGGTGGCGGCTGGGACTGGGTGGCGTCCTGGTGGTGGGCCTCTATCTCTCCTCCCGGTTCAGCTACCTGCTGTTCCACACCTTGGCTGAGGTCTTCAGCATTGTGGTGGCCTTCTCGGTCTTCATGATCACCTGGAGCTCCCGGCGTTTCCTGCAGAACGGCTACCTGCTGTTTGTGGGGGTCGGCTACCTGGCCCTGGGCTTGCTCGACCTGCTCCATACCCTGGCCTACCAGGGCATGGCGGTCTTCCCCACCCACGCCTTTGCTGCCAACCAGCTGTGGATTGCCACCCGCTACCTGGAGAGCCTGACCCTGCTGGCGGGGTTCCTCTTCCTGGGTGCCCACCGCCAGCCCCGGCCCACGCACCTGCTGGTGGTTTTTTCTTCGGTGACGGCCCTCATCGTGGCCAGCATCTTCCTGTGGCGGATCTTCCCGGTCTGCTTCGTGGCGGGGCAGGGGCAGACGCGCTTCAAGATCGTGAGCGAGTTCGTCATCATCGCCATCCTGGCGGTGGATGTGTGGCTGCTGCTGCGCAACCGGGCGGCCTTCGAGGGGCGGGTCTTCAACGCCATCCTGGGCTCCCTGCTCCTGGCCATCGGCACGGAGCTGGCGTTCACGATCTACATCTCGAACTTCGGTCTGGCCAACATGGTGGGCCACTACCTGAAGATCTTCAGCTTTGCCCTCATCTACGTGGCCCTGGTCAAGACGGGCATCGAGTATCCCTATGAGCTGGTCTTCCGGGAGCTGGCTCGAACCAACGAGCAGCTCACGACGGAGGTCCTCGTGCGCCGGGCCGCCGAGGCGGAGAAGGAGGCTGTCATCGGTCAGCTCCGCACTGCGCTCGAGGAGATCCGGACCCTGCGGGGGGTGATCCCCATCTGCAGCCACTGCCGCAAAGTCCGGGACGAGGCGGGGGCCTGGAGCCAGCTGGAGGCCTATGTCCACGAGCACTCCCACTCCCAGTTCAGCCACGGCATCTGCCCGGACTGCCGGGGCCGCCACTTTGGTCCACTCGGCTGACGAAGGGTGAGTTCAGGCGGCCCCGGGGATCCAGGCTATTATGTTTAGATAACTACCTAGACAACTCTCCGCCGTTGGAGTCACTGCCGAGGAGGACCCATGCGCATTGCCCTTTGGGAAGCCCGGTTTGAGACTGGGATCCCCCTGATTGACGACCAGCACCGGGCCCTCTTCGAGGCCATCAATGCCCTGGCGGAGTCCTTCAAGGCCGGCCAAGCCTCGGCCCAGGTTAAAGAGAGCCTGGACTTCCTGGCCCACTACACCCTGGAGCACTTCGACAGTGAAGAGCGCCACATGCGGGAGATGGGGTACCCGAAGCTCCAGGAGCACATCCAGGAACACACCCAAATGCTGGCCCGGGTCCAGGACCTCCAGGTCCGCCAGGAGGGTGGGTTCATGGTGACTGCGGACGTGGCTCTGTTCTTTGCGGACTGGCTGGCCCACCACATCAATGAGGTGGACATGGGCTACGTGGCCTTTGCCCGGGAGTCTGGCGAGAGCAGCTCTCAGGGCTGAGCCACTGGACTGAAGGCCTCTCAGGGCCGGGCGGGCAGGGGGAAGGAGACGCCTTCGAGGAGCTCCTTGCGGATGGCCTCCGCCACCTCCAGGGCGATGCCTGCGCCGGGCTCATCCCCCTGGGCCTGCAGGTCTCCCTGGATTCGGTGGGCGATGGCTAGACAGGCCTCGGCAGTGACCCGCTCGATGAGGCGGGGTTGGGGCTTGGGACGCAGGTTTCCTGGCGGCATGGAACCTCCGTGCGGCAGGGGCATCGGATTGGGTTTGGTTCAGTCTGTCACTTGGATGATCAGACTCGGCCCTTCGTTCCCGGAATTTCCTACGGCTGTGCTGACAGGAAAAGCTTCCATCACGGAAGCGTCACAGGGGCGCAGGAGGGTCGCTGCCGTCCGGTGGCCCGGATCCAGCCAGGCCTCCAGGTCCTCCGGCGACAGGATGACGGGCATGCGGGCATGGATGGGGGCCATCACGGCATTGGGGGTTGTGGTGACCAGGGCGCAGGTATCAAG
>Ga0007792_10000400_pt1 | contig 15705 bp, 11 predicted proteins | sample CryBogmetaGMA6M_FD_60371 | JGI IMG/M metagenome (GOLD analysis project Ga0007792, IMG submission 60371) | Freshwater microbial communities from Crystal Bog, Wisconsin, USA - MA6M | ecosystem: Environmental > Aquatic > Freshwater > Lake | place: Crystal Bog, Wisconsin, USA | collected 2009-07-06
TGTCCATGGTGGCCATGGCCAGACCGGCACCGTTGACCAGGCAGCCGATGTTGCCGGAAAGGGATACGTAGGAGAGTTCGTGCTGGGAGGCTTCGACTTCGTTAGGGTCTTCTTCGTCGTAGTCGCGCATATCGCCGATTTTGTGGTGGCGGAAAATGGCGTTGTCGTCGAAACCGAATTTGGCATCCAGTGCCAGAAGGTTCTCTTCTTTGGTGATTACCAGCGGGTTGATTTCCAGCATGGAGCAGTCGCAGGCGATAAAGGTTTCATAGAGCCCTTGGAATACTACCACCGCTTTATTGATCAGCTTACCGCTCATGCCGAGACTGAAGGCGATTTTGCGACACTGGAAAGGGGTCAACCCGATCAGGGGATCGATGGTTTCGGTGAAGATTTTTTCGGGGGTTTTGGCGGCAACTTCTTCAATATCCATCCCCCCTTCAGTGGAGGCCATGACTGTGACTTTTGAGGTGGCGCGGTCAACCAGCAGGCTGACGTACAGTTCCTTGTCGATGTTGCAGCCGTTTTCCACGAGTACACGGGTTACCAGCTTCCCTTCTATGCCGGTCTGGTGGGTACGCAGGGTCATGCCGAGCATTTCCCGGGATACGCTTCGTACTTCATCGGCGGTGCGGGCCAGTTTGACGCCGCCCCCCTTGCCCCTGCCGCCGGCGTGGATCTGGGCCTTGACCACCCAGGGTCCCTCGCCAAGGCGCTTGGCCCATTCGCGGGCACTGGCGCTGTTGTAGCAGACGTGGCCGTCTGGTACCGGTACACCGAATTTTCGAAGAATCGCTTTTGCCTGGTACTCATGGATGTTCATGAAAAGACTCCTGTTCTGTGGGTGTGTTTTACCGCATTGGGCATCTTCATTGATGTGTTTCGCATAGAAGGAGATTTATCTGAAGAAATAGGATTTTGTATTGTGGTAATACCAGTTAGTACTTTGGATGTTTAATGTCAACTATTTTTATTAATATGAAAAAATAGAGGCATAAAGTACTTCGTTCCATGTTGTGCACTATACGAAGCAGTCGTAAAAAAGCAGTGTATCATCTACCTTAGAAAAACTGATTACCACGATGATCAGGCTGGTTTAAGCCATAATAATTCATTGCGGATAAAATAGTTGCACCCCTGACCGTACGAATTTAACCGGTTTAAATCTGTTTTTGGTTGAAATAACGGTAAACTACGGTATGCTTCCAGTATGATAAATACTACAATTCTACATAACGGTGTCCGAATTGTTACCCAGAATATCGGCTATATGCATACTGTAACAACAGGCATCTGGGTGGCTAACGGCACCCGGAGTGAATCGCCTGAAGATAACGGTGTGGCGCATTTTATTGAACATATGCTGTTCAAGGGGACTGAGAAGCGCACCGCGCAGCAGATAACCCGTGAGATGGATTCCATGGGTGGCATTCTGAACGCTTTCACCGGTCATGAGTATGTATGCTATTACGCCAAGGTGCTGGCTAAATTCCTTCCCCGCGCTGCCGATCTGCTGGCTGATATTTTTCTGAATTCCACGTTTCCTCCCGAGGAGATCGAGCGGGAACGTAAAGTGGTTCTTCAGGAAATCAAGATGCGTGATGATTCGCCCGAAGAGTGTATTCATGACCAGTTCCACCAGAATTTCTGGCATGGACAGCTGCTCGGTATGCCGGTGCTTGGCAGCGAGGAAACGATAGCCGGCTTGTCACGCGGGGCAATTCTTGCCCATAAAAACAGCCGGTACCGCTCTCAGGATATTATTATCGCCGCAGCCGGCAATGTGAACCACGACGAGTTGGTAGCACTGCTGGGCCCCCTGTTTTCCGAGATCACATCACCATGGCAGCCGAATGTGAATGACGGATTCAAGCTGCCGGAGAAAAAGGTCAGTACTACGGTGCGGGAGATGGAACAGACGCTTGTCTGTCTTGGCACCCGTTCGCTCCGTTACGATCATCAGGATCGCTATGCGCTGTTTCTGCTGACGACGATACTTGGTGGGGGAATGAGCTCGCGGCTTTTTCAGGAGGTGCGCGAGAAAAAAGGTCTGGCGTATTCGGTCTATGCCTACATCGTTTCTCATGCTGATTCGGGTGCTCTGGTTGTGTATGCGGGTACTGAAAAGGCGCACTGTCGTGAAGTGCTCGATATTGCGCAGCGGGAAATGACACGTCTTGTTGCAGAAACAGTGGCGCAGGACGAACTGGATGCCGCACGGGAGCAGCTGAAAGGCAAAACACTCATGTCGCTTGAAAGCAGTGACAGCCTGATGACCCGCCTGGCAAAAAATGAAATCTATCTTCACCAGCAGCAGTCAATTGACGATGTTATTGCCAACTACGATGCGGTAACGAGCGAAGATATTCAGAGGGTTTCCCGGAAATTGATTCGAAGTGAATACCTCCATCTTGAAGTTATGGGGCCGGTAGCAGACCTGGGGCTGACTGCCGGTATTATTGGAGTATAATATACATATCAGCCTCTTTTTTTTTGTTGAATGTCCCGGTTTTGACGAAATCCTGCTTGACCCGTTACTCTGATAAATGATACTGTGCCGTCACGAAAGAAACCCCTTTTAAATTAGTCCGAGAGACTAACAAAGGTGACACAATGGAAACACTGAACTTACATTAGCAGGGTCTTGCCGCATGGTGCGGGGAGGCCTTTTTTTTATGTCCAGGAGGGTACCGAATGCCTACTGAAAAAACAGTTTTGTTGGATGGAGCAGGGATCAAACGGGCTCTGACGCGGATTGCTCACGAGATTCTTGAACGGAACAAGGGGGTAGCCGATATCATACTGATCGGTATCCGTTCCGGTGGTGTTTTTCTCGCGGATGGCATTGCGCAGCAGATCAGCGTCATCGAAGGAAAGGATGTTCCGATTGGTGCGGTTGACATCACCCTGTATCGCGATGACTGCTCCGGAAACCTGCCGCACCAACCGGTCGGCAAGACCGATATTCCCTTTTCCCTTGAAGCAAAGAAAGTCATCCTTGTGGATGACGTTCTGTACACCGGGCGCACCATCCGGGCCGCCATGGATGCCATGATGGATTTTGGCCGTCCGCAATCCATCCAGCTGGCGGTACTGATCGACCGCGGCCATCGGGAACTGCCGATCCGGGCCGATTTTGTCGGGCGCAATGTCCCGACCAGCCAGAAAGAAAACGTAGAGGTTGTTTTTGACGCAACTAACCAGCCGATTGAAGTGGTACTCGAAAAATAGGGGGGTAAACAAGAATGGCCGAATTCAAGCACAAGCACATTATTGCCCTGCGGGACCTGTCTAAAGCGGATATTGAACTGCTGATTTCGACTGCGGAAAGCATGCGGGAGATCAACAGCCGAGATATCAAAAAGGTTCCGACGCTGCGCGGCAAGACGATCATCAACCTCTTTTACGAGGCGTCGACCCGTACCCGCACGTCCTTCGAAATTGCCGGCAAGCGGCTTTCCGCCGATACCGTCAATATCGCACCGTCAAACAGTTCGGCCACCAAAGGGGAAACTCTGGCTGATACCGCTTTGAATCTGCTGGCAATGAAGCCTGATATCATCGTCATGCGCCATGCTGTGTCAGGGGCGCACTACTTTCTGGCCAACAAGGTGAACTGCTCCATCATCAACGCGGGAGATGGTGCACATGAGCACCCGTCCCAGGGGTTGCTGGATATGCTTACCATGAAGGATCATTTCGGGCGTCTGGACGGCCTAAAGGTGGCGATTGTCGGGGACATAACCCACAGCCGTGTGGCCCGGTCCAACATTCAGGGATTAACCAAACTCGGCTCGTCAGTTTTTCTGGCCGGACCGCCGACCATGGTTCCCCCCGGCATTGAAAAAATGGGCAATGTTACGGTGTGCGGCACAATGGACGAAGCTCTGCAGGATGCAGATGTGGTCATGATGCTGCGTATTCAGCAGGAGCGGCAGGGCAAGACTCTTATGCCGAATGCCCGGGAATATTCCCGCTATTTCGGTCTGAATCCGAACAATGTCAAGCTCGCCAAGCCGAACGCAATGATCATGCATCCCGGCCCGATTAACCGTGGGGTGGAAATGTCCTCCAGTGTGGTCGACGGTGATCAGTCCTGGATTCTGAAACAGGTGGAAAACGGTGTGGCGGTGCGGATGTCCATGCTGTACCACGTCTGTGGTGTGGATTCGGTTGAATAACATGGCAGGATGGGGTGGGCAGCAGCAACTTAACTCAATACACAGGGGTGGCTCTATGAATCTATTGATAAAAAACGGCCGGGTAATTGACCCGAGCCAGAATATTGACGACACACTGGATGTCCTGGTGGAAAACGGTCTGGTCAAGAAAATCGGTGCGGGACTTTCAGCTCCGGCCGGCACCGAAACCATCGATGCCACCGGCACGTATGTGGTTCCGGGGCTGATCGATATGCACGTACACCTGCGCGATCCGGGACTGGAGTATAAAGAGGATATTGTTTCCGGTACCAAAGCTGCCGTTGCCGGTGGCTTCACCTCAATCTGCTGTATGCCGAATACCAAGCCGGTTATCGACAACAAAGCGATTGTCAGCTACATCATCAACAAGGCAAAAGCTGAAGGTTTCTGCAATGTATTTCCGGTCGGGTCCATAACCTACGGGCTGTCCGGTGACCGGATGTCCGAGATGGGGGAACTGAAGGAATCGGGCTGTGTCGCCGTATCCGATGACGGTAAACCTGTCCATAACAGTGAACTGATGATGCGCGCACTGCAGTACGCCGCCGGCATCGGCATCATGGTCATTTCGCACGCCGAAGAGCTGGAGCTGGTGGGCGAGGGGGTCATGAATGAAGGGTTTGTTTCGACTGAGCTGGGTCTGAAAGGGATTCCGCGTGTGGCGGAAGATATTGCCACATCCCGTGAAACTCTGCTGGCTGAGTATACCGGTACTTCCATTCACATTGCCCATGTTTCCACCAAAGGGGCGGTACAGATTATTCGCGAAGCGAAGGCGCGCGGCGTTAAAGTAACGTGTGAAACGGCACCTCACTACTTCTGTCTGACCGATGATGCTGTTCGCGGTTACAATACCAACGCCAAGATGAATCCGCCGCTGCGGGAAGCCGAAGATGTTGCCGCCATAAAAGCGGGACTGCAGGACGGTACTATTGATGCCATTGCCACTGACCATGCGCCGCACCATCAGGATGAAAAAGACGTTGAATTCAATGTTGCCATGAATGGCATTATCGGCCTGGAAACTTCACTGCCGTTATCACTCGCCCTTGTGGCGGAAGGTGTTGTTACACTTAATCAACTGATTGATAAAATGTCTGTTAAGCCTTCAAATATACTCAAATTAAATCGCGGGACTCTCGCCGTCGGAGCGGTCGCTGACATTACCCTGATTGATCCAAAACTTGAGTGGGTTGTCCAGGCTGAAAAACTGGCCAGTAAATCCAAAAACTCACCCTGGCTTTGCAAAAAGATGACCGGTGGTGCTGCGACAACAATTGTAGCCGGCAAAGTTGTTTATAAACGGTAAAAACAGAATTCAGGAGTTACGGACCTATGAAAGCAATCCTTGCGCTCGCCGACGGGCGCATATTTGAAGGGAAATCATTCGGCGCACCGGGAATGGCCACCGGAGAAGTAGTATTTAACACGGCCATGTCAGGCTATCAGGAAGTTCTGACGGATCCGTCTTACAAAGGACAAATGGTCACCATGACCTATCCGCAGATCGGCAACACCGGCATCAATCCCGAGGATATTGAAAGCCGCGGCCTCTTCCTGTCCGGTTTTATTGTTAAGGAATATCTTGAGTGCTATTCGAACTGGCGCGCCACCATGAGCCTTTCCTCCTATTTAATGGAGAACGGCGTGGTCGGCATCCAGGGTATCGACACCCGCGCCTTGACCCGCCATCTGCGTGACAAGGGGGCTCAGAACGGCATTATCTCCACCGTTGATCTGGATCATGCCAGCCTTGTCGCAAAGGCCAGGGCGGTGCCGAGTATGACCGGACTTGACCTTGCCTCCGGTGTCAGCTGCCGTAAACCGTACCACTGGACCGAAGGGGTGTGGGATTTGACGGATGGCTATCCGCAGGTTGATCCAGCCAGCTTGAAGTATAAGGTCGTGGCCTACGATTTCGGCATAAAGTACAACATTCTGCGCTGCCTGATTGATGCCGGCTGCGATGTTACCGTGGTTCCCGCTGATTGTACGGCTGAAGAGGCTCTGTCCATGAATCCGGACGGTATCTTCCTCAGTAACGGCCCGGGCGATCCGGAACCGTTGGTCGGAGTTCAGGCGGAGATCAGGAAAATGATCGGTAAAAAACCGATCTTCGGTATCTGTCTGGGGCACCAGCTCCTTGGACTCGCCCTTGGCGGTTCAACCGTCAAGCTCCCCTTCGGCAACCATGGTTCCAACCTTCCGGTAATGGATATGTCCACCCGCAAAGTGGAAATTACATCGCAAAACCACGGTTTTGCTGTTGATCTTGGGTCGCTGGGGAGCTCTGCCTGTCTGGGGCATGAAAACCTGAATGACCAGACTGTGGAGGGCATCCGTCACTGTACTTTGCCGATATTTTCCGTTCAGCACCACCCGGAAGCATCACCGGGCCCCCATGATTCACAGTATCTGTTCGGCCGGTTTGTTGAGATGATGGAACAGCATAAAGCTTAGCTGCAGCCATGGATTACCCCGCTCTTTACCAATCAGGCGAATTGCTGAACCGCATTCGCGAAGCATACCGGCGGCTTGCGGCGTGCGATCTTTGTCCGCATGACTGCGGCGTCAACCGTGTAAAGGGTGAGCGCGGCATCTGCGGGGCGGGGGTGCTGCCGAAGATTGCTTCAGCCAATCTGCACCGGGGGGAGGAACCGCCGATTTCCGGTTCAAAAGGATCCGGAACCGTTTTTCTGTCCGGGTGCTCTCTCAAATGCGTTTTTTGCCAGAACTTTCCCATCAGCCAACTGGGCAACGGCGAAGAGATTACAACGGGTGAGCTTGCTGCCCGAATCCTCAAACTGCAGCGGCAGGGTGCTCATAATATCAACTTTGTCACCCCGACCCACTACCTGCCGCAGATTCTGGCGGCTCTTTGGCTGGCGATACCTCACGGTTTCAATCTGCCGATCGTCTGGAACAGCAGCGGATTTGAGAAGGTCGATGCCCTTCAACTTCTGGACGGCATAGTTTCCATCTATCTGCCGGATATGAAATATGCCGATGATGCCTCTGCGACGGCAATTTCCTCCGTTCCCAACTACTGCCGGATCAATCGTGCGGCTGTGATTGAGATGCTCCGGCAGGTCGGTCAGCTTCGGGTGAATGATGATGGTATCGCAACGGACGGTTTGATTGTTCGCCATCTTGTACTGCCGGAGGGGAAATCAGGATCTTTGGCAACGCTCCCCTGGATCGCGGAGAATCTCGGAGTTGAAACGCATATTGCCTTGATGAGTCAGTACTTTCCGGCACACAGGGCAGTAGAAATGGCCGGGCTGAATCGCCCTGTGAGTCAGGAAGAGTATGATAGTGCTGTTGAAGCTCTCGAAGAAGCGGGACTTCAAAACGGCTGGGTTCAGGATCTGGACGAAGAACGCGGGGCGATATGATCAGCTTGAATTACCTCTGGGCCAGGTTTTGCCTGGCTGGAGCAGCATTTTTTATTTTTTGATAATCACAAGAAGGAGTAAGTCTACATGCCGAAAAGAACAGACATAAAGAAAATACTTATCATCGGGGCCGGTCCAATTGTTATCGGTCAGGCCTGCGAATTTGATTATTCCGGAACTCAGGCCTGCAAATCGTTGAAGGAAGAGGGATACGAGGTTGTGCTGCTGAACAGCAACCCGGCCACTATCATGACCGACCCGGATTTTGCGGACCGAACCTACATCGAGCCGGTTACACCGGAAATACTGGCCAAAATAATCGAGAAAGAGCGCCCCGATGCGCTGCTACCGACGCTGGGCGGTCAGACCGCACTTAATACTGCGGTGGCCGTCGCCGAAATGGGCATCCTGGATAAATTCGGTGTGGAACTGATCGGTGCCAAACTCCCGGCGATCAAGAAAGCGGAGGATCGTACTCTGTTTAAGGCAGCCATGGAAAAAATTGGCCTGGCAGTACCGAACTCCGGTCTGGCCCACAACTATACGGAGGCCATGGAGGTCATAAAGACGATCGGGTTCCCGGCTATCATCAGGCCGTCATTCACCCTTGGCGGGAGCGGCGGGGGCATCGCCTACAACCTTGAAGAGTATGAGAAAATGGCGCTGGGGGGGATCGATGCGTCACCGACTGATGAGATTCTGATTGAAGAATCGGTTATCGGCTGGAAAGAATATGAGCTGGAAGTTATGCGCGATACGGCTGATAACGTTGTGATTATCTGCTCAATCGAAAATTTTGATCCAATGGGCGTCCATACCGGCGATTCCATAACCATAGCTCCTGCACAGACGCTGACCGACAAGGAATACCAGATTCTTCGCGATGCTTCTCTGAAGATCATACGGGAAATCGGCGTCGATACGGGCGGCTCCAATATTCAGTTCGGTATTAACCCGCACGATGGCCGTCTGGTGGTGATTGAGATGAATCCCCGTGTGTCGCGCTCGTCGGCCCTGGCTTCCAAGGCGACCGGTTTCCCCATCGCTAAAATTGCTGCAAAGCTGGCGGTTGGATATACACTGGATGAGGTCAGAAACGACATTACCCGTGAAACACCGGCCTGTTTTGAACCGAGCATTGACTACGTGGTTACCAAAATCCCCCGCTTTACCTTTGAAAAATTCCCGGCCGCTGATGCCACATTGACGACTCAGATGAAATCCGTTGGTGAGGTCATGTCCATCGGGCGTACCTTCAAGGAATCATTTCAGAAGGCGATCAGGTCCCTTGAAATCGGTGTCAGCGGTTTTGACTCCCGGATGTTCGAACTGGGCAGTGAAACCAGGGGGGCTTTGACCGGCAAGGAACAGCAACTGCTGCTGGAAAAGCTCCGAGTACCCAATGCCGACCGGCTCTGGTACGTCGGTGATGCTCTGCGGAGCGGGATGAGCGTGGCGGAAATCCATACCCATACCGCTATCGACCCATGGTTTCTGCACAATATTCGTCAGATTATTGAGAAAGAAGATGAGCTGAAGCGCCTCTCTTTCGGGGAAGTCACCGCTGCGGTAATGCGCGATGCCAAGCAGTATGGTTTTTCAGACAAGTTTCTGGCGCAGCTCTGGAAATCCAGCGAAGATACGGTGCGTGAGCTGCGCTGGTCGCTGGGGGTTCGCCCGGTCTATAAGCGCGTTGATACCTGTGCTGCCGAGTTTGTTGCCTACACACCGTACATGTACTCCACCTATGAGGATGAGTGCGAGGCTGATCCGACCGACCGGAAAAAGATCATGATCCTTGGTGGCGGCCCGAACCGTATCGGGCAGGGAATCGAGTTCGATTACTGTTGCGTACATGGCGCATTTGCCCTTGCTGAGGACGGCTATGAGACCATAATGGTCAACTGTAACCCGGAAACTGTTTCTACCGACTATGATACCTCTGATCGACTCTATTTTGAGCCGCTGACCCTGGAAGATGTTCTGGAAATTGTGGCCAAGGAGAATCCGGTCGGCGTTATCGTTCAGTTCGGCGGGCAGACCCCTCTGAAGCTGGCTGTTGCGCTGGAAAAGGCCGGGGTGCCGATTATCGGCACTTCACCTGATGCCATTGACCGGGCAGAGGATCGTGAGCGGTTCCAGGAGATGCTCCATAAGCTGGGTCTCCTCCAGCCGGAAAACGGAACGGCACGTTCTTTTGAGGAAGCTGAAAAGGTAGTTGACCGAATCGGCTATCCGGTTGTGGTACGCCCTTCGTATGTACTGGGCGGTCGTGCTATGGAAATTGTGTATGACTCGGAAAATCTGCGGCGGTATATGAAAACAGCTGTGCTGGTGTCTCCGGAACACCCGATTTTGATCGATAGTTTTCTCGATGAGGCGATTGAAATTGACGTTGACGCTCTCTGTGACGGCACCGATGTGGTTATTGGCGGGATCATGGAGCATATTGAGGAAGCGGGAATTCACTCCGGTGATTCAGCTTGCAGTTTGCCGCCCTATTCCATTAGCCAGGAGATTGTTGCCGAGATAAGGCGGCAGACTGTGCTGATGGCTCTTGAGTTGAACGTAAAGGGGCTCATGAACGTGCAGTATGCCGTTAAGGGCAGTGTTGTCTATATTCTTGAGGTTAATCCCCGAGCTTCCCGTACATCCCCGTTTGTTTCCAAAGCAACAGGCCGGCCGCTTGCGAAAATAGCGGCCCGGGTAATGGCCGGAAAAACTCTTAAAGAGCTGGGGGTTATCAGCGATATTATTCCGAAGCACATCTCGGTGAAAGAAGCGGTGTTCCCGTTTGTCAAATTTCCGGGCGTCGATACTCTGCTGGGACCTGAAATGAAATCAACCGGAGAGGTGATGGGAATAGGCGAAACTTTCGCTGAAGCGTTTGCCAAATCACAGATGGGAGCAAATGTAAAACTGCCGCTGTCCGGAAATGTCTTTATCAGCGTGCGGGACGCAGACAAGAAACATGTTGTCAGCGCTGCTGAAAAACTGTATAAAGCCGGATTCGGTATTCTGGCAACCGGTGGTACTGCCCAATTTCTCAAAGAAAAGGGCATTCCGGTCCGGCGCGTGAATAAGGTGCTGGAAGGACGTCCGCATATTGTTGACGCAATCAAGAACGGCGAAGTCCAACTGGTGCTTAACACGACACAGGGCGCCCAGGCGGTTGCCGATTCATTTTCAATCAGACGTGAGTCGTTGATGCATGGACTTGCGTATTATACAACTGTTGCCGGAGCTAAAGCGGTTGCCGACAGCATCGTTCTGTTGAAAACGCAGGAGCTTGGTGTCAAACCGATTCAGGATTATTTGTAGAGGATTTTACAAAACAGGAGCAGACCACTAGATGTCTCATTCCATACCGTTAACAAAAGAGAGCTTTGATTCGCTTCAGGAAGAGTTGAAACGTCTGATTCGTGAAGAGCGGCCGAAAGTGATTCAGGATATTGCTGAGGCCCGTGCCCATGGTGACCTTTCTGAAAATGCTGAATATGATGCGGCAAAAAACCGCCAGGGCTTCATTGAAGGGCGTATTCAGGAAATCAACGGCAAGCTGGCTCGTGCCCATGTTGTTGATCTTTCCGGGTTGAAGCCGGATAAAGTTGTTTTTGGTTGTACGGTGACTGTGTTTGACACGGCGTCTGAAGAGGAAGTCACGTACAAGATTGTCGGTGAGGATGAAGCTGATATCAAACTGGGCAAGATTTCCTGTACGTCGCCGGTCGGGAAGGCATTGATCGGGCACAAACTTGATGATTCAGTCAGAGTAATGGTACCGTCCGGTACCAAGGAATACGAAGTTATTGATATCAAATACGACTAGAGTAATCAGTATATCTATTAGGAGGGAGTACCCAATGGCAACAATATCTAAAGATATGACATTCTTCGAACTTATGCGTACTTATCCCGAGTCAGTTAAAGTTTTACAGCAACATAATCTCGGTTGCATCGGGTGTATGGGAGCTCAGAACGAAAGCCTTGAGCAGGGTGCGCGGGCACACGGACTTGATATTGAAACCCTGCTGAAAGATTTGAACGCAGTTATCGGTTAACGTCATCACTGTACGTGCTCTTTACCGGGTACGTCCGGAGGGGGAAAAAACAAAATTACCTTGACTTGTCAGACCGGTTCGGGGTATTAAGTTCGTCCTCGCATGGTGGCTATGGTGAAGCGGTTAACACATACGACTGTGACTCGTACATACGAGGGTTCAAATCCCTCTAGCCACCCCAAAAAATTCAAAAGCCATGTCAACCGACATGGCTTTTTTCTTTCCAAGGCTATGAATTACCATTAGCCAACGTCGCTGTATTCCCGAACGCGAAATTCAGCACCCAGAGAGTGAGCAAGGCTGCGGCATGCTTCGATATCAACCCCTGGAACGGTAACTGCACTGGCAATAACCTGGGGGATATGCCCCGCCGCAGCCTGAATGAAAGAACAGACGCTGTTGAAGCCTGCTTCGCCAAAAGGGGTGTTACAGAGACGGCTGTACGTTTCGGCATCAGGAGCATTCAGGCTGACTGAGATACAATCAACCAGGCCGGCAAGCTCCGGCAGGACATCACGGCCAGAGGCCTGATTTGCCTGGCCATCGGTATTGATACGGACGGTAAGACCTCGTTTTTTCAACTCAGCAGCTACCTGTTTTACCAGATCCAGGCGAAGCAACGGTTCTCCAAAACCGCAAAACACGACCTCGTCTATTCCTTCCGGATTACCGATTGCAGCCATAACTTCATCATACTGCGGCTCGCTGTTCAGCATCAGGTTATGACCTTTAACCGTAAAATCATCAAACTTCGGGCAGAAGGTGCAGCGGTTTGAACAACGGTTGGTGATGTTGAGATACAGGGAGTTCCGAATCCGGTACGCGATTTTAGCCGATTGATCCCAGACAGTTATGCCGAACAGGTCGCTGGCATTTTTAGTCGTGATGCGGGCGACATCTTCCAGTGTCAAACCTTTCACTTCTGAGAGTTTTTCGGCGGTCAACCGTACATGGGCAGGCTCATTGCGGCGGCCGCGATGAGGTACAGGGGTCAGGTAAGGACAGTCGGTTTCCACCAGCATACGATCGATATTTACCGTGCGTACTACATTAAGCATCTGCAGGTTGGACGGGTAGGTTATTGTTCCCGGGATTGAAATATATAAGCCAAGCGTAGCGGCATCTGCAGCCATAGCCGCATCACCTGAAAAACAGTGCAAAACCCCTTTTCTCACCCGCTCTTCGCGCAGAATAGCCATGACACGGCCATGTGCATCACGATCATGAATGATTACCGGTTTATTCATGTCAGCCGCAAGCTGCAGGAACCGGCGGAAAACCAGTTCCTGCTGATCGCGAGGTGAACGGTCACGATAGAAATCAAGTCCGATTTCGCCGATGGCAACCACCTTCCTGCTGGAATTTGCCAAGTCCCGGATAATGCCGTAACAGGCTTCGGTAACCCGTCCGGCATCGTGAGGATGCACGCCGACCGCCGCGTAGAGTTGGGGGTATTTTTCAGCGAGCTCGACAGATTCACGGCTCGATTCGATATCAGTGCCAACCACTACAATCGCGGAAACTCCGGCATCTTCGGCACGCTGGAGCATCGTGTCAAAGTCGCCGGCATAGTCCCGATAGTAAATATGTGCGTGGGAGTCAATCAGTACCGGTTTTTGCTCTGGCATTGTCACCCCTTCAGCTCTTCTTTGAGTCCTTCGATAACCGCTTTGACCTCGGCAATCATGTCCGATGCCTGGGGTGATTTTTCATAGGTCAGGTAACGCTCAAAAAACGCTATTGCGTCGGCTGTCCGGTCCTGATCCATACAGATACCACCGAGTGTGAGGTATGCCATGCTGTAGGCGGGATCACGGCGCACCGCTTCAAGGCAGGCATCTTCGGCTTCTTCCAGTTCTTCAAGGTCATAGTACAGTTCGCCCAGATTAAAATGTGCGGCCGGGTCCTCCGGGTCCAGTTCCACCCCTTTTGTAAAGGCTGCGATGGCCCCGTCCACATCACCCTGGCCATACAGCGCGTCACCAAGAGCATTGAGCGCAAATACATTGTCCGGTTCAAGTTCAAGCGCCTGTTTAAAAGCAGCGATAGCTTCATCAGTCCGGTCCTGGGTGTTGTACACCAGACCGATGCTCACAAGTGCATCGGCATCTTTCGGGTCGATTGCCAATACTTTTTTGTAGCAGGCGAGAGATTCTTTATGATTACCGGCTTCAAGGAGCATATCCCCCAGCGTTGTCAGGGCGTCGGCGTCTTCCGGCGCGAGCTTAAGTCCTTCACGGTACCGGGCGATGGCATCATCAAGGCGCCCGTCTTCGGCCAAAGCATCGCCAAGGTAGAACCAGCTGTCTGGAAGGTTTTTGTTGCTCTGCCAATATCCTTCGAGTACTTCAACGGCCTGCTTAACCGCTCCCTGATCAAGCAGGTCAAGCCCTTTTTGTACTACGGCGTTCATTTCAGTAGAGCTCATTTTTGGTTCCTTTCACTTCAAATTTATAAAACTGCAGTAGGTATGATGTTTTGATTTACCGCATCTGGACAATATCACACCTGAACTGAATCAGCAATTGATGCAAAAATGCAACAATGGGTTTTAAAACGATCTCCACCTGTGGTAGTATCTGCCGTCTCCAAGAGGAAAGGACCGTAGGATTTATGGATAGCAGAGTATCACGGGATGAACGGAAGAAGAGAGTTCGTGAAGCGATCATCATCGTTCTTGCCGTTATTTTGATTCTAATTCTGACCAGGGCTGAAATCAGTCTGACCCAGTTGAGTGCCGATGCCAAGCTGGGCAGTAATATTGCCATTTTTGCCGTTATCAATGTTGTAATTCTGCTGGTCATCCTGCTGGTATATCTCGTCAGCCGCAATGTGGTTAAGCTGTTAGTTGAAAGCCGCTCAAATCCCTTTGCTAAAAAACTGCGCACGAAACTGGTCCTTTCATTTGTCGCCCTGTCGCTTGTCCCCACACTGCTCCTCTTTTTTGCCGCTGCCGGTTTCATTAACAATACCGTGCATAACTGGTTCAACACCCAGGTGGAGACATCTTTAAGCGAATCGCTTGAAGTTGCCCAGACGTATTACAAAAGTTATGCATCAAATTCATTGTATTACGGCAAACAGATCGGCAACTTTATCAGGGAACAAAAGCTGCTGAATGAAGCAAATCTGCCGCAGCTCAAAAGCCTTATTCACCAGAAACAGAAGGAATATAACCTTGGGGTGGTTGAAGTATATTCAGCCCAGCGTGAGGAACTTGTCCGGGCGACCAATCCTGCGGTGCCAAAAGGAGAATTCACCAATCCCTCTTCAGAAGATATTAAAGGTGCATTGTTAGGCGCTGAACTGACCAGGGTGAATCCGGCCGGAAAGGCTGACCTGATCCGGGGAATTGTGCCGATCCGGTCAACCTGGAATGAGTCGGATATTGTCGGTGTTGTTGTCGTTAATTATTATGTGCCGTATTCACTTGTGAATAAAATGAAGGAGATTACCACTTCATATCACGATTTCCGCCAACTCAAGATCCTCAAAAATCCGATTCGGACCGGGTATATTATCACACTTTTTTTAATTGCCATGGTGATTGTGTTTTTAGCCTACTGGATGGGGGTTTATCTTGCCAACAGTATGACACGGCCTCTTCAGGAACTGGTCGATGCAACCCATGCCGTGGCAGGTGGGAACCTTGATGTCAGGATAGAATCCTTCTCGGTGGATGAAATTGGGATGCTGGTGCAGTCTTTCAATCTGATGACGGATGATCTGCGCACCAAACAGTACGCACTTAACGTATCCAACCTTGAGTTGAAGCACAGCAATCAGGAAATTGAGCGCCGGCAGCAGTATATGGAGATTGTGCTCCGTAACGTTGCCGCCGGGGTTATCTCAATCGATAGCGAAGGGGTTCTGCGCACGATCAATACATCCGCAGAACGACTCCTTAATTTGAGTGCTGCAAAAGTGCTGGGAAAAAACTACCGGGACCTTATAAGCGACAATAACCTCGAAATGGCGTCGGGATCGTTTCGTGAGCTGTTAGAGTCGAAACAGGGGGCTATCAATAAACAGATCTTTCTCGACATC
>Ga0007792_10000401_pt1 | contig 15659 bp, 14 predicted proteins | sample CryBogmetaGMA6M_FD_60371 | JGI IMG/M metagenome (GOLD analysis project Ga0007792, IMG submission 60371) | Freshwater microbial communities from Crystal Bog, Wisconsin, USA - MA6M | ecosystem: Environmental > Aquatic > Freshwater > Lake | place: Crystal Bog, Wisconsin, USA | collected 2009-07-06
GCTTACACGGGCGCGGGGGAAGAGGGGCTCTGTTACACATCGGGTACATCCAAAAGTCTAGGAAACACAAGCACTTCGGGTAATGGGTAGAAACACCCATTGAGGGTCGGGGAAATACTATCTTTTGGGTCCAATTTGGAGCATTGATGCTCCTGAAAGTCTTTTTGCTACCAGGGTATCGCCTGTGCAAACAGGTAAAATATCGGCGTCAGCGAAATCAGGTCTGGAGAGCAGAAGCGCCCCCCTGCTGACGAGAGGCCTTCCGGGAGGCACAATGAAGATTCCGCAGGAGTCCTACCTACCTGCTCTCGCCATCCCTTGCTGGAGTCTTGATGCCCTTTGCCGCCGTTCCGACCCAGGGCCAGCCGTCCTTGGGGACCTCTTGAGCGGTGACGCCCGACCGGTCCGCGTGCTCCGGTCCCACACCCGGGACGGGCACATTCGCCTGTCCTCCCTGGATGCCAGCCCCCTCTGGGACGGCGTGCGGCGCAGCCACCCGCACCTGGAGCCCGAGGCCTGTGCCTGCCTCACGGACCTGCTCTGCGCCACGGCCCTCCTCCAGAGCCGCACCCTCTTCGCCGAGCGCCTGCAGCTCCTGGTCAAGGGCGCAGGGCGCGCCAAGGCGGTGGTCTCGGACAGCTGGCCCGACGGCACCATTCGAGGCGTCCTCGACATGGGAGGTGAAGGCACCGACTGGATCGCCGCTCCCGGCCTCCTGCAGGTGATGCGGTCCAACACGGGCGGCCAGCCCTATATCGGCAACCTCCCCCTCGTGGAGGGCGGCATCCAGGTGCAGGTGGAGCACTACCTCCAGAACTCCGAGCAGGTGCAGGCCAGCCTCACCCTCTGGTGCGATCCCGCCACGGGCGAATCCGGGGGCTTGCTGGTGGAGCCCCTGCCGGACTGTCCCCCGGCCCGCCTGGCCCGGGTCGTCCAGGCCATCGAAGGCCTGGAGGTCGTGCCCCTGTGGGAACGCACGCCAGCCTTCCTGGCCAGCTGGATCGCCCAGGGCGAGGGCACCGAGGACCTGGCCGCTGCGGACATCTTCTACCGCTGCCGCTGCTCCCGCGCGACCCTCCTGGAGACCCTGCGCCGGTTCACCAAGGAGCAGAAGGAGGACCTCTTCAAGGACCCCGGCCCCCTGGAGGTCCGCTGCGACTACTGCGGCACCTGCTACGCCATCACTCCCGAGGATCTGCTGGGGGAGCAGGTCTGATGGCCGCCCGGGTGGACATCGCTGAGCGGGGCCGGCCTCTGGGCTCGCCCCTCTCGGTCTGGCTCAACTACCGGCTGGTGCCCTTCCTGGTGGCGGGGCTCTCGAAGCTGTGGTCCCACACCCTGCGGGTGCGCCTCGAGGGCTTCGGGGCCGTGGAGGACCTGGTGGCCCGGGACGAGCGCTTCATCCTCAGCTTCTGGCACCGGCGGCTCTTCATGATGCCCCTGGCCTACCCCTTCCACCGCCGCAACGCCCAGGGCGAAGATCGGGGGGTGGCCATCCTCTCCAGCGACAGCAAGGACGGCGAGCGCAGCGCCGCCACTTGGCGGTGGTTCGGCATCCATGCCGTGCGCGGCACCGCCAGCGAGGATGGCGCCAAGGCCCTGGTGCGCATGATCCAGGCCGTGCGGCAGGGCTGGGACTTCGGCATCACGCCGGACGGTCCCCGGGGCCCGATCATGGAGCTGAAGCCCGGCACCATTGCCCTGGCGCGCAAGACCGGGGCCTGGGTGGTGCCCGTGAGCCTGGCCTTCGACCGCAGCTTCGAGCTGAAGACCTGGGACCGCATGGTGATCCCCTTCCCCTTCGCCACCTGCACCGTCCGCTACGGCGCACCCTTCCGGGTCCCCCCCCGCTCCGACGACGCCGCCGAAGGCACCCGCCTCCAGCAAGAAATGGACACACTAGAAGCCTGGGCCCAGACCGTGGGGCGGGCGTGAACCTTCTACTCTTCCCTTTGGATCGAATGAAATGAAAACCGCAGAGGACGCAGAGGGCGCAGAGGGAAAGCCGGCACTGAGGTTTCTTCGACCAGTTGGGGAAACCGCTGGCAAGGCTGCAGCATGAGACGGGATCTTGACTTCCTCAACGAACTTTCCCGAAGGGTCATCGCAGCGTGTATTGAAGTGCACAAGGAGCTTGGGTCGGGGTTGCTGGAGTCAGCCTATGAAGTCTGCCTAGCCCGGGAGTTGTCACTCGCCGGTATTCCCTTCAGGCGTCAGGTGTCGGTGCCTGTGACCTACAAGGGCGAATTTATGGAGGCGGGTTACCGAATTGATCTACTGGTGGACGAATGCCTGATTGTTGAACTCAAGGCCGCCAAGTCTCCTCCGGGCATCCTGCGGGCACAACTGCTCACCTATCTGAAGCTGATGAATCTCCCCCTCGGACTTGGGGTGAGCTTTGGCAATGTTCGTCTAATCGATGGAGTCACCCGAGTGGTGAATGGCATCCCGGAACTCATCTAAGCTTTCCTCTGCGCCCTCTGCGTCCTCTGCGGTTAATTTTTCTGGTGATCTAATGTCCACAAAGCGTTCTCCCAAGGCCTCTCTGCCCAATCCGCTGCCGCAGTTTGTGGTGACGCGGCCCACGGGCCATCTGGACACTTTTGAGAGTCCCCGGCCCGGGCGGGCGTTCACGGTCACCTTTGAGTCGGAGGAGTTCACCTGCCTCTGCCCCCTCACGGGTCAGCCCGACTTCGCCAAGCTGCGCATCACCTACCAGCCGGACCGGCTCTGCGTAGAGTCCAAGTCCCTGAAGCTCTACCTCTGGACCTTCCGGGACCAGGGCGCCTTCCACGAGGACGTCACCAACCGCATCCTCGACGACCTGGTGACAGCCCTCCAGCCCCGGTGGATCGAGGTGGCAGGCGACTTCCTCATCCGCGGCGGCATCCGGACGCTGGTGGTGGCAGAACACGGCAAAAAACAATGAATCCACAGATTTCACAGATTCCACAGATGGCCAAGATGCGATGCGCGGCTTTTCATCTGCGTCCATCTGCGCCATCTGCGGTTTCAAAATGAAGGCCGTCGTCGCGCTGGGCTCCAACCTCGGCGACCGCCGGGCGCACCTGGTGGCGGGGCTGGCGGCCCTGCGCACGCTGGGGGCGGTGGTGCCCTCGCCTCTGGTGATGGAGACGCCGGACGAGTCGGGGATGGGTCCCGCTTACCTCAACACCGTGGCCCTGGTGGTCACCGAGGAGGCCGATCCCTGCCGCTTCCTGGAGGCCCTCCTGCGCCTGGAGCTGCTGGCCGGCCGGGACCGCGGCACCGGGAAGAACGCCCCCCGCACCCTGGATCTGGACCTCATCACCACGGACGGCGACCCCGGCACCTGGACCTGGCCCACCCCGGCGGACCTGCTGCGTCTGGGCCCTGAGCTCAGCCTCGAGCTACCCCACCCCCGCGCCTTCCGCCGCCCCTTCGTCCTGGAACCCTGGCGCGCCCTCTCCGACCCCGGCGAGTGTGGTGGGGTCATTCCGGGAAAATAGAAAAAAAGATCCAACGCGAAGACGCGAAGACGCTAAGAAAAGCGAAGAAGAAAAGGGAAAGGGTCTTTTCGGGCCTTCTGTTTCCCTTAGCTTTTCTTCGTCTCTTTTTGCGTCTTCGCGTCTTGGCGTTGGATCAGTAAATCTTTATCAGGGCTTGGTCCATCGCTCGCACCAGTCCAGGACGGTCTGGTACCAGAGGCGGCTGTTCTGGGGCTTGGCGACGAAGTGGGTCTCGTCGGGGAAGTAGAGCAGCCGGCTGGGGACGCCCCGCACCTGCAGGACGTTGAAGAGCTGGAAGGCCTCGGTGACGGGCACGCGGTAGTCCAGCTCGCCGTGGATCACCAGCATGGGCTTGCGGAAGGCCGCAGCGCCGCTGCTGGGGCTCTGGCTGCGCCAGCGGGCCAGGTTCTCGGCGCTCTCCCAGGGCCAGCCCTTGAATTCCCAGTGGGGGAACCACAGCTCCTCGGTGCCCAGCTGCATGGCCTCGGTGTTGTAGATGCTGGCGTGGGTGACAAAGGCCGCAAAGCGCTCGGGGTAGTGGCCGGCGATCCAGTTCACCGCGTAGCCGCCGTAGCTGCCACCGGCCGCCACCACCCGCTTGGGATCGGCGTTGGGCACGGCCTTCAGGGCGGCGTCCAGGGTCTTCAGCAGGTCGGTCATCACGGCACCGTTCCAGTCGCCGCTGATGGCGTCTGTGTAGGCCTGGCCGAAGCCCGTGGAGCCCCGGGGGTTGGGCAGCACGGTGATGAAGCCGCGCCCGGCCCAGGCCTGGGCATTCCAGCGGGGGTGCCAGGCGTCGGCCCAGGCGCCCTGGGGGCCACCGTGGATGACGAAGGCCACAGGGTAGGTCTTGGCGGGGTCGTAGCCCACGGGCTTGATGATCCAGGCGTGGGCCATGGCGGGACGGCCCTCCAGGGGGACCGTGTCCACCCAGAGCTCCTCGGGGCGGTTCAGGCCCAGCTCAGCGACCAGGGCCTCGTTGTGCCGGGAGGCGCGCACGGTGTGGCCGCTGCGCAGATCGACGGCATACAGGTCCTGGGGCGCGGTGAGGCTGGAGGAGACCACCACGGCCCGGTCCCGGGCCACGGCGAAGCCCTCCACATGGAGGTTGTGGGTGAGGGGGTGGAGGGTCTTGCTGTCCCAGAGGAAGAGGTCCGTGTGCCCCTGGCGCTCGCTGGTGGCGATGAGGTCGGTCCCTCGCCACTGGAAGTCCCCGAAGCTCTGGTCGAAGGCCTGGGTGGTGCGCACCACCTTGCCCGTGGTGCGATCCATGACCCACAGCTCCCACTGGTCGGCCTCAAAGCCAGGGCGACGCTGAGCGCGCCAGGCCAGGTAGCGGCCGTCTGGCGAGTAGCGGGGGCTGTTGTCCATGGCCGGGTTGTCCGAGACCTTCTTCACTGGGCCGCCCGCCAGGGCGACCTCGTAGATCTCACCATTGGTGGTGGTGGCCTTGGCCTGGTCCGGGTGGGAGTCGAAGGCCAGGGTCCGGCTGTCTGGGGCCCAGGCGAAGCCGTCGCCAGCGGAGACATCGGCGTAGTTGGGCACATCCGTGGCGAGGCCTGCGGTCAGGTCCCGGGGCGGTGCACTGCCATCGGCGGGCACCACGAAGAGGTGGCTCACCTGCCGGGCATCCTTCCAGGCGTTCCAGTGGCGGTAGCTCAGCGTGTCGTAGATGCGGCCCGTGATCTTGGAGGTCTCCTTCTCCTTCAGGTAGGCAGCGTTGGCGGCCTCGTCCCCGGAGGGCACCGTGGTGCTGAGGAAGGCGAGCCACTTGCCATCGGGGCTCCAGACCTGGCCCTCACCGCCGCCGCTGAGGCTGGTCAGCTGGCGCCGCTCGCGGCTGGCCAGGGTCACGGTCCATACCTGCCCACCGGTCTGGTAGGCGAGCCGCTTGCCGTCGGGGCTGAAGCGCGGCCGGGTCTGGCTGCCCTCACCCAGGTCCAGCTCCCGGGGCTCACCGCCGGAGGGGCGGAACCAGATGCGGGTGATGGTGCGGTTGGCGGCCATGTCCACCGTGCCCACCTGGTAGGCCAGGTCGCCGGTGGTGGAGAGCTGGGGATCGGCGATGCGGCGGGCTTTGAAGAGGTCCTCGAGCTGCAGCGGGCGGGCGGCGGCCAGGGCCAGGGTGGCGGTGAACAGGAGGGCGATGCGCACGGGAGCCTCGATCAGCGGGCGTTGGCGACGGTGGCGGCCGGGGCGCGCTGCAGCAGCATCTTCTTCTGCAGCAGGGTCTCGGCTTCGGGCAGAACCTCCAGGGCCTTGAGGATCACGGGGTCCTTCTCGCACAGGACCTTGAACCCGGCCTCGACGCCGAAGGCCACGTTCTGCATCTCGATGGAGAGCTGCTCCTGCATGGCGGAGAGGTTGGCGTCCCAGTCCTTGTCGGCGATCTCAAGCTTCTGCTCCTTGGTCCAGGCGCGGAAGCGGGCCATGATCGCCTCGTCGGCGTGCTGGCCGGGTTGGACGCCGTACCGCTCCTTCTCCTGCACCGCATAGCGGAACAGGGACTGTTGGCGGAAGCGCAGGTTCACCATGAACTCGTTGAGGCGCACGGTCGGCAGGGCATAGTCCGGGTTGATGCCGCCGCCGCCATAGACCGTGCGGCCCAGGTCGGTCTTGAAGGGCGGCCCCAGGGGCTTGGTGTCCTTCTCGTCCTCGGGGTTGTAGTAGTCGTCCAGGCCGTGGGTGTAGTCGCGCTGGATGCTGCGTCCCGAGGGGGTGTAGTAGCGGGCGGTGGTCAGGGCCAGGCCCCGGGACCGGTTGATGGTCAGGACGCTCTGCACCAGGCCCTTGCCCCAGCTGGTCTGGCCGACCACGAGGCCGCGGTCATGGTCCTGCACCGCCCCGGTGACGATCTCGCTGGCGCTGGCCGAGCCGCGGTTGATGAGGATGACCAGGGGGAAGGGATCGAGCTGGGCGCCCTTGTTGGTCCGGGTCTGGTTCTCTTCCCGGCCGTCCCGGCCTTTCTGGCTGACGATGAGCTGGTCGGGGCCCAGGAGCTGGCGGCAGATGCCAATGGCTGCATCCAGGACGCCGCCGCCATTGCCGCGCAGGTCCAGCAGGAGGCGCTTCATGCCCTGCTTCTTGAGGCTGGCCACGGCCCGGTCGAACTCCTCGGCGGTGGTCTCGCCGAAGTCCTTGATGAGGATCAGACCCGTGGTGGGGTTCAGCATGAAGCTGTAGTAGACGCTGTTGGTGGGCACCTCGGCCCGGGCGATGGAGAACTTCAGGAACTCGGTGACGCCAGAGCGCTGGATGGCCAGCTCCACCAGGGTGCCCTTCTCGCCGCGCAGCTTCTGGAGGGCGCCGTTGGAGGTCATGCCCTCGGTGGAGGTGCCGTCGATCTCCTTGATGATGTCGCCGGAGCGCACCCCCAGCCGCTCGGCCGGGCCGCCCTTCATGGGGCTGATGATGGCGATGCCCTGGTCGTGCTGCTGGATGATGGCCCCGATGCCGAAGAAGGAGCCCTTCTGCTCCTCCCGCATCAGGCGGAACTCACTCTCGTCCATGTAGTTTGAGTGCGGGTCCAGGGTGTGCAGCATGCCCTGGATGGTGGCGTGGGTCAGCTGGCGGGGCGTGGGCGGTTCGGGGCTCTGCTTCTGGACCAGGTCCATCACCTCGGTGAGGGTGTCCAGGCTCCGCTGCCGGGCGCCTTCGCCGCCAGTCCGGGCCAGCAGGGGACCGGCCACGGCCACCGTGGCCAGCAGCACCATCCACATCCAGTTGCGCTTGAGAAATCGGGCCATGGGGATCCTAGGGGGACTACCAGGATACGCCGGGCAGTCCCAGCGGGCGACGTGCCGTTTTTATGCGAACCCTTCCAGCAACTTCTGGGCGATGGGGGCCATCCGCTCCCGCCGGGCCCGGGTGGCGAGGATGATGCCCTCGAACTGCCGGTAGGCCCGTTCGATGTCGTCATTGATCACCAGATAGTCGTAGTCGGGATAGAAAGTCAGCTCGTGGCGGGCGTGCTGCAGGCGGATGCGGATCTGCTCGTCCGAGTCCTTGCCCCGGGTGCGGAGGCGCTCCTCCAGGGAGGCGGCGGTGGGGGGCAGGACGAAGATCATGCAGGCGTCCGGGATCACCCGGTGGAGGTTCGCTGCGCCGGTGGTCTCGATGTCCAGCAGCACGTCCCGGCCCGAGGCCAGCATCTCCTCCAGCCAGGCCCGGCCGGTGCCGTAGCGGTTGGCGTAGACCTGGACCCACTCCACGAAGGCGTCCTCGCGCACCATGGCGTCGAAGGTGGTGTCATCCACAAAGAAGTACTCCCGGCCATCCACCTCGCCCGGGCGGGGCTTGCGGGTGGTGAAGGAGACGGAAAAGACCAGGTCCGGCAGGCTGGCCACCAGGCGCTGGGTGAGCGTGGACTTGCCGGCCCCGGAGGGCGCCGAGACCACGAACACGCTGCCGGGATGCTGAACCAAGGTGTTCCTCCTGGACTCACTTTAGCGGAAGGTGGCCCTAGTCGAACGCGATGGGTCCCGGGGGCAGGGGCGGTGGGGTCCGCTTGAAGATGGCCGAGGCCGAGTTGCGGCCATCCATGACGATGTGGATGGGGGTCTTCAGGCGGGTGTGGATGAGGCAGTCCGAGCGCCAGACCTGGGGCTGGGCCCGCAGCCAGTCCCAGTCCAGCACATTCCGGCCCCGGGGATAGGGCACGGTGAAGTAGCCGATGTTCAGGGAGGTCACATTGTGGAAGAAGTGGGAGCCCAGGGAGGCGTCCGCCTGGAAGTTCTCCATGGCGTATTCGACGATGACCTGGGCGCAGCTGATCATGGACCAGGTGATGGGGATCCCCAGATGGCGGTCGTTGCTGCCCCAGCGGCCGGGTCCCAGCAGGACGTAGCGGCTGCCGTCCGTGCGGAAGCGGTCGTTCAGTTGCTCCAGGCGGGCCGCCAGGGCGGGGGTCTCGAACTTGTCGAAGCCGGCCGGATCCACCCAGACGATGTCCCGGATGCCCTCCACCACGCCGTTCCCCACGCAGCGCTCGGAGTAGAGGAACAGCTCCGCCGGGTCCAGGTCCTCGGCGATGAGGGTCACGTCCCCGCTCTCCACCAGCTGATGCTTGATCTGCAGCAGGGTGAAGGTGGGCTTGCCGTTCTGGGGGTCCTTGTCCAGGTTCACGGCGAACTCGATCTCCACCGGCGTCTCCATGGCGTCCCGGAGGATCCCCATGAGCCGCTGGAGGATCTTGGCCAGGGGGAACTGGTCGTACTTGAGGATGTTCCGGAAGTTCACGATGCGCGGCCCGCGGCTATCCAGGCCGTCCCGGATGCGGTCATCGTTGGCGTCCCAGGCCGAGGCCAGGTGCCAGAGGGCGCCGTCCTTCTCGGCCTGACTGATGTCGAGGGTCACCAGGGTGGTGTCGTCGCCAGCGTGCAGGTCCACGGAGGAGCGGGCCATGTCCAGGGCATAGAACTGCTTCTGGGTGGTCCGCAGCTGCTCCTTGGGGGACAGCATGTCCATCTCGGGATAGGGCGGCGCGAAGCGGTAGGACTTCCCGCCCTCCACCACGTACTTGCCGAGCCCCACGGCGATGTTGGCGATGCCGTCCTGGGGCTGGGTGTGGGCCACCGGGTAGTAGTTGAAGGACTGGGCCACGCCCGAGATGTGGGGGTAGAAGTGGTCCCCGAAGCGGCTGCCGGACACGTCCTGGATGAGGATGGCCATCTGCTCTTCCTCGATCTTGTAGTCGATGGCCTGGAAGTAGGAGCGGGCGGCCTTGGCGTAGACGGACGCATAGACCAGCTTGATGGCCTCAGTGAGCTGCGCCTCGCGGACGGCCGGGTCCGGGTGGTTGTTGGGCAGGAAGAAGGTGTTGTAGAGCCCGGCGAAGGGATGGGAGAGAGCGTCCTCCAGCAGGCCCGAGGAGCGCACCGCCAGGGGGCCGTGGGCGTGCTTGGCCAGGTAGAGGCGGAGCTTGGTTGTGAGGTCATGGCTGAGCGAGCCCTGGAGGAAGCGCCACTTGATGGCGTCGTCGTCGAGGTGCGTGTGGAGGATCTGCCGGAGGCCGTGGCGGTTGATGAAGGAGGTGAACTCCTCCGTGCCGATGATGGCTGACTTGGGGATGCGGATGTTCGCGTCCTGCAGCAGGTCGTCGAGGTCCAGGCGGGAGAGCAGCGAGTGGATGAAGGCCACCCCGCGGCCCTTGCCGCCCATGGAGCCCGGCGCCAGGCGCAGGATGTTCAGCTCCTCCCGGGGAGTCGAGTCCGTGAGGGGCAGCACCTTGCCCAGGGTCTTCATGCGCTGGACATAGTCGCCCACGCTGATGAGGAAGGCGCGCAGGTCCTCCTGGTCCCGGTAGTCCGTGATGCGGAACTTGGCCAGCACCTTGGCCACCTGCACCTCGCCGCGGGCCATGATCCAGGCCGAGAAGTGGTTCCGGGAGGCGTGGTAGACCAGGGACTCGGCGGGGACCGTGCGCAGCTTGGCCTGCAGGTCCTCCATGTCGGTGGCTCGGGCGATCACCTCGCCGGCGTCGTTGCGGAAGATGAAGTCGCCGAAGCCCAGGCTCTCGTGGAAGAAGCTGGAGAGCTCGGCGGCCAGGGTCAGGGAGTTCTTGTTCAGGAACCCGCTGTTGCTGGACTTGGCCATGGACTCCTTGAGGGGGTCCGAGGACTGGAGCAGGGTGGGCAGGTGGGGGATGCGGTCCTTGATGGCTTGCAGTAGCTTGACGCCGGCCTCCCGGTCGATGGCGCCGCCCTTGGGGAACTTGCGGTCGCTGATCACGCAGAGCAGGTAGTCCTGGTAGCGGTCGATGTAGGCCATGGCCTCTTCATAGGTCGTGGCCAGGAGCAGCTTGGGCCGCACCCGCATGGACAGGGTGCGGGTCATGCCGTCCATGTTCTGGTCCTTGGCCAGCCGTGTGGTCTGCTTGAGGATCTCGGCGTACAGGATGGGCAGGTAGCGCGAGTAGTAGCGGATGCTGTCCTCGACCAGGAGGATCACCCGGGTGAGGCCCACCGCCGTGTCGTTGGCCACGTTGGCCCGGTCTTCCATGAACTTGACCATGCCCATGAAGATCTCGGGATTGCCGTTCCACACGAAGATCTGGTCGTAGTGCCGCTGGAGGTCCTGGCGGCGACGGTCCAGGGCGCCCACCTCCACGTTGTCGTTGAGGAGGAGGTAGATGGGGATGCGTGGCGCCGCCTGGCGGAGGGCGTTGGAGAGCTCCACGTGGCCGCCCTGGCCCATGCGGCGCATGACGATGATGATGTCGAAGTGCCGGGTCCCGCACTTCTCCAGGGCCTCGTCCAGGGTGGACACATTGGTCACCCGGGGTGGGTTGCTCATGTTCAGCTGGTAGTAGCCGTCGAAGAGGATCTCCGTCAGCAGGCCGTCCTGCTCCAGCGTGAAGGCGTCGAAGGCCGGGGCCACCAGGAGGATCTCCCGGGTGCGCAGGGGCATGAGGTCATGGAAGACCTCCTTGTCCGAGGCGTACTTGCGGAAGATATCGTTGAACTCACGGCTGAGCATGCGGGGGGCCTCGTCTCCATCGCAGTTTACTTTGCCGGGCACAAAAAGAGGGGCCGCACGCGGCCCCTCTTTTTGTGCCTTGGGAAAAGGCAGTGGTGGGTTACACCAGCCCCTGGTCGATCATGGAGTCGGCCACCTTGAGGAAGCCGGCGATGTTGGCGCCGTTCACGTAGTTGCCGGGGGTGCCGAAGCGCTCGGCGGCGGACACGCAGGACTGGTGGATGTTGATCATGATCTGGTGCAGGCGGGCGTCCACTTCCTGGGCGGTCCAGCCCAGGCGCATGGAGTTCTGGCTCATCTCCAGGCCCGAGGTGGCCACGCCACCGGCGTTGGAGGCCTTGCCCGGGGCGAACATGATCTTGTCGCCGCTGGCCTGGAAGAACTCCACGGCGTCCAGGGTGCTGGGCATGTTGGCGCCCTCCACCACAGCCTTGCAGCCGTTGGCCAGCAGGGTCTTGGCTTCATCCAGGTTGAGCTCGTTCTGGATGGCGCAGGGCAGGGCCACGTCCACCGCCTGCTCCCAGGGGCGCTTGCCCGCATGGAACTGGGCGGTCTTGAACTTCTCGACGAAGGGCGCCACGGACATGCGGTCGGTGCGGAGCATCTCCTCCATGTGGGCGATCTTCTCACCGGAGATACCGTCGGCGTCGTAGATGTAGCCGTCGGGGCCAGAGATGGTGACCACCTTGGCACCCAGCTGGGTGGCCTTGGTGACAGCGCCCCAGGCGACGTTGCCGAAGCCGGAGACGGCGACCTTCTTGCCCTGGAAGCTGTCGCCCTTGAGCTTCAGCATCTCCTCGGCGAAGTAGACCACGCCGAAGCCGGTGGCCTCGGGCCGCACGAGGCTGCCGCCCCAGTACTGCCCCTTGCCGGTGAGCACGCCTGTGAACTCGTTGGCCAGCTTCTTGTACATGCCGAAGAGGTAGCCCACTTCGCGACCGCCCACGCCGATGTCACCGGCGGGCACGTCCGTGTTGGGGCCGATGTGGCGGAACAGCTCCATCATGAAGGCCTGGCAGAAGCGCATGATCTCCGCATCCGACTTGCCGTTGGGGTCGAAGTTGGAGCCGCCCTTGCCGCCGCCCATGGGCAGACCGGTGAGGCTGTTCTTGAAGATCTGCTCGAAGCCCAGGAACTTCAGGGTGTCGAGGGTGACGTTGGGGTGGAAGCGGATGCCGCCCTTGTAGGGGCCGATGGCGCTGTTGAACTGCACGCGCCAGCCCGGATTGATGCGGATCATGCCCTTGTCGTCCACCCATGGCACCCGGAAGCCGATGACGCGCTCAGGCTCCACCACCCGCTCGAGGATGGCGTGCTTCTTGTACTTGGGCTCCTTCTCGAGGACCGGGTCCAGGGAGTGCAGGATCTCGGTGGCGGCCTGGATGAAGAGGCTTTCCCAGGGGGCCTTGCGCTTGAGGCCGTCGAGGACGTCGTTGGTGTACTGGCTCATGGGTGCTCCATGCAGGGTTGGAAGGGGGGCTCGGGCCCGGATCCGGATGGTCAAAGAGGTGGAGGTGCCGGTTGGTGCAGGGCCCAAAAAGCGGCCGAGATGACTCTAGCCCCTGGCGACGTCCGGTGGTGGTCCGACTGCGCCAATCGGTGACGTACAGCACTCAAATGGGGGTCCAGTGGGAAAAAACGGCTCGTGATATTGACACTATGTCAAGGCAGAAGCCGCCCCAGCCGCTCGCTGGCCTCGGCCCGGAAGCGGTCGATGGCGGCCAGGGCGAAGGCCGCCGGATCGAGCCGATCATCCGCAGCCAGGGGGCTCAGGTCCAGGGCGAAGGTCAGGCCTTGCGCCCCATCCACCGCATGGCTGGCCTGGTAGGTGGCATGGGCCCGGCGGCGGCCCAGGGTGGCCAGGTCGTAGCGCTTGCCGCCGGCGATCTGGCTCTTGAAGACGTTGAGGAGGGCGGCCTGCAGGTCTTCTTCCGTGCCCAGGTCCAGGGCCACCTTGTCGGCCTCGGTGAGCCAGTCCAGGTCGCGCCACACCTCGCAGCCCAGGAGGCGCGCTGGGCGCTGATCAGGGGGCAGGCTGCGCACGGCGGCGAGCACCGCCAGCGTCACGGCCACGTGGGTGTCGTGGCTGTCCAGGAGGTTGTGGGTGTAGAGGACGGTGGGCCGGGCGGCGGCGAGCAGGGCCGCCAAGTCCGCCGTGGCCCCATGGGCCCCTGCCTTGAGAGCCGCGCTGGGGTGGCTAAGCTGCACGCAGGCACCGTACTCGCCAAGGCGGGCGGCCTCCTGCTGCTCCTCCCACCGCAGTAGCTGCATGTCGGCATCGGTGCTGGCGGCGTAGCGCCCGCTGCGGGGTGAGCCGGCCCCATCCGTGACGACCACCCCCAGGAACCACGCGTCCGGCTGTCCGTGGCAGGCCTGGATGCCATGGTGGGCCAGGATCTCCAGATCATCCGGGTGGGCCCCCACGGCCATGTGGGTGGTGCGGGCCAGGGCGCCCGGCAGGTCCGTGCCATCGGGAACGAGGTACCGGGCATCGGGATGGCTGAAGCGCACGGTTCACCTCGGGACGGGCAGGGGCGGGGGCTGGGGCGTGCCTTTGATTATGGGCTCAGGCGGCCCTGATAGCATGGGCTCAGTTCCCCCCGCCGCACCCAAGGAGTCCCCATGAGCCCCCTGAATCAGGCCGAGGTGGAGCGCCTCTTCACGGCCTCGCCCTTCATCCAGCACCTGGGGCTGAAGCTGGTGTCCATCACGCCCGGAGAGTGCCGGACCGTGCTGGCGCTGGAGGAACGACACCTGCAGCAGGAGGGCTACGTGCACGCCGGGGTGCAGGCCACCGTGGCCGACCACACCGCTGGCGCCGCCGGAGCCAGCCTCATCGAGCCGGGCCAGTTCGTGCTGTCCGCCGAGTTCAAGATCAACCTGCTCCGCGCCGCCAAGGGCACGCGCCTGGAGTGCGTGGCCAAGGTGCTGAAGGCCGGCGCGTCCCTGTCCGTGGTGGAGTCCGAGGTCTACTGCGGCACCGGCGACGACCTCCGCCTCGTGTCCAAGACCACCGTGACCCTGGCGATCCTGCGGCCGCGCTGAAAGAGTACGCCACACGGAAACTGATTACCGCCAAGACGCCAAGAGCGCCAAGAAAGGCATAGCCATTTGTTCGGAGTTGCTTGGCGTCCTTGGCGCCTTGGCGGTGAGCCTTTTCTTTCCACCAAGATGACGATCCACCTGGACCTCAGGCATCCGTCTTGGGTGCAGGCGACAAGAAGGACTCGGGCATCTGGGCGGCCACGACTTCGCCGCGGGCGGTGACCTTGCCCCCGGCGGACAGGGTGGCCTCCACGATCACCTTGCGGCCGCGGATCTCCTTCACCCGGCCCCGGACCTCCAGCACCGCATCCAGCGGCGTGGGGGCCAGGTAGTCCACGTGCAGCGAAGCCGTCACAAAGCGGAAGGCCGGCAGGCTGTCCATGGGTCGGTTCTCGTGCCGGTACATGGCAGCGGCGGCGGTGCCCGTACCGTGGCAGTCGATGAGTGAGGCCACCAGGCCTCCGTACACGTAGCCAGGGATGGCGGTGTGTTCAGGCCGAGGCCGGAACCGCGTGACGGTCTCGTCGCCTTCCCAGTAGGTCTTGATCTGCAGGCCGGCGGCGTTCAGCGCACCGCAGCCATAGCAGTGGGACACATTCTCCGGGTAGTAGTCCTGAAACGCCTTCGTCATGACCCCTCCTGTGGCGCAGTCCCTGCGCTGGGGACAGCATCCCAGGCGAGCGGGGCCGGGTCCAGGTGTATGAGATGGGGCGGGTTGGCTCACTGTAGCTGCCACTCAAGTGGAAGCACAGGACCTTCGGCACAGCGGCGCAGGCGCCCTAGGGGATGGCGGGGGCCAGGATGCGCTCCTGGATGGCCCGGCTGGCAGCAGGTGCAGCGAGGTGCTCCTCGGTCCCCTTGGGGAAGCCGGGGATGTCTTCCAGGTCCTGGAAGACCTTGCTTACGATCTTCTGCATGGAGGCTCGGAGCTGGGTGCCGCGGCTGGTGCGGACCTCCGGGGGCAGGCCCTTGAGCCACAGGCTGCCACTCAGGGCGTAGTAGGTCTCGGTCCAGAGCGGCTTGGGCTCACTGTCTTTGGTCAGCCTGGCTTCCACCACCACTGGTGCGGACCAGGCGCTGAAGAGCGTGCTGCCACCGATCCAGAAGGCCGTTTCCTCCAGCAGCTCATAGCCGCCCAGACCCACGGCCAGCTTCGGGTTGTGGGCCACCAGTCCGGTGGCCACGCCCCAGGCCACGCCCGAGGCGATGCCGTAGACGATGTACTTGGTGCGGACCTCGCCCAGGTCGGTCACGGTCAGCTCCAGCCGGTAGGGGGCGGCGGGGGCAAAGCGGATCCCGCAGGTTGTTCCGGCTTCCAGGACTGCCCCTTCCAGCCACAGCGCATGAGCCTCCAGGGCGCTGCGCCGGCTTTCGGGTGTGTTGACCTCCGCAGGTGCCACCGCCCGGAGGTGCTTCAGGTTGCGGCTGTGGTCCTCCACCGAGACGTGTGCCAGCACCAGGGCCGGGCCCCCCTCGGTGAGAGGCAGCTCGGTCAGGGGTGACTTGCAGGCCAGGAGCCCCAGGCATAGGCCGATGGTGAGCAATCTCTGCATGCAGTCCTTCCGTTCAGCGGGGCGTTGGCACCCAGGGTGGTCCGTTTCGTCCCTGCCGGGGTGCGGAGGGGGTTAGCATAACCCCCTAGGTTCCCCC
>Ga0007792_10000404_pt1 | contig 15602 bp, 13 predicted proteins | sample CryBogmetaGMA6M_FD_60371 | JGI IMG/M metagenome (GOLD analysis project Ga0007792, IMG submission 60371) | Freshwater microbial communities from Crystal Bog, Wisconsin, USA - MA6M | ecosystem: Environmental > Aquatic > Freshwater > Lake | place: Crystal Bog, Wisconsin, USA | collected 2009-07-06
AACGGTGCAGAATCTGGCCGCCATGCTTGGCGAAGAGAGGATGCTGGATATGCTGAAAGGGGTGGTTGTCGCGTCAATCGGCCCCATAACGTCGAAAAGCTGCCGTGACCTGGGGCTGAAGGTTGATATCGAACCGGCCTCCTATACACTGGCCGCCCTGACAGAGGCGCTGGAAACCCATTTCTCCTGACGGATTACCCCGGAGCAGAAACAAAAAAAGGCCCCGCAATTGCGGGGCCTTTTTTTGTGCTGCAAAGATGTGTGATCCGTTATACCAATTCCAGTGCGCTGAAAAAATACGGAATTTCATACGCAGCTGTTTCAGGGGCGTCGGAACCGTGTGAGGAATTTTCCTCGATATTGATGGCAAAATCCTTACGGATGGTACCCGGCTCGGCATTGGCAGGATTGGTTGCGCCCATCAGGGTGCGCCAGTCGGCAATAGCGTTTTCTTTTTCAAGGCAGAGGACGATGACCGGGCTGCGGGACATGAATGCACACAGGTCGTTAAAGAAGGGGCGCTCGCTGTGAACGCAGTAGAAACCTTCAGCCTGTTTTCTGGTCAGCTGGATTTTTTTCATTCCGGCAATGGTGAAACCCTTCTCTTCGATTCTGGCCAGAATTTTGCCGGCCAGCTTGCGCTCAACAGCATCCGGCTTGATGATTGCGAATGTACGTTCCATGATGTTTCCTCCATAAGATGTCTAAAAATTCGAACGTTTCTGATACCACCGCAGGGGCATTTTTGTCAAGTTATTAGCGCCTTTCTGGCGGTTTTTGTTTTTTTCTGCTTGCAATATAAAAGGGGAGATGGTAAGAAGGCACCTAACTTGCCGAAGTGGTGGAATTGGTAGACACGCAAGATTCAGGTTCTTGTGCTCGCAAGGGTGTGCTGGTTCGAGTCCAGTCTTCGGCACCACAAAAAATAAGTCCAACAATTAAAATAGCATGTTGGATGCCTGATGAAAAAACCTTCCGAAGTAGCACACACCGGGAGGTTTTTTTATGTCCGAATTATTTCAACGGGTCTAAAACTATGGGATATGACGACTACATTGACGTTATGCCGTCTTGAATGATGACCTTTCGGGCGGTCGCTGACGTCACGCCAATCGCTCTAGTACACCACGGCTTCGGCCTGCTGCCGCAGAGCGAATGGGTAATCCAGAAACTCCCCCCATCCCCCTCCAAAAAATCAGACATTCTCAACTGCTGTGAGAAACCATCCTCAAAATGAGACAAACAGACCTCTTCACTCCGGATCATCCCCCTGTTGAAAACCGCAAGTGCCTAGAATATTCCTGCCAGACTTATGATTGCACCTTGAACCGGTGCCTTCGATTCGCATTAGGGAGATATAGTAAGCTCCTTTCCAGTATAACAAATATCTTTTCCAGCAAATAACAATAAAATACAGATAGTTGGGATATTTAAACCCGGTTCGGCGAGTGAACTTGCTCTGTTCATATTAGAGGCCTTTTTATCATATAGACTCACACTTCAAATTGTTATCAGTTTTATGAGTACTATCGCACCGCAAGATTTAACGGTTTATAATAATTATAATTTTAGGTACTTTGGCATATATCGTGCTGACTACAAATAAACTTTTTCCTGAGTAGAGCGAATCTGCCGATCAAACTGCACCTCCCTGAGGGAGTGGGGTGAGGTGAAAAATGACAGACGGCAGATCAGCTCGGATCTTGATTTATAATGTATTGCTCTGAAACTGTAATGAGGCGGGTCAGATATGCAAATAGAAAGACAATTCAAGCGTTTGATAGCCCTCTTTGGAGGTATTGCAGCCATTTTTACCACCCCGACCAGAAGCCTGGCCGAGTTGACGTACGCCAGTACAAGCGCCACTGTTGTGGTTCCGGTGACCATTGAAATAACCACACCTCTTATATTTGAAAATCTTGCCAAAGGCGGTTCGGGCAGTACGATCATCATTGATCGTTCGAGAGAGAGCTCAGCTAATAGCGTTGGAGATAGTGGCGCCCACGAGGATATCGGGAATGTAGCGAACTTCACCATATACAGCTCAGACAATAAAATTTATTCCCTGGAAGTTCAGAAGAATATCATCACCACTGGTGATGGCGCCAATAGGATGACATTGACAAGTGCCCACTATGACTCAGGACTCTTAACGGGTGAAAAACAGACCATCAGTGTTATCGGAAAGTTAAAAGAAGACGAGGTGCAAGTTATCGGCAAAAACATGGGTAGCGTTAATGTAATGGTGAGCTACAACTAGGCAACTAACTAAACATGATCAAAAGGAGATTAATAAAATGAAAAAACTATCAATCAATCTTGTCGTACTCTCAATCGTAGCCGGATTTATTGCTGTTGTTGGCGCCCCGTTACAAAGCCAGGCAGCGACGGCAGCTGCTAACGCCACCGCCACGGTTGTGACCCCAATCGCTATTTCAAAGAATGCAGATCTGGCCTTTGGAAAGTTTGTTGCGAACACTGGCGGTACAGTAGTCATCAGTACAGCCGGCGCACGCAGCCAGACTGGCACGGTAGCCCTGTTCACTCAAGGTTCTACTTCGAATGCCGCATCTTTTGCTGTAACCGGTGAAGGTGTGTACACCTACGCAATTACCCTTCCGGCTACTGCAACAATTACCTCTAGTGCTAATACAATGACTGTTGGCACATTCGTCAGTAATCCATCCGGTACCGGTACTCTTACTGCTGGAGCACAAACACTTTTGGTCGGCGGTACGTTAACCGTTGCCTCGGCACAAGCTGCTGGAAGCTACACGGGCAGCTATAATGTCTCGGTTGATTATAACTAAGATCCACCGAAGAAATCAGAGTTAAGCAAGATGGGGGCGTCTCTCAGGAGGCGCCCCCTTTTCGAAGGAGGTGCTTATGACACGTTGTACGACCGTAGCAGGTCTGGTTTTGTTGTTCCTGCTGCCCTCATCGTCATGGGCCGGGATTAGTTCTGTGGCAAAGAATAGTAATTTGCAATTTGCAAAGTTCGTGAGTCTTTCATCAAGTGGATCGGTTATTGTCAGTGCTGCTGGCGCAAGAAGTTTCTCGGGAGGGCTAGTGTTATTGAACGGTGGGACGGTTACGGCCGCTTCTTACACCATGACCGGTTCAGGTAATTCAAATTACACAATTATACTGCCGGCAAACAATACGGTTGTCATAAGCTCTGGAGGCCATACCCTGACATTGACCAACTTCACCTGTAGTGTACCGTTAACAGGCAAACTGGGTAGTGGCAAGACAAGCATGACCTTTACGGTGGGTGCCACTGCAACCGTAACAGCCAACGCCACACCGGGTGCGTACTCGGGAACATTCAACGTAACGGCCAATTAACAGACACACTATTGGGGAGAACTGCTTATGAAATCGGCTTTTTTAAATCTCTGCTGCGTATGGGTATTCATCTTCTGCATATGTGCGTTTGGGGCTGTTGAGGCGCAGGCGATAACAATCTTCCCGACACGGGTGGTCATGACGGATAAGGAGAGGACAGCGCAGGTTGAAATCGTCAACTCCGGGACAGAGACGGAATCCTTCAGCATACAACTGGAACGTAAACGCATGACCGAGACTGGAGAGTTTCAGGCCGTCAGCGGCGAGGCCGTGCCGGGAGAACTGTTTGCCGACCAGATCGTCCGGTATTCACCCCGCCGCTTCACCCTTGCACCGGGAGCTGGTCAGACGGTCCGGCTGATGCTGAAGATGCCCGAAGGGCTTCCCGAGGGGGAATACCGTTCTCACCTAGCGGTGTCCCATATCCCTGAAGCGTCGGACGTCCTGTCGCAGGTAAAACAGGAGAAAGAACCGACGGATATCACTATCAAGCTCACCGCTTTCGCCACTATCGCAATACCGGTAATTGTACGCCATGGCAAACTGAACGCGCAGCTCGAAATCAAAGACGCGGTTCTGCGGCCGGGCACGGGAAAAGAACCTTCTGTTGTGGAGTTTACCATGCTGCGCAGCGGCACGATGTCGGTCTATGGCGATATCGCCGTGATGTCTGTGGCTGAAAACGGCACCGTGGAGCAGGTCGCGGCAGTTAACGGCGTGGCAGTCTACGTACCCAATGCGACGCGCAAGGCCCGGCTTACCCTCCGCGGCAAGGAGGCTCTTCCCGCTAACGGCGCTCTTCGCGTAACATTCACCGAGCAGAGGACAGCCAAACCACTGGCTGAGGCGTCCATACCGTTACGGTGAAGAGGTGCCATCTATTTCTGTACCGCAGATTAGTCCTCGTAACAGCACTGTTCTTTGCCCTCAGTATGTCTGTCGCACAATCAGCCATTGCCAGTGATGATCAGGAGTTTGTGTACGCGCTGCATCTGGATGACCTGGTTCTTTCCCAATCCATCGTGGTACTGGAGCAAAATAGAGAGCTGTATGTCCCCCTTGGTGAGGTGGCTGCGCTCTTAAGTCTGGCGATCCGTTATGACGGAGAGGGGAAGGCGTCCGGCTATATTTTAGATGAGTCAAGGACCTTCACGCTTGATGCCATGGCAGGCACGCTCCGTATTCAGGGGAAAAGCTCCGTATTCGACAGAAATATAACCATCACTCAGAAGGAAGATGTGTTTGTAGCTGCCAGCGCACTCAGTGTCTGGTTACCGATCAATATAACCTACGATAAAGGGCTGCAAATCATCACATTACGGGCACGGGAGAAACTTCCCCTTCAGCAACTCCTGGAACGTAAAGCCCAGTTTCAGAACATGAAAAAGGCATCACTTGACGATGATCCTTCATTCCCCAACGTAACCCCCCCCTATCGTTTGTTGGCACCACCTGTCGTCGATTTCGCCACATCCGTTGATTTTTCCGGTACGAACCTCCGTACTGTCAACCATCGGCAATCACTGATCGCTTCAGGCGACCTGGCGGCGTTGAACGCCACTATCAACCTGTCCAACAGCAATGGGACGCTGGACCGGTCCGATTTCACCGCCGGGCGTACCGACGCACAGGGGGAATTGCTGGGATCTTTGCACGCAACACGATACGCCATGGGCGCTGTCCAGACACCGGCGTTTGCCGGCATAAGCAAGGTCAGTGACCCTCTGTACGGGTTCCTTGTCACTAGCCGCCCAACGACGCTGCCTTCGCAATTTGCCAGTCACGACATCGTCGGGCCGATACCGCAGGGATGGGACGTGGAGCTGTACTACAATGGCATACCGATCGGGTACCAGGCGGCCTCCAAAGAGAGTATCTACCGGTTCACCAACCTTCCCTTGAAGATCGGGCCGAACGATTTCCGGATTGTACTCCATGGACCCAATGGGGAAACCCGTGTCGAACACCAGCAATTTTTGCTTGATGGCATGATGGTTCAACCGGGCAAGTTTCAATATACTGTCGGCGCTAACAGGGAGGTGAAACGGGGGGATCAGAATGGAACCGGCATTTTCATGCTGGATTTCGGCTTGACGAAAGAGATCTCGGGATTCATCGGGGAATTGACTGTTGCCGATAAGGCGGGACGGTATACCTATTACGCTGACACCGGTTTCAAAGGCACATTCGGATCATACTTTATGTCGTTGGACCATGTGCGGTCAAGTGAGGGCGGTTCAGCAACTCTGCTCTTTCTCAAAGGGTATTCCGGCGGTTTTTATATAACGGCAGGGCAGACGCTTCTAAATAACTTTGTCAGCGAAAACTTTCCGGTCATGACTGATCCGATTGACTTTACCAACTCCCTGAAGGTGGAGGGGACGCTCCCTCTGCAGCTGCGTATGCCATTCGGGGTGGAAGCCGCTCTTGAACACCGGCGGTCTGGAGAGACTATCCCCTCATTGACCGGGCAAATATCCAGTGAGATCAGTAAAATAAGCGTATCAGAACAGGTGACTTCCCGCATGGAAAAGAATGTTGTATCAACCGTTGGCATAACGCAGGTCGGGACCTCCTTGCGTGAGATCAATCTGCGGGGACAAGTGAGCTATATCCTGTCCCCCAAGCCGGCCGCTTCTACTATGCAGCTGACCGCCACAAAAGATATTGGCGCAACCTATCAACTTTCCGGTCAGGCAAGCCATGATCCCGCAACAGGCAATTGGGATTTTACCGCAGGGGTGTCAAAACGGATAGGCGCCGTCGGTTTTATGGTAAACGCGGGCGCATCAACCTCGGGAGCATATACCGTTTCATCGCAACTCTCTATTTCAGCCGGTATGAGCCCACGCACCGGTGGAGTAGTTACGGACGCCTTTCCCATGTCATCGTATGGCGGCCTGGAACTGTTGGCCTATGTGGACAAGAACGGCAACGGCTACTACGACAAGGGGGATCAGGTTTTGGAGGGAGTGCACTTCTTTCTGAACAAAGGCATGACGCCGGGAGCGACGGATAAGGATGGTATCCTGTTTATCAAGCAGTTACCCACCGGCATACCACTTGATATCAGCGTAGCCCAGGATACTATTGCTGAGCCGTTTCTTGTGCCGACGGCCTCTGGGTACCGCATCGAAGCACGTCCGGGTGTGATGTCCGCGCTCGATTTCCGTTTTATACCAAGCGGAGAAGTAGATGGTATGGTGCAGTTCAGATCCATGAACGGGATCGCCCCCGTGGCCGGCGTTCGTCTCTCCCTGATGGACAAAAATGGCGCCGTCGTAGCCACAACCACCAGTGAACAAAGCGGCTACTTCCTCTTCAAAAAGGTAACAGGTGGAGTATATTCTGTACGGCTTGATGAAGGTGATGCACTGAGGCTGGATGCTCATTTGGAGAAGTCTATTACCGTTGAAATGCCTGCTGATGGCGATATGTTAAACGGTAACGATCTGGTTCTCCTAAAAAATGGTGCGGCGCCACTTAAAAAATAAGTCCGGCAATAAAACGGCGTGGCGCTATTTCAGCAAACTCACGACACCGTCATCCAGGTCATATCGAGCGGCAACAATTTTCAGTTTACCTTCAGCGATAAGATGCTTGAGTATTTTTGACTGTTTCGGCAGGTAGGCAGCAACACGTTTTGCATTGGCCGTGACGACACATTCGACAAAATCATCTTTTTTGCTGTCAGCACATTTAGTTGTTCCCCGGCACGCATCACACTCCCTGGCCGCCTGTTGTGCGGCGGGAGCGATCCCTTTCACGATGGCATCAATGTTGGCACTCCCCGTACTTTTTCCCTTGCTTTCAACCGTTGCTTTTACGGCACCGCAGCGCTCATGGCCTAGCACCATAACAAGCGGTGAGCCGAGGTGCTCGGCGGCATATTCAATGCTGCCGATAACGATCGGGTCTGGAACATTGCCCGCCACCCGTACGACAAAAATCTCACCAAGCCCCTTGTTAAAGATAAGCTCCGGCGGAACACGCGAGTCGGAACAGGCGAGAATGATGGCATACGGTTTCTGCGATTTAGCCAGAGCGGTACGGCTGGCCGCGTTACTCCGTTCACCAACCGTCAACGTGTCTGCGGCATACTGTGCATTGCCATCAAGAAGCTTTTGCAGCGCCTCGTCGGGCGTAACGGCTTGACTGCCGGAAGAGGCTGTAGTAACTGCCGACCATAAGAGTGTAAGAGTCAGACAGGTTGCCATGATGGATCTCTTCATTGTTTACCTCCGTAAATTTCAGTGTGCTTCATACATTCAACGTATTCTGCCGGCTATTGCCAACCTTCCAAACCCAGCTCACGCCAGCCCCGGCTCCGCTTTCTGCCGCTGCGGCACTCTGATGAACTGGGCCAGAATCAGGGAAACGACCCCCAGGGCGGCGCCCATGAAAAACGGAATGCGGTAGTCCAGCATCCAGAGATACCCACCCAGGGCCGGGAGGAAAACCGCAGCGATATGGTTGATGGTAAACCCGACCGCCGACGACGGGGCGATATCCTCCGGGTCGGCAATCTTCTGAAAATAGGTGCGGATAGCTACGGCAAAGTTGAACAGGATATAGTCGAGGATGTACATTCCCGCCACAAGCCACTTGGAGGAGGCGAACGCATACGTAAGAAAGACCATGATGACCCCCGCATATTCGATGCTGCAGAGGGTGCGTTCACCAAAGGCGTTAATGGCCCTGCCGATCATGGGGTTGATAATCCAGTTGATGATGTTGTTGATGAGAAAGAGCAGCGTGATGGTCTGCACCGAGAAATGAAATATCTTGACCATGAGGAACATGGAAAAGACCATGTAGATCTGCCGCCGTGCGCCGGACATGAAGGTCAACAGGTAGTACAGCCAATAGCGGCGTTTCAAAAACATGCGCAGTTTCTGCGGCGGTACGCCGGTATGGGTGGGGTCCTGAAACAGTGCCCAGATACCGGCCAGAAAAACCACCGCTCCCACCACCAGAAATATGCCGGTGTAGTCCATAACAAAGCCGAGACACCAGATGACCCCCGCCGAGATGATACTGGTGATGGCCGCCAGGCTGCGCAGCCTCCCCATCACCAGCGGCGTCTGGTGGGTTGAAAAATACTGGAGGGTGAGGGACTGGTTGACTGTTTCATAGTAGTGGAAGCCGAAGCTCATTATCAGGGTGGTGAAGGCGATGCCGCCGAATGAAGGGAAAAAACCGGTCAGGGCGACGCCGAAGCCGAGCAGGACAATGGAGAGAGATGCCAGGCGATGCTCACGAATGACCAGCATGACGTAAATGGCTGTGAGTGCCAGAAAGCCGGGAATCTCCCGCACCGACTGGAGCAGGCCGATATGAACCCCCTCCAGGTGGATTGTTTCGACGGCGTAGTTGTTGAACAGGATGGTGTACCCCTGCAGTCCCGCCATGGAGGCTGCGGTGAGAACGGCAAGGAAGCGGAACATTGGCTGATTGACGGAGGTGAACATTGAGATCCTTTGTTTCCGGGTGTGTATAACGTGTCCAGTCCAGGCTGACGGGGCATGATTGTACGCTCATGGAGCTATAATTCAAGCGGTCAAAAGCTAACCCCTCCTGTCCTCCCCTTAGATAGTTTCCGTCCGGAAAGGGTGCTTTTTCCCCCTGGCGGCGTCAATCTGCGGCCTTACGTGTGCGGCGTACCGATGTAAGCCTCCGTGTAATCCCTTGATTTCCTTGCCAGGAGAAAAAATCCCCGCTTTCCGCTACGGAAACCAACAGTTGCTCATCCGGAGTTTCCGGATGGCAACTAGATAAGGGGAGGGACGCATGGGAGTTGAAGTGGTGGTGTATAAAAATATGCAATTGTCTGTGCCTTTAAGCTTCACCTCTTAAGATAAGAGGGGGCTGGGGGGAGTTATGAACCTCTTACGGCGAATCAGGAAAACAAATGAAAAAATAAGTTGTTTTTCAGGTTGCGTGACGGAAATAATTGCTCTAACATACCGAACGAACAAGTCTGCTGAAGATGGCCCGCCAGTCCAAATCCGACCTCTGATCGCAGCATGGCTCAAAATTTCCACCACTGTTTCCAAATGCCACGACCACAATCCATCACAGGAGAACATACGATGAGTGAACTGCTTCAAGCAACGCCGATCTGCGGTCGGCACCGTGCATTGAACGCCCTGATGGCCCCTTTTGGCGGCTGGGACATGCCGATCCAGTACGAGGGAATTATCGCCGAACACAGCTGGTGCCGCACCAAAGCATCACTCTTCGACATCTGTCACATGGGCGAGTTCCTGTTTCAGGGAGATTTTGAAGCCAGCGGTCTGGAGGATGTTTTTACCTTTTCGGTGAAAACGATTCCGGTCGGCCGCTCACGCTACGGCTTTCTGCTCAACGAGCAGGGGGGGATCATCGACGACCTGATCATTTTCCGCCTGGCGGAAGACAAGGTTATGATCGTCGTCAACGCCGCCACGGCACCGAAGGATTTTGCCGCCATCAAGGAACGGCTGCGGGGTGGTGTGTTCACCGATATCACCGCCGACACCGGCAAACTGGATATTCAGGGACCGCTGTCACGCGACGTGCTGACCGGGCTGTTCGGGGGGGACATTGCCACGATCCCCTACTTCAAATTTGTTACGATGACGATCCTCGGGGTTGAGGCGATTGTCAGCCGCACCGGCTACACCGGAGAGCTGGGCTACGAAATTTTCCTCCCTGCAGCAAAGGTCTGTGAACTGTGGGATCTGCTGCTGAAGGACGAGCGCGTTAAACCGGCCGGGCTGGGAGCGCGGGACGTACTGCGGCTTGAAGTCGGCTATTCACTGTACGGCAGCGATATTGACGAAGCAACTACGCCGCTTGAGGCGGGGCTGGAAGGGTTCGTCAATTTCAACAAATCCTTTATCGGCAAGGAGGCACTGCTGAAGGCGAAGGAGCAGGGGACGGCACGGCAGAAGGTGGCCTTTGAGGTTGCCGGTCGCCGGTCGCCGCGTCATCATTATGAAATCTGCTCCGGCGGTGCTGTTGTCGGCAGCGTAACCAGCGGCGTGTTCTCGCCGATGCTCGGCCGGGGAATCGGTATCGGCTTTGTCACGCCGGAACTGGCTTCCGTCGGTACGCCACTGATCATCAGCCACGAGCGGGTCAGTATGGAGGCGACCGTCTGCGAACTCCCCTTCTTCCGGGGCGGGTCGGTTCGGGCGTAACCGGGTTGGACTAAAGGGTTATATGTTGTGAGGCTCTTGCAAAAGTCCAAAAAAGTCCCCTCCCCCCTGGCGGGGGAGGGGGAACTAAATTCAAAGACTTTTGCAATTGGCTCGTTGTGATTGAGGTTTTATTTACAATAAAAAACACCAGGGAGGAATGAACCATGAGCATCTATTTTACCAAGGAACATGAGTGGGTCAAGGTTGAGGGGAGCGTCGGTACGGTCGGGATCAGTGATCATGCGGCCCATGAACTGGGTGACATCACCTTTGTGGAACTGCCGAAGATCGGCGCTGTTGTTACGCAGTTCGGGGTGCTGGGCAGCATTGAGTCCGTCAAGGCGGCCAGCGACATCTTCGCACCGGTTTCGGGCAAAGTGGTCAAAGTAAACGATGCCCTGGAGATCTCTCCGGAGGTCGTCAACGAGAGCGCTGAAGCGGCCGGCTGGATGGCCTGCGTTGAAATCGCCAATGCGTCGGAACTGCAGAATCTGATGACGCAGGAACAGTACAACGACTACCTTAAAACATTGTAGGAGATCTTTACCATGAACGACAGTCACTATTGTCCCCATACACCGGAGGAGATTCAGGAGATGCTCTCCGCCATCGGTGTTGCCACCGTGGAGGAGCTTTTTGCTCCGATCCCCGCCGCACTGCGTGCCAAAACCCTCAACCTTCCTCCCGGCATGTCCGAGTTCGAAACTTTCAGCAGGATGCAGGCCATTTCGGGAGAAAACCGTCAGGGGATGATCAATTTCATCGGCGGTGGTTTTTATGACCATATCATTCCGGCTGCCGTGGATCACCTTTCCGGCCGCGCCGAATTCTACACCGCCTATACCCCCTATCAGCCTGAATGTTCACAGGGGACACTGCAGGCGCTGTTCGAGTATCAGACCGCCATCTGCCGTCTGACCGGGCTGGATGTTTCCAATGCGTCGCTTTACGACGGCGGTACCGCCTGTGCCGAGGCGGCCATGATGGCGCTGCGCGTAACCGGCCGGAACAAGATCGTTGTAGACGGCTGTGTCAGCCCATTTTCCCGTCAGGTACTGAAAACATACCTGTTCAATCTGGATGTTGAGGTGGTGGAGATCGCGCCGCAGAATGGTCTGCTCAACCGGGCGGAACTGACTGCCCTGCTGGACGAAAGCGTTGCGGCGGTGCTGGTGCAGAACCCCAACTTCTTCGGCTCCGTGGAGGATTTTACGGCTCTGGCGGATCAGGTTCATGGCGCCGGGGCGCTGCTGATCGGTTCAGTGTATCCGATTGCACTCGGCATACTGAAGTCACCCGGCGAAACCGGTATCGACATCGCCGTGGGGGATGGCCAGTGTCTGGGCAACCCGCTGTCGTTCGGCGGCCCCTCCTTCGGCTTTATCGCCGCCAAGAAAAGCTTTATCCGCAATATGCCGGGTCGTATCGTCGGCGAAACCGTGGACAGAAACGGCAAGCGTGGCTATGTGCTGACGCTGCAGGCTCGCGAGCAGCATATCAAACGCCACAAGGCCACCTCCAATATCTGCAGTAACCAGGGGCTCTGCGCCCTGCGGGGGCTGATCTTCCTCTCCTCCGTCGGTAAAGAGGGGCTGGCGGAGTTGGCGCAGCTCAACCGTGATAAGGCGGAGTATGCCAAGGCGCAGTTGTCCGCGATTCCGGGGGTAACCGTGCTGCAGTCCGCTGCCACATTCAACGAATTCACCCTGTCCCTGCCGAAAAAAGCCGATGATCTGGTCACCGGGCTGCTGGCGCGGGGCATTGCCGCCGGCGTGCCGCTGGGGAGTTACTACGCAGGGGCGGAAAACTGTCTGGTGGTGACGGTGACGGAAAAACGGACCAAGAAGGAAATCGACCTGTTCGTTAAGGAGCTGGAGGTGGCGTTATGCAACTGATTTATGAACAATCCGTCCCCGGTCGGCGCGGTGTCAGACTGCCGGCATCGGATGTACCGCCCGCCGCCGCTCTTCCCGCCACCCTGCTTCGTAAGGAACGTGCCGGCCTGGCTGAGGTTTCCGAGCTTGATCTGGTGCGCCATTTTACCAATCTTTCCCGGCGCAATTTTTCGGTGGATACCAACTTCTACCCGCTCGGTTCCTGCACCATGAAGTATAACGCCAAAGTGCTGGAAAACTCCGCCGCCCTGTTCGCACCCTACCACCCCATGACAGCGCTTCTGCCGGGGGGCGTGGCACTGTGCCAGGGAACTCTGGGGATGCTGCATGACCTGGGGAAGATGCTGGCGGACATTACCGGAATGGATGAGGTTACCACCCAGCCGCTGGCCGGCGCCCATGGCGAGATGACCGGCATCATGCTGATTGCGGCTTACCACGCAGCCCGGGGCAACAGGGCCAAAAAGAAATACGTGGTAGTTCCTGACTCGTCTCACGGCACCAACCCCGCCTCGGCAGCCATCGCCGGGTATGAGATCATCACCGTGCCGACCGCACCTTATGGCGACATGGATCTGGAACTTTTCAAAAAAGCCATGAACGATGAAGTGGCGGCGGTCATGATGACCTGCCCCAACACCCTCGGCCTGTTCAACCCCCACATCAAGGAAATCAGTGACATCGCCCACAGCCATGATGCGTTGATGTATTATGACGGCGCCAACCTGAATGCCATCATGGGGAAAGTAAAGCCGGGCGACGTCGGGTTCGACGTGGTTCATGTCAATCTGCACAAAACCTTCGGCACCCCCCATGGCGGTGGCGGTCCCGGCTCCGGCCCGGTCGGCGTCAAGAAGGAGCTGATCCCGTTTCTGCCCCAGCCGCGCATCGTCATGGACGGTGACGGCACCTTCCAGCTGGAAGTGACCAACCCGGGGAGCATCGGCCGGACGGCCAACTTCTTCGGCAACTTCGGGGTTATGGTCAAGGCCTACGCCTACATGATCATGCTTGGCCGGGAAGGGCTGATTCAGGTGTCCGAGCAGGCGGTGCTGAATGCCAACTACATCAAGGAAAAGCTCAAGCCGTACTACGACCTGCCCTATGATATGACCTGTATGCACGAGTGCGTTTTTTCCGCATCAAAGCAGCTGGCCCACGGCGTTCACGCCATCGACATCGCCAAATTCCTGATCGACAAGGGGTATCACCCCCCCACGGTGTATTTCCCCATGATCGTCAAGGAAGCCATCATGATCGAGCCGACCGAAACGGAAAGCAAAGCGGTCATGGATGCCTTTATCGAAGTCATGATTGAAGCGGCGCTGACCGCAGAAAGCAACCCGCAGGCGCTGCACGATGCCCCGTTGACCATGCCGATTTCGCGTCTGGATGAAACCAAGGCGGCGCGGGAGCAGAATGTCTGCTGTGCGTGGTGAGGTGCGTACCTCACCGCCCCGAGATTGACTAAACTATGAAGAGTGTATCACCCCCCTGGCGCCTCATCGTGACCCCGCCGCTCCCCGGAGCGGAGAATATGGCCATCGATGAGGCGCTGCTCCGTTCATTCGATCCCGTTTCCTCACCGCCGATCCTGCGGCTGTACGGCTGGTCGCCTCCGGCACTGTCCCTGGGGCGGTTCCAAAAGGCGGATCAAGTGCTTGATCTCGAACGCTGCCGGGCCGACGGCGTTGCCGTTGTGCGGCGCGTTACCGGCGGCGGCGTGATCTACCACGCCGATGAACTGACCTACTCTCTGGTCTGCTCGCCGGAGCAGATCCCTCCTGCCACCTCCATCAAGGACTCATTTCGTGTGCTGACCGGTTTCCTGCTGGCCTTCTACCGGGCAGTGGGGCTCGATGCGGTGTATGCGGCGGATGCCGCGCCGGAGGGGGCCGTGCTGGGGGGGCGTACCGCGTTCTGTTTTGCCGGCAGGGAGAGTTTCGACATTCTTGCCAATGGTCGCAAGATCGGGGGCAATGCCCAGCGCCGGCTCAAAGGAATTATATTTCAGCACGGCTCGATCCCGCTGCACAACCGTGCCGTAACCGGACTGTCGTACATGCGGGACCGACTCCCGGATCACGCCGGGGGGGCGGCAAGTCTGTCCGAGTACGGCGTGGTCGTCGACCCGGCCACTCTGCATCACGGCATTACAACCGCGTTCAGCGCTCATTTCGGTGCGGCGTTGGTGAATGATTCCCTGTCGGAACGGGAACTGGCGGATATGAAAAAATTGCTCGCAGACAAGTATTCTGCGGATCTCTGGAATCTGGAAGGGGCGGGCGAGTGAATATTCAGCGTAAACCGGAGTGGCTGCGGAAAAAGGTCAATCCGGGTGATCAGAACGAGATGCGCCAGCTGCTGGGAGAGTTGCGGCTGAATACGGTCTGCCAGCAGGCGCTCTGCCCGAATATTTCCGAGTGTTTTTCCTGTGGCCAGGCTACCTTTCTGATCCTGGGGAAAAACTGCACGCGTCTGTGCAGCTTCTGCAACGTGGAGAAAACGGTGCCGCTGCCGGTGGATAGTGACGAACCGGGACGGGTTGCCGAGGCGGCCCGCCGCCTGAAGCTCGCCCACGTGGTCATCACCAGCCCGACCCGTGATGATCTGGCCGATGGCGGTGCTGCGCTCTACGCCGCCACGGTGGCCGCCATACGCACGGCCTCGCCGCTCACCAGGATCGAACTGCTGATCCCGGATTTCCAGGGACAGCAATCGAGTCTGTCAGCGGTCGCCGCCTCGTGCCCGGATATCATCGCTCATAACGTTGAGACGGTGCCGCGTCTGTACGAGATCCGCAGCGGTGCCGATTACCGTCGTTCCCTGGACGTTCTCCGGTCGTGCGGCGAACTGGCCCCGGACATCCGCACCAAATCGGGGATCATGCTCGGGATGGGGGAGAGCCCGGATGAGGTGCTGCAGGTGTTGCACGATCTGCGGGGCGCAGGGTGCGCCTATCTCAGTATCGGGCAGTATCTGGCCCCCAGTCGCCGGCATTTCCCGGTGCAGGAGTACGTTCCTCCGGAGCTGTTTGAATCGCTGCGCCTTGCTGCGCTGGAGCTCGGCTTCAGTCACGTGGAAAGCGGTCCCTACGTCAGGAGCTCCTACCATGCGGGAAAGTATGCCTGACTGATGCACGGTTGCCTGTGCTTTTAGTTTGACAAAACAGGGC
>Ga0007792_10000406_pt1 | contig 15565 bp, 11 predicted proteins | sample CryBogmetaGMA6M_FD_60371 | JGI IMG/M metagenome (GOLD analysis project Ga0007792, IMG submission 60371) | Freshwater microbial communities from Crystal Bog, Wisconsin, USA - MA6M | ecosystem: Environmental > Aquatic > Freshwater > Lake | place: Crystal Bog, Wisconsin, USA | collected 2009-07-06
TCGCCCATCAAGGTCGACAACGCTGCCCAGGCCGCAAGCACCCTGGCCCAGATCCTGGATGTTCCGAAAAAGAACATCGAGCGCGATCTGGGCTCGAAAAGGGGCTTTGTCTGGATCAAGCGCCAGATCGGCGACCGCGAGGCCCAGGCCATCGAGGCCGCGAAGCTGCCGGGCGTGTTTCTGACCAGCGAATACCGCCGCATGTACCCCAACCACCACTCCGCCGGACAGGTGCTGGGCTTTGTCGGCGTGGACGGGCTCGGGCTCGAGGGCCTGGAGAAACATTTCGAGGAGCGCCTGGCCGGGCGCCAGGCCAAGTACGTGGTCCAGCGCGACGCCTCGGGCCGCAGGCTGTACCTGGACGACCAGGGCCGCGAGATGGACATCCGCGGGACCGACGTGAAGCTCACACTCGACACCGTGATCCAGGACGCCGCCGAGCAGGCCCTGGCCGAGGCCGTGAACAAGTTCAACGGCCGCTCGGGCATGGCCATGGTGGTCAAGGTGGACACCGGCGAGATACTGGCCCTGGCCCACTTCCCGTTCCTCAATCCGAACATGGCCGGGGAGTCCAAGCTCTCCGCGCGCCGCAACCGCGCAGCACTCGACATGTTCGAGCCGGGCTCGACCATGAAGCCCTTTGTCTTTGCCGCCGCGCTTGAGCAGAAGGTCATCGACCAGAACAAGATCATCGACTGCGAGAACGGCAAGTGGACCCTGCGCGGCAAGGTCATCCGCGACACCCACCCCTACCACTGGCTCTCGGCCAACCGCGTCCTGCGCTACTCGAGCAACATCGGCACGGCCAAGATCGGCCTGGCCCTGGGCGCCCAGAACTATTACAGCACCCTGCGCAAGCTGGGCTTCGGCGAGCGCTCGGGCTTAGACATCCCCAGCGAGTCCGAGGGCAAGCTCCGGCCGCCCAAGGAATGGAGCGAGATCGACCTGGCCTCCATCTCCTTTGGCCAGGGCATCGGCGTCACCGGCCTGCAGATGGCCCGGGCCTACCTCACCCTGGCCAACAAGGGCCTGCCGAGGCCGCTTAAGCTCATCTTCGACCCGGCCCCGCAGCCGCCCCCCCCGGCCGAGCGCGTGTTCAGCCAGCAAACGGCCGAGACCGTGCTGTCCATGATGCGCGAGGTGGTGGAGGAGGACGGCACCGGCAAGGTGGCGCGCATCCCCGGCGTGACCATGGCCGGCAAGACCGGCACGGCCCAGAAGGCCGCGTCCACGGGCAAGGGTTATGGCGTGGACAACGTGGCCTCCTTCGTGGGCCTGATCCCCGGCGACAAGCCCGAGTTCCTGATCATGGTCATCGTGGACGAGCCCTCGCCCGTGTCCTTTGGCGGCATCGTCTGCGCGCCAGCGGTGCGCGAGATTGCCATCAAGACCCTGTCCTACTACAACCGCCTGCCCGAGGGCAAAGCCGCGCCCCAGGCCGAGTCCGCAGAGTCGTCCATGATGGACAAGGCCACCCGCGCGCCCTCGGCCGTGGCCGGGGCTCTCGTGCCCGACCTGACCGGCCTGCCCGTGCGCCGGGCGCTCGAGGTCCTGGGCAAACGCGGCATCGTGCCCACGCTCAAGGGTTCGGGCATGGTCATCGGGCACCAGAAGCCGACGCCGGGCGAAGCCTGGCCCGAGGCCAGCGCCCAGGGCGGCACCAAGGACGGCGCCAAGGACAGCGGCTTCGTCCTCTGGCTGCAGGAAGGGGGCCACTGATGCCTGCCGCGAAGAAGGCCCGCTGGAACGAGCTGCTGGTCCTGGTGGGACGCGGGCTCATGGTGCGCACCGACTCCCGCGCCGTGCAGACCGGCGAGGTTTTCGTACTCCTGCCCCAGGCGGGCGCGCAGGCCCAAGGCTATCTGGCCGATGCGCTTGACCGCGGGGCTGGCTGGATTGTGGCCGGGCCAGAGATCGCGGCGCCGCAGAACTCCACGGCCCGGTTCGTCAACGTGCCCGACGCGCAAGACGCCCTGGGCCTGCTCGCCGCCAGATATTTCCGCACCCGTGAGCAGGCCATGCAGGTGGTCGGCGTCACCGGCACCAACGGCAAGACCACCGTGACCTACCTGCTGGAGGGCCTGCTCGCAGCAGCCGGGCGCAAGGTCGGGGTGCTGGGCACCGTGAGCTACCGCTGGCCCGGCACGCAGATCGAGGCCAGCCTGACCACCCCGGGCTGCTGGCAGCTGCACGAGCTCTTCGCCCGGATGTCCACCGCTGGCGTGGACACCGTGGTCATGGAGGCCAGCTCCCACGCCCTGCACCAGAAGCGCGTGGCCGGACTCGAGTTCGACGCCGTGGTGCTCCTCAACCTGACCCAGGACCACCTGGACTACCACGGCGGGTTCGAGGACTACTACCAGGCCAAGAAGCTGCTTTTCGCCAGCTACCCGCGGCCCGACAAGTTCAAGGCCGCCAACGCCGACGACCCTTACGGCCTGCGCCTGCTCGCCGAGCACCCGGACGCCGTGGGTTTCACCCTCACAGGAGCCAAAACGCCGGGCAACCGCCTGCTCTCCGGGACCATCGTGAAGAGCACCGGCCAGGGCCTGTCCCTGCGCATGAAGTATGGGCGCAAGGCCTGGAGCCTGGATTCCGGGCTCGTGGGCAGCCACAACGCCTCGAACCTCATGGCCGCGCAGGCCGTGGGCCTGGGCCTGGGCCTCACCGGCGCGGACATGGCCGCGCTCTCACCCTTCACCGGCGTGCCCGGTCGCCTGGAGCGCGTGCAAAACGACCAGGGGCTCGACATCTTCGTGGACTACGCGCACACCCCGGACGCGCTCATCAACGTGCTCGGCGCCCTGCGCGCGCTGGATTTCAAGCGTGTGGTCACCGTGTTCGGCTGCGGCGGCGACCGCGACCGCACCAAGCGCCCGCTCATGGGCCGGGCCGTGGCCGATTTCTCCGACGTGGCCGTGCTGACCAGCGACAACCCGCGCCACGAAGACCCGCAGAGCATCATGGCCGACGTGCGCCCTGGCCTCGCTGGGCCCGCCAGCCTCCAGGTCATCGAAGAGCCGGACCGCTACACAGCCCTGTGCCGGGCCGTCGGCCTCCTGCAGCCGGGCGACGTGCTGCTCGTGGCCGGCAAGGGCCACGAGACCTACCAGCAGATCGGCGACACGAAGCAGCCTTTTTCCGATGTCGAGGCCGTGGGCCGGGCCATCCGCAAGGTGCATGGCCGCGAAGCTCATGGCGAGGTCCGGGCATGAACATGACCCTCGACGCCATCGCGCGCTGCCTCACCGGCGCAGGCCTGCCGGGGCCGAGCGGCGCCACAAGCATTTCCAACGTGCGCACGGACTCGCGCCAGGTGACGCCCGGCGATCTCTTCGTCTGCCTCAAGGGCGAGCGCTTCGACGCCCACAGCTTCGCCGTCCAAGTTGGGGAGGCTGGTGCAGCAGCCATAGTGGCCTCCCGGCCGCTGCCCGAAATTTCCTGCCCGGTGCTCCTGGTGCCGGACACGCTCAAAGCCCTGGGCGCCCTGGCCCGCTGCTGGAGGGAGGGCTTCGCCCAGCAAGTGAAAGCCCGTGTTGTGGCCATCACCGGCACGGCGGGCAAGACCACGGTCAAGGAGCTCCTGGCCCAGACCCTGGAGCACCCCCAGGGGAGCGGCCTGCGCGTGGCCAAAAACCACAAGAATTTCAACAACCAGGTGGGCCTGCCCCTGTCCATGCTCGCGGCCAGCGGACAAGAGGACGCCTGGGTCATGGAAGTGGGCATAAGCCAAGCCCCGGACATGGACGAGCTGGGCGTCATCATCGCCCCGGACCTGGGGCTGGTGCTGAACATCGGGCCCGCGCACCTGGAGGGCCTGGGCGATCTTACCGGCGTGGCTAAGGCGAAAGCCAGCCTGCTCGGCCACGTGCGGCCGAACGGCATGGGCCTGTGCAGCCAGGACTACCCCGAGCTTTGGGCCGCGGCGCAAGGCATCATGCCCGGCGTGGCCGGTTTTTCCGCAAAGGACAGCTTTGCCCAGTACTACGCGCGCTTCGAGGAGGCCCTGCCCGGCGGGCGCGGGCTGTACGAGATCATCGTCCACGGCCAGGCCTTCTGGGCCGAGCTCCCGGCCTGCGGCGCGCACTTTGCCGAGAACGCCGCAGCCGTGGCCGGGGCCTGCCATCTGCTGGGCCTGACCACGGAGCAGATCGCGGCCGGTCTGGCCGCAACGATTCTGCCGGACCAGCGCTTCTGCTGCGTTGATGCTGGCCGCTGGCGCGTAGTGGACGACAGCTACAACGCCAACCCGCTGTCCATGCGCCGCAGCCTGGAGGCGGCGAAACTCCTGGCCGGGGACGCACCGCTGGTGCTGGTGCTGGGCGACATGAAGGAGCTGGGCGCTGGCGCAAAAGCGGCCCACCTGGAGCTGGGCGCTGCCCTGTCGGGGCTCAAGCCCGCTGCCGTGTTCTTCCAGGGCGAATTCGCATCTGAAGTGGCGCGCGGCGCTGGCCAAACGGTCGTTGTCACCGAGATTTCCGAGCCCGCCCAGGTGCTGGCCGCCCTGAAAGCCCTGAACGTCGGCGTCAAAGGCGCGCAAAACGGCGAAGCCGGCGGGGTGGTTCTTGTGAAAGGCTCGCGCTCCTGCCGCATGGAGCTGTACGCCCAGGCCCTGCTGGCCGGGCTGAAGAACGCGGACACGGGCGCTGATAGGGGAGGCCGGGCATGATCTACCACCTGTTCTACCCCCTGGCGGCCAAGTTCACGCTGTTCAACGTCTTCCGCTACATCACCTTCCGCAGCGTCTACGCCCTGCTGACCGCGCTCGTGATCTCCATCCTGCTGGGCCCCAGGCTCATCGAGTGGCTGAACGCCCTGCGCTGCCGCCAGCACATCCTGGAGGAAGTGACCTGCCATCAGGCCAAGGAAGGCACCCCGACCATGGGCGGCCTGCTCATCGCCGTGTCGCTCATGTCGAGCGTACTGCTCTGGGGCGATCTGACCAACGTCTACATCTGGCTCTCGCTCTATGTCTTCCTGGGCTTCGGGGCCGTGGGCCTCTGGGACGACTACACCAAGGTGGTGCGGAAGCAGAACAAGGGCATCTCGCCCAAGGCCAAGCTGGCCGGGCAGATCTTCGTGGCCGGGTCGGCCATCGCCTTTCTGATCTTCCAGCCCGCATACTCCACAGTGCTCTCGGTGCCCTTCTTCAAAAACATCCACCCGGACCTGGGCCTGTTCTACCTGCCCTTTGCCGTGCTGGTGCTGGTGGGGGCAAGCAATGCCGTAAACTTGACCGACGGGCTGGACGGCCTGGCCATCGGCCCGCTGGTGGTCTCGGCCGCCTGCTTCGCCATCTTCATCTACGCCGCGGGCAACGCGGTCATCTCCCAGTACCTGAACATCACGCCCGTGCCCGGCGTGGGCGAGGTCACGGTGTTCTGCGGCGCGCTGGTGGGCGCGGGCCTGGGCTTCCTCTGGTTCAACGCCTACCCGGCCCAGGTGTTCATGGGCGACGTGGGTTCGCTGTCGCTGGGCGGCGTGCTGGGCTTCATCGCGGTGCTGGCCAAGCAGGAGCTGGTGCTGGCGCTGGTCGGCGGCGTGTTCGTCTTCGAGACCCTGTCCGTGATCCTCCAGGTGGGCTACTTCAAGATGAGCGGCGGCAAGCGCATCTTCCGCATGGCCCCGCTGCACCACCACTTCGAGCTCAAAGGCATTCCCGAGTCCAAGATCATCATCCGTTTCTGGATCCTCTCCATCCTCATGGCCCTCCTGGCCCTGAGCACGCTGAAACTGCGCTAGGTGATTGGCATGGACAGGAAACGTGACCTCTTGAAAAGTCTAAAGATTTTCGAGAACCGCCGCGTGGTTGTGGTGGGCGCGGGCGTTTCCGGCCTGGCCGCCTGCCGGTTCCTGCTCTCTCTCGGCGCGACAGTGCGCCTGGTGGACGCCAAGGCCGAGCTCTCCGCAGACGTGCTGCTGAAGGTCACGCCAAACCCGGCAGCCGCAGGCCTGACGCTGGAAGCCGGGCCGCACACAGCCGCCCAGTTCGCCGACGCCCAGCTGGTTGTTCTTTCCCCCGGCGTGCCAGTGAAGAAGCTGGCCCCGGTGCTGGCGGATGTCGAGCCCTGGCGCGTGGTGGCCGAGCTGGAGTTCGCCTCCTGGTTCCTGGACGAGCCGGTCATCGCCATCACCGGCACCAACGGCAAGACCACGACCACCACGCTGGTCGGGCACATTCTGCGCCACGCCGGGCTGACCCCGTTCGTGGGCGGCAACATCGGCACCCCGCTCTGCGACTACCTGATGCAGGACGTTGCAGCCGACGTGCTGGTGCTTGAGGTCTCGAGCTTCCAGCTCCAGAACTGCCGCAGCTTTGCCCCGCGCGTGGCGGCCCTGCTCAATTTCTCGGCCAACCACCTGGACTACCACGCGGACATGGAAGAGTACCTCTCGGCCAAGCTGAACCTCTTTGCCCGCCAGGACCATGGCTGTGTGGCTGTCGCGCCCCAGGCCATGCGCGCGGAGCTGGAGGCCCGGACGTTCACCCGCGCCCAACGCGACTACTTCAGCGCGGACACGGACTTCGACTGCCCGGGCCTACCTGGCCACCACAACCGCGAGAACATCGCCGCGGCCTGGCGCATGGTCCGGCCCTTTGGTGTCACCAAGGCCCAGGCAGCCGCGGCCATTGCCGCCTTCCAGGCCCTGCCGCACCGCATTGAGCCCGTGGCCGAGGCCTCCGGCGTGCTCTTTGTCAACGACTCCAAGGCCACCACCCTGGACTCCGTGGCCGCGGCGGTCAGAAGCTTTGACCGGCCCGTGCGCCTGCTCATGGGCGGGGTGTTCAAGGGCGGCAATGTGGCGGACATCCTGCCGGCCTTGAAAGAAAAGGTGGTGTCCGTGGGCCTGTTCGGCGCCTCGCGCGAGGTCTTCGAGCCCGTTCTCGCACCGCACTTCCCTGTGAGTTGGGACAAGACCCTCGAAGAGGCCGTGCGCCGCCAGTTCGGCCTGGCCAAGAGCGGCGACGTGGTCCTTTTGTCCCCGGCCACGGCCAGCTTCGACGCCTACACGAGCTACACCGAGCGCGGGCGCGACTTTGCCAGGGTCGCCGCAGCGTTGATGAATGAAGTGGGCGCGGCCAAGAATGATGCGGGGGTGCGGGCATGAACCAGCGCCGCGGCACCCAGTACTATCCCATGGACTACTGGCTCCTGTGCGCCACGCTGCTCTTGGCGGGCATCGGGCTGATCATGGTCTTCTCGAGCTCCGGCATGATGGCCGAGCGCTTCTACCACGACAAGTACCTGTTCTTCAAAAAGCAGGCCGTGTTCTTCGTGATCGGCACCGCGGTGATGATCTTCTGCGCCCGGGTGAGCCGCCGCTTCTTCTACGACCTGACCTACCTCTGGGTCTTCCTGGCCGTGCTGCTACTGGCCCTGTGCCTGGTCATCGGCACCACGGCGGGCGGCGCCAAGCGCTGGATACACATGGGCCCCTTCTCGCTCCAGCCCCTGGAGTTCGCCAAGCTGGCCCTGGTCCTGTACCTGGCCCATTTCTTCGCCCGCAAGCAGGAGCTCATGCAGGTCAAGACCTTCAGCGTGGGCTTCATCCCGCCCTTTGCGGCCACGGGCCTCATGAGCCTGCTGCTGCTCCTGCAGCCCGACTTCGGCGGGGCCATGTTCCTGGCCATCCTGCTCATGTTCATGTGCCTGGCCGGGGGCACGCGGGTCATCTACCTCGTGGGCGCCGTGCTGGCGGGCGGCTGGAGCGGCTGGCTGCTCATCGCCTCCTCGCCCTACCGCCTGAAGCGCTGGACCGCGTTCCTCGACCCCTTCAAGGTCGCCCAGACCGAGGGCTACCAGCTGGTGCAGTCCCTCTACGCTTTCGGTTCCGGGCAGTTCCTGGGCGCGGGCCTGGGCGCGGGCAAGCAGAAGCTGCTCTTCCTGCCCGAGGCGCACAACGACTTCATCATGGCCGTGGTGGGCGAGGAGCTGGGCTTCTTCGGCCTGTCGCTGGTCATGCTGCTCATGGGCTTCCTTTTGCTGCGGGCCTTCCGCGTGGCCTTCCTGCAGGAGGACCTGCTGGACCGGCTCACGGCCTACGGCATGACCCTGATCCTGGCGCTGGGCGCGTGCATGAACCTGGCCGTGGTGCTGGGCACCGTGCCGCCCAAGGGTGTGCCCATGCCCTTTGTCAGCTACGGCGGCAGCTCGCTCATCGTGTCCTTCATCTGCGTGGGCGTGCTGCTGAACCTCTCAAGGAACCGGACATGAGCGCTGCACAGCACCTGAAACGCCTGGTGGTCACCACCGGAGGCACCGGGGGGCACATCTTCCCGGCGCTCGCCGTGGCCGCAGAGGTGAAACGCCGCGAGCCCGAGGCCCGGGTGCTCTTCCTGGGCGGGCCCGGCCCCGAGGCCGAGCTGGCGCTGAGGGCCGGGGTGGAGTTCAAGGCCCTGCCCGCCAGCGGGGTGCTCGGCAAGGGCGTGAAGTCGCTCTTGGCCACGGTCTGGGTGGGCAAGGGGGTCATTCTGGCCACGCGCGCGCTCCGGCGCTTCAGGCCCCAGGTGGTCATCGGCTTTGGCGGGTACGCGGGCTTCTGCCCGGTGCTGGCTGCGGCGCTGCTCGGCCTGCCCACGGCCGTACACGAGCAGAATTCCGTGCCCGGCGTGACCAACCGCGTCCTGGGCAAGCTCGTGCGCCGCGTGTTCGTGTCCTTTGAGGACCGCCCGAAACATTTCCCCGCAGCCAAGGTGCGGCACACCGGCAACCCCGTGCGCGCCGAGATTGCCGCAGTCAGCCACACGCCGGGCGCTGGCCGCAACCTGCTGGTGCTGGGCGGCAGCCAGGGCGCCAGGGGCCTGAACGACCTCGTGGTGGACGCCCTGCCGCAGCTCACGAGCGCGCGGGTGAACATCCTGCACCAGGCCGGCCGATCCGATCTGGAGCGTGTGCGCGCCGTCTACCGCAGCTCCGGGGCCTTCGAGGGCCAGGTCCACGGCTTTGTGGAAGACATGGCCGAGGCCTACGCCTGGGCCGATCTGGCCCTGTGCCGGGCCGGGGCCTCCACGATTTTCGAGCTGGCGGCCACAGGCACCCCGGCAGTGCTGGTGCCCTTCCCCTATGCCGCCCACGACCACCAGCGTGTCAACGCGCGGCACCTGGAAGCCCTGGGCGCGGCCGTGCTGGCCGAACAGGAGCAGTTCACCGGCGCGGCCCTGGCCGAGCTCGTGCTGGGGCTTCTGGGCGACAGCGCGAAGCTGGGGTCCATGGCCCGCGCAGCCCGCGGCTTTGCCCGGCCCGACGCCGCGGCAGCCATCGTTGACGGCCTGGAAGAGCTCTGTAGCCCGGCAGCCCAATGAGTGAGGACATGAGCATGACCGAGACCAAAAAGATCGTTGTCCCCGGCCGCAGCGCCAGCCCGGCCATGTACAGCCGCGTCTCCACCGTGCACATGGTGGGCATCGGCGGCGCAGGCATGAGCGGCATCGCCGAGGTGCTGCTGAACATGGGCTTCACCGTCACCGGCTCGGACATGGCCGCGGGCAGGGCCGTGCGCCGCCTCGAACAGCTCGGCGCCGCGGTGTTCATCGGCCACGGGGCCGAGAACGTGGGCCGAGCCGACGTGGTGGTGAAATCAACGGCCATCCAGGATGGCAACCCGGAACTCGTGCGCGCCCGCGAGATGAGCATCCCCATCATCCCCCGGGCCGAGATGCTGGCCGAGCTCATGCGCATGCGCACGGGCATCGCCGTGGCCGGAACCCACGGCAAGACCACCACGACCTCGCTGCTGGCCACCATCTTCACCGAGGCGGGGCTCGACCCCACGGTGATCATCGGCGGCCGGCTCAACACTTACGGCTCCAACGCGCGCCTGGGCGAGGGCGAGTTCCTCATCGCCGAGGCCGACGAGTCCGACGGCTCGTTCCTCTGCCTCTCGCCCATCATGACCGTGGTCACCAACGTGGACCGCGACCACATGGACTTCTACCCGGACATGGCTGCCATCGACTGCGCCTTCACCACCTTCATGAACGCCATCCCCTTCTACGGGGTCAACGTGGTCTGCGGCGACGATCCGGGTGTGCAGCGCCTGCTGCCCGCCATCAAGCGCCCCTGCCTGACCTACGGCCTGGGGCCGAAGAACCGCCTGCGCGGCAAGATCGTGGCCACCAGCCTGCGCAGCATCTTCGACGTGACGCTCGACGGCGAGGAATGGGGCCAGGTGACGCTGGCGCACCCGGGCCTGCACAACGTGCAGAACGCGCTGGGCGCCATCGGCGTGGCCCTGGAGGCCGGGCTGCCCAAGGACGCCATCCTGCAGGGCCTGGCCAATTTCGGCGGCGTGGGAAGGCGCTTCGAGCGCAAGGGCGAGCACGGCGGCGTGCTCGTGGTGGACGACTACGGCCACCACCCGGCGGAAATAAAAGCCACGCTGGAAACGGCGCGGGCCTGCTACCCGGACCGCAGGTTGGTGGTGGCCTTCCAGCCGCACCGCTTCTCGCGCACCCAGGCGCTTTTCGGCGAGTTCTGCACCGTGTTCTCCCAGGCCGACCTCTTGCTCCTGACCGAGATCTACCCGGCCAGCGAGGCCCCGATCCCGGGCGTCAACGGCCTGTCGCTGGCCCAGGGCATCAAGCAGGTCAGCCAGACCAGGGTGCGCTTCTTCCCGGACTTCGCCGGGATCGAGCGCCAGCTGAAAGACATCTTGAAGCCCGGCGACCTGTTTTTGACCCTGGGCGCCGGGAGCATCTGGAAGGTCGGCGAATTCTGGCTGAATGAGCCCGTGAACGAGAACCCCGTGAACGAGAACAAAGAAGCGTAGGCGACACATGCCCCTGACTGTCACGCGCGACGTGCTCCTAAGCGAGCGCACCACCCTGAAGCTGGGCGGCCCGGCCCTGGCCGAGGCCGTGGTCACCTGCGCCGAGGGCCTGGATGAGCTGGCTGTGCTTCTGCCCGGCCTGGGCGGACGGCCCTTTGCGCTGGGCGCTGGCAGCAATCTCCTGGCAGGCGACGGACCGCACGCGCTCGTGCTGGTGCGCGCGGCAGGCGACACCGCCAGGGGCAACGCCCCGCAGATCAAGGTCCGCGCCGACGGTACGCCGCTGGTGCGCGCAGACGCGGGCCTCGGCCTGCCCCGACTGCTGGGCCTGTGCCAGCGCGCGGGCCTGACCGGCCTGGAGGGCCTGACCGGCATCCCGGGCCGCGTGGGCGGCGCACTGGCCATGAACGCGGGCTCCTACGGCGTGGAGTTCGGCCGCCGCTTAACCCGGGTGCGCCTCTGGACGCCCGAGGGCGGGCTCATGTGGCGCGAGGCCAGGGGCTGCTCCCTGGGCTACCGGCATTTCGACCCCGGGCTGAACACGGATTTCTGGCTGATCTGGCAGGTCGAGCTGGCGCTCGACCTCGACGAGCCCGCGGCCATCCGCAGCCGCATGCAGGCCACCTACTTGAAGAAGAAGGCCAGCCAGCCGGTCACCGCCAAAAGCGCGGGCTGCGTGTTCAAGAACCCGCAAGGTCAGAGCGCGGGCAAACTGCTGGACGAGGCCGGACTGCGCGGCAAACGCCTGGGCAACATGGCCTTCTCCCCGATGCATGCGAATTTCCTGGTCAACGAGGGCCACGGCACCGCGGCCCAGGCCCTGGAGCTTTTGGACCTGGGCCGACAGGCGGTGGCGGCGCGCTTTGGCGTCACCCTCGAAACCGAAGTGAAGGTGCTCCAATGATGCGCCCCAGCGGAATGCAGCGCAAGCCGCGCGACGGACGCGAGGGGCGCAAGCCCGTGGTGCGCCTGAACCGGCCGCGCAAGGAAGCAGGCGTGGGCCTGGTCATGGACGCGGCCGTGGCCGTGAAGAACGCGCTGGTCTTCTTCACCGCGCTCATCGTGCTGGCAAGCCTAGGGGCCGCGCTGATCTACGGCTACCGCTTTGTGACCACCACCCCGGCGCTCGGCCTGACCGAGATCACGGTCAGCGGCAACATGCGCCTGGCCTACGGGCAGGTGCTGGAGATCGCGGGCCTGCGCCTGGGCCAGAACAGCCTGGGCGTCAACGTGAACCGCGTGGAGACGGCGCTGGCGCAGAACCCCTGGGTGGAGTTCGTCACCGTGCGCCGCGAGCTGCCGGACAAGCTGTTCATCACCATGGTCGAGCGCCAGCCCTCCTTCTGGGTGCGCCAGGACGGCCAGCTCTACTTTGCCGACGCCAAGGGCGCGCCCATCACGCAGCTCTCGCCCGGAGACTCGGCCTCGCTGCCGCTGCTTGAGATCGCCCCGGAGATGCAGGGCCAGAGCAAGGTCATCGAGGCCATGGTGGCGCGCATGAACAAGCAGGACCTGCCCTTTGCCCTGGGCCAGATGGCCTGGGTGAAGTTCACGGATACCGGCCAGGTGGAGCTGTACCTGGATGCCCTGCGCATCCGCGTACGGGCCGAGGTTTCGGACTGGGACACGCATTTCAGCCGCATTGAGGCCGTCTGGCGCGACCTCAAGCTGCGCGGCGAGACCGGGCAGGTTGCGGCCATCGAGGCCACAGGCGGCAAGGTCTGGGTGGAAAAGAGGCAGAAGCGCGGGGCTTCCTGACGGGGAAGAATAGGGAAGGCCCGGCCCTTTGGCGAGTCTAACAAGGGAGGAGAATATGGCCAAGAGCGACATCATCGTCGGCCTGGACATCGGCACCACGAAGATTTGCGCCGTGGTGGGCGAGGCCAAGGACGACGGGCTGGTGGACATCATCGGCATCGGCACAAGCCCATCCACGGGTCTGCGCCGGGGCGTGGTGGTGAACATCGAGCAGACCGTGCAGTCCATCAAGAAGGCCCTGGAAGAGGCCGAACTCATGGCCGGCTGCGAGATCCATTCGGTCTACGCGGGCATCGCGGGCAGCCACATCAAGGGCTTCAACAGCCACGGGGTCATCGCCGTCAAGGGCGGCGAGGTCACCCAGAAGGACGTGGACCGCGTCATCGAGGCCGCCAAAGCCGTGGCCATCCCGCTGGACCGCGAGGTCATCCACACCCTGCCCCAGGAGTTCATCGTCGACGACCAGCGCGGCATCGCCGATCCGCTGGGCATGGCCGGCGTGCGCCTGGAGGTGAAGGTCCACATCGTCACGGGTGCCGTGACCTCGGCCCAGAACATCGTGCGCTCGTGCCACCGCTCAGGCCTCGACGTGGCCGACATCGTGCTCGAGTCGCTGGCCTCCAGCAAGGCCGTGCTCAGCGCCGAGGAGCGCGAGATCGGCGTCTGCCTGGTGGACCTGGGCGGCGGCACCACCGACATCGCCATCTTCGCCAAGGACGCCATCAAGCACACCGCGGTGCTGGCTCTTGGCGGCAACAACCTGACCAACGACATCGCCTTTGGCCTGCGCACGCCCATGACCGCGGCCGAGAAGATCAAGGTCGACCACGGCTGCGCGCTGGCCGAGATGGTCAAGGTCGACGAGGCCATCGAGGTGCCGAGCGTGGGCGGCCGCGACTCGCGCTCCATGAGCAAGCGTGTGCTGGCCGAGATCTGCGAGCCAAGATGCGAGGAGATCCTGGCCCTGGTCGACCAGGAGCTCATCAAGAGCGGCTACAAGAACCAGATCGCCGCGGGCGTTGTGCTCACCGGCGGCACCTCGCTCATCTACGGCCTGCAGGACCTGGCCGAGCAGGTCTTCGACCTGCCGGTGCGCGTGGGCTACCCGGACTACGTGGGCGGCCTGCACGACATGGTCAACAGTCCCAAGTACGCAACCGCCGTCGGCCTGCTGCTCTTCGGCGCGGAGAACCGCCAGGTGAAGAACCCCGGCGGCGACTTCCGCATCCGCGAGGACAACGTGTTCAACCGCATCCTCGGGCGCATGAAAAAGTGGTTCGTGGACATCGCCTAAGCGATGAGATTTTTGGGGAAGGTCCAAAGCATCCATCACCGATCAGGGAGGAGGAACTCATGGCACATTTCGAGATCGATCAGGACATGAGCGCGAAGATCAAGGTCATCGGCTGTGGCGGCGGCGGCGGCAACGCCATCAACAACATGATCCAGTCCCAGTTGACGGGCGTCAGCTTCATCGCCGCCAACACCGACGCCCAGGACATCGAGAAATCGCTGGCCGACCACACCATCCAGCTGGGCGGCAAGCTGACCAAGGGCCTGGGCGCCGGCGCCAACCCCGAGGTCGGCCGCAACGCGGCGCTCGAGAGCATCGACCAGATCCGCGACGTGCTGGCCAACACCGACATGGTCTTCATCACCGCGGGCATGGGCGGTGGCACGGGCACCGGCGCAGCCCCGGTCATCGCCCAGGCCGCCCGCGAGGCCGGAGCCCTCACCGTGGCCGTGGTCACCAAGCCCTTCTACTTCGAGGGCAAGCGCCGCATGCAGCAGGCCGAGAAGGGCATCGCGGAGCTCAAGCAGGTGGTGGACTCCATCATCACCATCCCCAATGACCGCCTGCTCCAGATGGCGGCCAAGAAGGCGGGCTTCGCCGACATGCTGAAAAAGGCCGACGAGGTCCTGTTCTACGCCGTGAAGGGCATCTCGGACCTCATCACCGTGCACGGCCTGATCAACCTGGACTTCGCGGACGTGAAGGCCATCATGACCGGCTCGGGCATGGCGCTGATGGGCACGGGCATCGCCTCCGGCGAGAACCGCGCCCGCGAGGCCGCGCTCAAGGCCATCACCAGCCCGCTTCTGGAAGACGTGTCCATCGCTGGGGCGCGCGGGGTGCTCTACAACATCACCGCCGGAGCAGACCTGGGCACCGACGAGATCCAGGAGGTCTCCGACCTTATCGCCAAGGAAGCCCACGACCAGGCCAACATCGTCTTCGGCGTGGTGGCCGACGACAGCCTGGGCGACGAGCTCTGCGTCACGGTCATCGCCACCAACATCGAGCAGCGCGAGACCGCGCCCAAGCCCGAACTGGCAGGCGGCATCCGGCCCATCCTGCTGCCGGTGCAGAGCCTGTCTCCGCGTCCGGGCCGCCGCAACACCATCTCAAGCGTCATCGCGGGCAACAACCGCGAGGTCCCGGCCTTTGTGCGCTTCGGCGCCGCTGCCCCGGCCCAGGCCGAGCAGACCCAGGCCCAGACCCAGCGCACGGCGCTTCGGGCCATGGGCGCCCCCGGCGAGGAGGACTTCCTGTTCGAGGACGACGAACTGGATACCCCGGCCTACATCCGCAAGAACGCGGACTAGGAGCGCGCATGAAACGCCCTTCCGGGGCGGGGGGTCAGCGCCATCAACAGCGCGGACCCGCAGCCCGGCCCGGAACGTCCAGGCCTGCGCCACCGGACCACGGCGGCCGACTCCCTGCGGCCCTCTTGGTGCCCGGAGACGAAGGACTGGGCCTCTCGGCCCTGGGCTGGCAGGCGGTATACCGCCTGCTGGCAGCCAGACCGGAGATCGCCGTGGAACGCTTCTTCCTCGGCAAGGGCTTTACTGCGCCCGTCTCAGCGGACAGTCAGAGGGACCTCAGACTCTTCCCCTTGATGGCGGCGAGCATCTCGTTCGAGGAGGATTTCCTCCCCTTCCTCAGGGCGCTCGCTTCCGCGGGCGTTCCGTCCACCAGGGCGGAACGCCCGGACTATCCGCTGGTGCTCGTGGGCGGCCCCATCGCCTTCCTCAA
>Ga0007792_10000407_pt1 | contig 15555 bp, 12 predicted proteins | sample CryBogmetaGMA6M_FD_60371 | JGI IMG/M metagenome (GOLD analysis project Ga0007792, IMG submission 60371) | Freshwater microbial communities from Crystal Bog, Wisconsin, USA - MA6M | ecosystem: Environmental > Aquatic > Freshwater > Lake | place: Crystal Bog, Wisconsin, USA | collected 2009-07-06
CTCACTCTGTTGGTCATGGTAGCCGTAGGCGGTGTCCAGGTAGTTAACCCCCTCGTCAATCGCGTGACGCACGATACGCGTCGCCTCGGGAAAATCGATTTGCCCGTCCTTTGTCGGCAAGCGCATGCAGCCGAACCCAAGCCCTGAAACCTTGAACCCCGTTTTTCCAAAATCCCGATAGTGCATTGATGTTCCCCCTGTTCACCGCGCGCCCACACCGACCGACCGCGACCTCCATAGCAAATAGATCGCCGGGTAGACCAGCAATTCCATCAGGAACGAGGTAGCCAGACCACCCACCATGGGTGCCGCGACCCGCTTCATGAGATCCGCGCCGGTGCCCATGGACCACATGATCGGCATCAACCCCAGAGAGGCTGCCGCCACGGTCATGAGCTTGGGCCGGATCCGCTTCACGGCGCCATGAATGATGGCCTCGTGAAGATCCCCCGGCGTGCTGAGCCGCCCCTCCCGTTTCGCCTGATCGTACGAGAGATCCAGGAACAGCAGCATGAACACACCCGTCTCCGCATCCAGCCCCATCAGGGCGATCATGCCGACCCAGGTCGCGATCGACAGGTTGTACCCCAGCGCATACAGCAGCCAGAACGCCCCCACCAGCGAGAAAGGCACTGCCAGCATCACCACCATCGCCTTGAAGGCTGACTTGGTGTTCAAGTACAACAGCACGAAGATCAGCAGAATGGTAGCCGGAATCACCAGCTTAAGCCGCTCGCGAACCCGGAGCATATTTTCATACTGGCCGCTCCACGACAGGGAATAGCCCGTCGGCAGTTTCAGCTCCCGGGCCACCGCCTGCTTGGCCTCCTCAACGTAGCCCCCGATGTCGCGCCCGATGACATCGACATACACATACCCCACCAGCATGCCGTTTTCATCCCGGATCATCGCCGGCCCCTTGTTCAGGGTGATCTCCGCCAGCTGCCCCATCGGCACCTGAACCCCGGCGGGCGTAGTCACCTTGATCCGCGCCAACTGGTCCAGATCCGACCTGAAGTCGCGGGAGTAACGTACATTGATCGTGTACCGTTGCCGCCCCTCCACCGTGGTGGAAACATCCAATCCGCCGACGGCGGACATGATCACCTCATGGACATCATTGATCGTCAACCCGTACCGGGCCAACGCCTCACGGCGGGGCACGAAATCCACGAAATACCCGCTTGCCGTCCGCTCCGCGATCACGCTCCGCGTGCCCGGCACCTTCTGCAGGATCGGCTCGATCCTCGCACCCACCCGTTCGATCTCCTCAATATCGGCCCCGAAAACCTTGATGCCAACCGGAGTGCGAATACCGGTTGAAAGCATGTCGATCCGCGCCTTGATGGGCATGGTCCAGCCGTTGACACACCCCGGGATCTTGATGGCCCGGTCCAGTTCGGCCACCAGCTCATCCCACGAAATCCGTTCCGGCCAGAAATAGCCCAACGCCCACCGTACCGGCCCGGGCGCCCATGAGGTGAACCACCGCTCCTTCGCCCGCCATTCGGTCGGCGGCTTAAGCACCACCGTGGTCTCCATCATCGAGAATGGCGCCGGATCGGTCGAGGTATCCGCCCGGCCCGCCTTGCCGAACACCGAGACCACTTCCGGAAATGACTTGAAGATCCGGTCCTGGGTCTCCATCAGCCGCTGGGCCTCGGTCACGGAAATACCCGGCAGGGTTGTGGGCATGTACAAGATCACTTCCTCGTTCAGCGGCGGCATGAATTCATGCCCGAGCTTGAGGAACACCGGCACGGTCGAGGCTACTATCACCACCGCTGCCAGGATTACCGCCCGGGGATGCCGAAGCACCCAGCGGCAGGGACCCTCATAGAGTTTGAACAGCACGCGGCTGACGGGGTGTTTCTCTTCGGGGTAATACGTTCCCACCGCGACCGTGGACACCAGCCTGGCCAGCCACCGCGGCCGGAACTGGAACGGCTCCATCCGGGTGAACATCATACGGACCGCGGGATCGAGCGTAATGGCCAGCAGCGCGGCGATGGCAATGGCCAGGGTCTTGGTGTAGGCCAGCGGCTTGAACAGGCGTCCCTCCTGGTCAACCAGCGTGAAGATCGGCAGGAAGGCAACGGCAATCACCAGCAGGGAGAAAAACACCGACGGCCCGACCTCCAGCATCGCTTCCAGCCGGATCCGGTGATAGTCCCCCTCCCCGCCCTTCTCCTGCCAGAGCTCAAGTTTCTTGTAGGCGTTCTCCACCTCCACGATGGCGCCATCCACCAGCACCCCGATGGAGATGGCAATCCCGGCCAGACTCATGATGTTGGAACTGATCCCCAGCCAGTACATGGGAATGAAGCAGGCCAGCACGGAAACCGGGATCGTGATGATGGGCACGATCGCCGAGGGCAGGTGCCGCAGGAAAAACAGGATCACCAGGCTGACAATGATGATTTCAAGAACCAGTTCATGCTTGAGATTGTGGATGGATTTGTCGATGAGCTCAGACCGGTCATAGGTCGCGACCACCTCCACCCCCTCGGGCAGGGAGGGTTTCATGTCGACGAGCTTTGCCTTTACCCGCTCAATGACACTCCGCGCATTTTCACCATGACGCATCACGATGATGCCGCCCACGGTGTCCCCACCGCCGTCGAGGTCCGAAACCCCGCGGCGCATCTGGGGGCCAAGCCCCACCGTGGCCACGTCACGCAACAGCACCGGTGTGCCGTTCCGGTCGGCCTTGACCACCACCTGCTCCAGCGCATCTGGCTTCTGGATATAGCCGCGGGCACGAACCATGAATTCGCGGCCATTCCACTCGATCAGGCGCCCGCCCACTTCGTTGTTGCTCTTGCGGATGGCATCGGCCACCTCCACCACCGACAGGCCGTATCCCTGCAGCCGGTTCGGGTCAAGCGTCACCTGGTACTGCTTCTGGAACCCTCCGATTCCGGCAACCTCGGACACGCCCGGCACGCTTTGCAGGGCATATCGCAACACCCAGTCCTGATAGCTCCGGAGTTCCGCCAAGTCATGCTTCCCGCTCCGGTCAACCAGCGCATACTGGTATACCCACCCGACCCCGGTGGCATCCGGTCCCAGTTCAGGCGTCACCCCGGCGGGCAGGTTCCCCTGGAGTTTGGAGAGATATTCCACCACCCGACTCCGCGCCCAGTAGATATCCGTGCCATCCTGAAAAATCACATAGACATAGGAAAAGCCGAAGTCGCTGATCGCCCGGATCGCCTTGACCTTTGGAGCGCCCAGCAGCGCGGTGACGATCGGATAGGTAACCTGGTCCTCCATGATATCGGGGCTGCGATCCCACTTGGTATAGACAATGACCTGGGTGTCACTCAGGTCGGGAATGGCATCCACCGGGATATTCCGCAGGGTGTACCAGGCATAGGCCGCCATCATGGCCACCAGCCCGATCACGAGCATCCGGTTTCGTGCGCTAAACGTGATAATCGAGTTAATCATGGCTATTTTCCGCCACTTTGGCTTTCAATTGCCTCCCGGATTGAGGACTCGGAATCCACCAGAAAATTCGCGGAAGTGACCACCCGGTCGCCCTCCGACACTCCCTTGAGCACCTCATAGTACCCTGCATTCCGAAGCCCCAACTTGACCGCGACGGGTGTCAGTTTCCCTCCTCCGTCATCCCGAAAGACATAGCTATGTGTTCCCGTCTGCATCACCGCCGACTCCGGGACAGCCGTTCGCTCCCCCAGCGACAACCGGATCTGCGCATCGGCATACATCCCAAGCTTGAGCAACCCATCGGGATTGGGAACGGACACCCTGGCCTTCAACGTGTGTGTTTCGGGATTCAGGCCCGGCGGCAGGAACGACACCTCCCCTGAGAAGGATTTCTCCGGCCAGTAAGAAAAACTCAGCTCGACCGGCAGACCCAACCGGACGAGAGACAGATCGGATTCAGCCACATCGGCTTCCGCCCAGACCACGGAGCAATCCGTAACCACCATCAACGGGTCACCCGGCATGATTTTCTGGCCGGCGAGCAGCGTCTTCTCCGTCACCAATCCGCTCACCGGTGCATACAAGGCAAAGGCCCGCTCCACCCGGTTGGTCTTCTCCAGCGCGGCAATCTGGTCCGCGGTGATATCCCAGTTAAACAGCCTTTGTCTCGCCGCCTCAATGAGCGACTGCATGCCTGACTGCAGGGCAATGCGATACTCCTCCTGTGCGGCAATCAGCTGGGGGCTGTATATCGTCAAGAGGGGATCCCCCTTCTTCACGGCTTGCCCGGTCGCCGAGACCGACAGCGTCTCGACAAATCCCTCCAACTTCGTTGTCACGCGAACCTGCCGGGTTTCATCCGCCACAATGCGGGCGGGCAACCGCAAAATCCGCGCCATATCGCGTTTTTCAACAACCCCGACCGTCAGGCCCATCCGTTGCCGGGACTCCGCCGGAATGGTGACCGGGGCCAGCCCCGGCACCCCGCCTTTTCCAGCCTGGCTGGAGGCCTCCTCAATGGGCACCAGATCCATGCCGCAAATCGGACATTCACCGGGTTTATCAGATACAATCTGCGGATGCATCGGACAATGGTAGCGGGCTTGCGCAGCCTTCTTTTGGACTTCCCCCGGAGCAGATTCTTTCCGGGAACACCCGGTTCCCGGCACCACGAGGATCGCCAACAGCACAATCACCACCAGCCGACTGATCACTTCGCCATTCATAACGCACCTCCCACGGCCCGTTCCAGGGCAGCCCACCCTGTTCCCAGCGCCCCTTCCGCCATCGCGGCCATGATCCGCACATTCAACCCAAACCGCTGACTCTCAAGCCAGTCACTGAAATCCACCTTACCCGCCCGGTAGCCGGCTTCGCTGGACTGCAATCGGAGTCCGGCCTGGGGGATCAACTCCTTCCGGTATAGATCCAGCGTGCGCTTGACCGTCTCAACCTTGTAGCAGGCCGATTGGACATCCAGGATCACCTGCCGTTCGATGGCCTCACGATCCGACTCACTCGCCGCAGCCATCTTCCCGGCCTCGCGAATTGCCGCGCCGTTCTTCCCCCGCCACAGGGGCAGATCCACCCCGACCATGAACATCACCATGTCATCCCCGCGCTCAATCGACCGGTATTCCAGCCCCACCTTGTAATCCGGCCGGGATTCACGAGTCATGAGCCGGCGTTGAAGCTGACTGCGTTCCACCTTCAGCCCGGCCGCCTTGATTTCAGCGCGATTCCCCAGCGCCACCTTCACCCTCGCTGCCGGATCGGGGACAGCGCCCTCAGGAATGGGGGCGGCGATCACCGTGGGCCAATGAGCATCATCACGGTTCATGAGAAGAGCCAGTCTGGCCTGGAGTGTCCTTGCCTGTCCCTCCAGTTCGACCTGTTTCTGCTGAAGCATTGTGATTTCGGTCTGGGCCTTGATCGCATCCGCCTGCGCCGCTTCCCCGGCAGCATATCGCGCCTCCGCCACCTTCGCCATGCGGCTCAACAGCTCATGTTCATCCCGGGTAATAAGCATGGCCTTCTGAACCGCCTGAAGCTCAAAGGCAGCCTCCTTGACCATCCACACCACCTCGCGCGCCATGGCATCCGCCTCGGCCGCCATCGAGCCGGCCTCTTTGACGGCCAACGATTCACGCAGGCCCCGCTTTCCGAAGCCAGGCAGCGGCTGCTCGATCTCAAACCGTTTTTCCTCTGTATTCGGGAAACTGCCGCCCGACGTGGCGTCCATCCCGCGATAGGTGAGCATGGGGTTGGGAAAACCCGCAGCCTGTACCGGCCTTTCCCCCATCGCGTCGCGCGTATGCGCCACGGCGACCAGGCGGGGATTACGGCTCAAGGCCTCACGGACAGCCTGATCGAGCGTGAGGGTTCCGGGTTGCGCGAACCCCACAGCAACAAACAACATTGAAGAGAGAATTACGAGAGCTTTACAGGTGGACCGCGACCTCCGGGCGCGGTCAGCGCGTGTCAGGCCTGCACCGGCTCCTGACGCCGCCGGGAGGTCGGCGTCCACCTTGATAATATCGGCGGATTTATTCATGGATTTCCCTCTCCCTTGCACCCCCCCGCACACAACCCCTCCCCGCCGCACAGGCACTTCATCAAACCGGCCAGAAATTGTTTGCGCTGGCTGGGAGTCAACTGGGCGCTCACCTTGCGGATATGTTCCAGCGTCGCCAGTTCGGATGCGGATTGGATGGCACACATCCGGTCAACCAGTCTCCGCGCATCAACCGCCGCATTGGTTCCCTCCTCCAACAGGGCATTGCCCAGCTCCGCCCGAACCGCGCAATAGCTTCCGCATTGGTCAGAGAGTTGCGCCGCCAACTCCCGCTCCAAGGTCCTGATCTCGGCAACCTGCCGGGCATCGAGCCCAAGCTCGGCTTTCAGGTGCACAACCTGCCCGAGGGAATACGAGGGCAAACGGGTGGTCTTGGAGCGAGCCGCCATCCGGGTGCCGCAAAAAGCGAGCATACCGGCTGCCACAACCAGTATGACCAGAAATGAGCGGCGGACAGTATCGGTAGAGACAAAGCGGTTTCCCCCACTGACTCCTGGCTTCTGACTTCTGATTTCCATTTTCAATGGTCACCTCCCGAGGCAAGCATCAGGTAGGCGCCGGTCAGGGAACCGTTTTGGACCAATGAAGCATTGCCCTTCACCCCTTTCCCTGCGGCAGGGAAAAGAAGGCCAAGCCCGACTCCCGCCGTGAGGCCGGCGGCCAAGGCAAGCGGGATCACCCAACCGCGCCAATGCTTCACCGGGACAGGTTCTCCGGCGTGAAGACGCCGCCACACCGCCGCCTCGAAGCCCGGACTTGTCTCGAGCCCCCTCGCCTCCTTGAGCAGGGCATTCAGCTTTTGATCCGGAGTCATGATTACTTCCCCTTGGACTCGACCTTATCCAGCGTTACCCCGTCTTTCTCGAGTTTGGCAATATACTTGGCGGGGTCTTTCTTTACCTCGGGCAGGCAGCCCTTGCAGCAGACATAGATCCGCTTTCCCTCATGGTCCACGAACAGATTGGTGTTCACCGCCCCGCCCATAACCGGACATGTGGCCTGCTTTTTGACAGCCGGGGCTCCCTCCACACCCGCCAATCCAGCACCGGCCAACATCACCACTACGCCCAACACACCGATTAGTTTATTCATGATCGTTCTCCTTCTTGCCAGTAGAACGTAGCAAAAGGAAAAAACCCTCGGTCAATCTTAAGACAGGGGATTAGCCCAGGAGATTATTCAGGCGCACGCGAAGGAATTGCCGGGCCCGATAAAGGCGGGCTTCAACCGATTTCATGGTCGTTTCCATGACGACGGAAATCTCAGCATAGGACAAGTCTTCGTAAACCGACAATACCAGCGCGGTGCGCTGGTCCTCGGGAAGTTCAGAGATGGCGGCGGCAATGAGCGCCGATCGTTCTGCAAGATCCGCCTGGTCCGACGGATCAGGCGGATCCGCGATAATCTGCCCCTCGGGCGTAACCTCCAGCGACTGCGCGGGACTGCGTTGCCGGCGGCGCATGGCATCAATGGCGGCATGGCGGGCCAACAGGAATAGCCAGGAGGAAAATCGATCACTGGATTGGCGAAAGGAAAAACGGTGAAGATTCCGGTAGGCTCGGACAAAGGTTTCCTGAGCAACATCCTCAGCGCCGGCAGCATCCCCGGTCAGCCTGAATACGAAATTCAGTACCGGCCCCTTGTAATGCCCCATTAATTCGGTGAATGCGGCCTCGTCACCCGCCTGTGCCCGACCGACGCATACCCGATCCAGCTCTTGGCGATCCGACATGACCGCCTTATATCATTCTCCCCCGGACTTTCCAAGCCTGAAGGAGGGGATGCTTATTCAGCCCCGCCTTCAACCTTGTCCAACTCAACGCCCTCTTGCTCCAATCGGGCTACATACCGGGCAGGGTCTTTCCAGACCTCATTCAGGCAAGCCTTGCAACAAACATAAATCCGCTTGCCGTGATAATCTACAAACAGTTTCGGGTTTACTGCACCGCCTGCAACCGGACACGTGGCCTGCTTCCCTGAGGCTCGCCCGTCGTCCGCCGACGCCACGCCACTTCCCATCAACAATGCCGCAACACCCAATACTCCAATTAGCTTTTTCATGACCATCTTCTTTATTGAGAATTCTCTCATTTTGGAGAGAGCATTTGCTGATTCGGAGTACAAATATCCACATTTCCGAACCCTCTCTCTCCAAGTCAAAGAAGTTAGCATGATCAGCCCGATCGTGCCAGCACTCTGTTATCCCCGATTTCCCGGCATTGACGAGATTTAAAAAGCGCACTAAAGTCACAGTCATCAACACAAGAAACGAGGCATGATGATGAATAGAGCACCCCGTGACGAGAACGCCTTTGGCACGCCCCAGTATCCCCCCCCCATTCCCCGCCGCTTCTCCCTGATGCGGGCGGCGTTCTGGCCGCTTTTCGGGATGGGAATCCTGCTGTTCATCCCCATCTTCACCTGGTTCTTCTGCCGGATCGAACCGGACAGCGGCCATATCGCCATCCTCATCGCCAAGACCGGCAAGGACCTTCCCTCCGGCCAACTCATCGCCGAAACCCCGGATCAAAAGGGCATCCAGCTTGAAGTGCTGTCCGAGGGGCGTTACTTCCGGAACCCCTTCTTCTGGGACTGGCGGATGGACCGGATCACCGATATCCCCGCCGGAAAACTGGGCGTCCTCACCCGGCTGTACGGCCAGGATCTGCCGCCAAACCAGATTCTCGCCGGCCCGGGCCAGAAGGGAATTCTTGCCGATGTCCTCAGTCCCGGAAAAATCCGCATCAATCCGTACGCCTACCGGGTGGACCAGTATGATGCCATCACCATCCGCCCCGGCTTTGTGGGCGTGGTGACCTCGCTGGTCGGGGATGATGTCCTCAGCGGCATCACCACGAACAAGCCGAACGGGTTTCTGGTGAGCCCCTCCATGAAGGGCGTGATGCCTAGCGTTCTGGACTCGGGAACCTATTACCTCAACCCTTACCTGGTCAGTGTCGCGGAAGTGAACCTCCAGAGCCAGCGGTTTGAAATGAGCGGACTCGACGCCATCAACTTCCTGACCATGGACGGGTTCAGCGTCATGGTCGAGGGCACCCTTGAGTTTGCGCTGCAGGGCGATCAAGCGGCCCTCCTCACCCACCGAGTAGGCGACATGAACGACATCATCAAGAAGGTCATCCTGCCCCGGGCCCGCGGCTTCAGCCGCATTGAGGGCAGCAAGCATCCCGCCACCACCTTCATCGTGGGTGAAACCCGCCAGCAATTCCAGAAGGACCTCGAGACGCACCTGCGCAGCACCTGTGAAAAATGGGGTGTGTCGATCCGCTCGGTCCTGATCCGCAATATCAGCCCGCCCGAGGAGATCTCCAGCATCATCCGCGACCGTGAGGTCGCCGTCCAGGAAAGCAAGAAATACGACATGGAAATCGGGCAGGCCAAGTCCAAGGCCGAACTGGTCAAGCAGGAGATGCTGGCCCGGCAGAGCGGGGAAAAAGTGGAAGCCGACACCTCCCGCATACGGGCCGTCATCGCCGCCCAGCAGGAACAGGCCGTACGAGTCGTGCAGGCCAACCGCGAACTGGAGGTGGCCAGGATCGAGAATGAAGCCGCCATCGCCCAGGCCAAGGCCGTCATGTTCAAGGCCGAGGCCGATTCCGCCGTGGTGAAAATGCAGAACACCGCCGAGGCCTCCGTACTCGCCAGTCAGGTCCAGGCCTTCAGCAACGGCCTGAATTATGCCCGCTACACCTTCTACAAGAAAGTGGGACCCCGCATCGAATCCATCCTGAGCAGCGACCAGGGGGATGGTCTCGGCACACTCTTCCAACCCTATCTACAGCAACCCTCGAAGGAGGTAAAATAATGAATTCGCTTAAATCCGTCATCCTCTACGCCGTCGCCTTTATCCTCTTGATCGTGTTCGTCTGGGAGTGGGGCTTCTGCCGCTTCTATGTCCAGCCCGACCAGATGGCCATTATCACCGCCAAGACGGGAACCCCCTTGCAACCCGGCCAGATCCTCGCCAAGGAGGGACAGATGGGTATTCAGGAGCAGGTTCTGGCCGAAGGCCGGCATTTCCGGAATCCCTACGAGTATGACATCCAGATCATGCCCGTCATCAATATCCCCCCGGGCAAAATCGGGGTGGTGACTGCCAAGGTCGGGGCTGACCTCCCCCAGGGGGAGTTCCTCGCGAATGAGGGCCAGAAGGGTATTTCCCGGCGCGTCCTGGGACCCGGCAAATACCGATTGAACCCTGTCGGGTATGACGTCAAGATTGAGGATGCGGTCGTCATCCCCATCGGGTACGTCGGCCTGATCACCTCGCTCTCCGGCAAACAGGCGCCTGAAGGCGCCTTCGCAAAACCGGGCGAAAAGGGAGTCCGGGAGGATATTCTCCAGCCCGGCCTCTACTATGTGAACCCCAAGGAATTCCAAATCAACGTCCTGGAAATCGGGGTCAACCAGGTTTCCCTGCTCGGTCGCGAGGGCAGCGCCGTGATCACCAAGGGGCAGATCGCCGTCCAGAATGTGGCCATGGACGCCTTGCAGGACAATATGCTGAGGCAGCAACAGGCCAAGCGGCGCGATTACTACCAGCAATCGGACATGGAAATGCAGCAACGCACCGCCAACATGCCTGCGGCTAAAAAGCCGGCCGTCCCGCAGCGCGAGGGCGATAGCGTCCACGTCTTGAACGAGTACGTCACCTTCCCCTCGCGCGACGGATTCCTGATCAGCCTCGACATGACGGTCGAGTTCGAACTGCTTCCGGAAAACATCGCCTGGCTTTACCGGAATTACGGGGATCTCCCGGCCGTGGTGGACAAGGTCATCATGCCGCAGATTCTCTCCATCACCCGCAACAAGGGTTCGGAATACCGGGCCAAGGATTTCATCGTCGGCGAGGGCCGCGAGAAATTCCAGAGCGATATGACCGAGGCGCTCTCAAAAACCATGGCTGAAAAGAAAATCATCACCCACAATGCCCTGATCCGGCACGTGGATGTCCCCATGCAAATACTGGATCCCATCCAGAAGGCCAGCATCGCCACGGAACAAAACCTGACCAACATGGAGCGGCAGAATACAGCCAAGAAGCAGGCGGAGCTCAACACCAGCATGACGCTGATCGAGCAACGCCGCGCCCAGGTTGCCCAGGAGACCCAGAAGCTGAAGGCGGAGATCCAGGCCGACCAGGAGAAACAGGTGGCGGAAATCCAGGCGGGCACGGTCCGTCAAATCGCCCTCATCGACAAGGATACGGCTGAAGTCCGGGCCAATATAACCCGCACCCTCGGCCAGGCGTCAGCCGACTCAATGAAACTCGTGGAGGGCGAACGCGCCCGCGGCTCACAGATGAAAACCCAGGCCTTCGGCGACCCCGCCGCCTTCAGCCTGTGGGAATTTGCCGGAACCCTGCGACAGGATCTCCGCATCAATATCTTTCACTCCGGACAGGGCACCCTCTGGACCGATCTCCAGAAGGCCACCCTCGGGGAGTTGGGCGGCGCCAGCTTGATGAACAAACAGAAATAAAACAGGAGGTCGTTATGGGTACCGCAGGCAGACAGATCGTTGGCAAGGATGTGGACAAGATCATCGCGATGCTGAACAAGTTGTACTGTGACGAATGGCTCGCCTACTACCAGTACTGGCTGGGCGCCAAGGTGGTGAAGGGCCCCATGAAGGACGCCGTCATGGCTGAACTGACCCAGCACGCCGCGGACGAACTCCGCCATGCAGGCTTGGACGCCGACCGGATCATCCAGCTGGGAGGTACCCCGGCCCTGAGCCCCGAGGTCTGGCTGAAGCTGACCAATTGCGGCTATGACGCCCCGAAGGATCCCTACGTCAAGGTTGTCCTTGACCAGAACATCAGCGGCGAACAGTGCGCCATCAAGCACTACAACGAACTGCTCAAGTTCAGCCGGGACCGCGACCCTGTGACGTACAACATGGTCCTCCAGATCCTTCAGGACGAGGTGATGCACGAGGAAGACCTGCAGAACCTCAAGGAAGACATGGTCCTGATGGTCAAGCGCGGGCTGAAGTAGCGCAACAGAACGCTCGATGACTTCTTGAAAGGTTGACCGCCACCTCCGGGCCCGGTGAGTGCGTATTACGCTCCACACAAGCCCTGACGCCGCCCGGAGGTCGGCGTCCACCGGGGATCACAGTCAAGTTGTTCTGTCTCATTTTCCCGGACTGAATTCCACCAGAATCCGGGTATTCCCCGCCGGGGCCTTTGCTCTTACCAACAGGCGGCTGACACCATCGTTTTTCTTCTGCGGCGGTTTCTGCTCGGCGGACTCCAAAGTAAACTCAGCCCCTGACGGAGCGAGAATCCGCGCCTCGAGCGTCTTGCCGTTCCGCTTCAGCACCGCCACGCCACCCGGCTTGATCCCGATCTCCGCGTCTGTGGTCATGCCCCAAACCAACTCCGCTGGCTTGGCGAGCATGAATTGGTCGCAGACCTGGATTTTTTTCCTGGCATCAGTCATGGACACTGTCCTGACGAGACGGCTGACCCGGTCGCGGTAGGCATCAGTCAGGTCAATGGAAATACGGGGAACAGCTTCATTGACATGGGTTTCCAGCACCTTGGCCACACCGTCAGGAAGCTGCCCTTTGCCATCAATCAGGGGAACATTGTGACTTTCGGAGATCAGGCGGTAATAGGTCCACCGTTTCTTCCCGAAGTAATCGGGCATGTTGTAGTCGTCCGCCCCCAAATCGATCGCCCAGCGCACTCCGCCGGATTCGAGTTCGAAATTACCGAGGTCGAGGTGGCCGTGGGACACTTTATTGAAGCCTGCCTTAACCCCGCACCAGAGCGTGTCGGGGTCGCTCCATGAGGCACGCGCCAGAAAAACAGGAACAGGGCCATCGAAGAACCGGTCCAGCGTATGCATAGGCTCCACCCCGCTCCGGGGCCGATACCAGACAGCGTGGAGCGCATTGGCGCGTTGTCTGGCAATGACGACATGCTCGGCATCGGAGAAATCCGGATTCCTGTATTTGCCTGCCAGCCAGAAAAGGCAGGGGATGGAAGAACGCACGAACGGCATCGTCTTCGTTGAATTGAATTTCGGGGATCCGGCATCTGCAAAGCAGAGGAAATGACCGCTGGGGCCTGTGGTGTACACAGTGAAATAGCCGGATTTGTCGAGTCCGGTGGTTTTTGTGATACCAAAGTCATGTCCAAGCGCTGAATCCATTGAGGCACACATGTAAACGACATAACTCGTGGCATACTGCCAATAACCGGGGCCTTCCATCCAGGCACCGTCCGGCGCGTAATCCTTCATGGCAATCGGCAAATATTGGAGGGCGCGGGGAATGATGGCACGGGCATATCTGGGGTCGGTCTCAGCAACAGCCAGGGCACCGACAACCAGACCGCCGTTGCAGACCATGTTCCAGTTGTTTTTGGATTTGCAGACCTTCTCCGAATCCCCGGCAAGGCCGAGCCGGATCAGTCCCTTGCGAACAGTCTTGCGAACGGTCGGATCCATTGCGTCAAAAAACCAATCATAGCCGATACCCACGGCATTGGACATTTCAGCGGTATCGAGGAAATGTTTTGGGTTCCAGTCTGGAAAGGCGCAAACGGTGAGGAGGATCTCAATCCCCTTGTCGGCGTACTTGCGGTCGCCCGTCCAACGGTAGGCAAACCCCAGGGCAATCGTTCGGTTCAAACAATCACGACTGGTGGCCAACAACCGTTTGCCATCAGGCAGGACATGCTTCAGCAGGGGCTTGGCAAGCACTCTGTCAGCATCAGCCAGGGCGTCCTTGATAATCCGCTGAAGCACTGGATCAGTCGCATGCCGTGCCTTGAGCGAGGCCAGATCGTTATTCTTCATCAACAGGCGCGGATGCTCCTGAACCAGCCCCTTCAAGACATCCTCAGTGGGCCCGCCCGCCGGGTCTTTGGCCAACGCAACCCCCGTTCCGAGCAACACACCGCACACCGCCAATACTACATTTCTCCATATCCCATGAATAATCATCATATCCTCCTCAATCACTGCAATAGACCACATCTCCAAAAGCAAAACAATCCTTCAACCCTCATGTTTTAGAGGGACCGCGACCTCCGGGCGCGGTCAGTGCGTGTTACATCCCGTCCGAGGCTCTAAGCCACAACGAGTCCTCATTGCAACGCGAGCGCAAAATAGTGTAATATTGACGTTAATGAGAACACGGATCCGGTTCGCGTTTGCGTGCGCCATTATCGGCATTGGCGTGCTCATGGGAGGAGCATGGTGGCTCGGCCATTCCGGCACTTCCACCGTGGCATCGCACCTTTCCCTAACCGGGAATCCCTCTGCCACCTTACCGCCGGGGCTCCATACAAACACCTCATCCCTGACAACCGCAGCGACCATGGGGACGGCAACTAATCCGCCCCAGCCGGCCGCAGCACTCCGACTTGACGACCCGACCACCTCCATGCCGATCATTGCATCACAAACAATCCCCGATCCCACCGGGCAGGGCCTCGTCCGCCGGACTCGCATCGTCAGAGCCAATTTCAAATATCCCCTCTGGCGCGTCGAGGAAGTCCTGCGCCCCGGATCACCCGGGCAACCCGACACATTACTCTCGCGTAATATCATGATTGCCGACCATGCGATGGTCCGGCTGAATGCTGATGCCGATCTCGGGAAACTTCAATCCCGCGTCACTACCCTCGGTTTGACTGTCCGGAAAAACATGAAGATGCCGGGGTGCTACCTGATCAGCATCGCCGATGAATCCGTGGGAGCCCTTCCCCGCCTCATCGCCATGCTGAATGAGAACAAGGACATCATCCGTTATGCCGAACCGGATTATATCGTCCGCTCACAACAGACCGTCCCGAATGATCCGTATTTTGGCTCACTGTGGGGGCTCTCCAATACTGGCACCCCGGGTGCCGACATCTCCGCCCGACAGGCATGGGACCTGACCACCGGCGATACTCAGGTCGTTGTCGCCGTGATTGACACCGGGATTGATTACACCCACCCGGACCTTGCGGATAATGTCTGGAGCAACACCGCTGAGTCGGCGAACGGACAGGATGATGACGGAAACGGATACGTAGATGACGTTCACGGCTGGAACTTTGCCGGCGACAACAATAACCCGATGGATGGCCACAGCCACGGCACTCATGTCGCCGGAACCATCGGGGCTATCGGCAATAACGGCATTGGGGTGGCTGGTGTCAACTGGCGCTGCAAGATCATGGCGCTGAAATTCCTGGATGACAGCGGAAGCGGAGTGGATTCCGACGCCGCCGACGCCCTCCACTATGTCGCCGATCTCAAGCGTCGCGGGGTCAACATCCGACTCACCAGCAACAGTTGGGGCGGCGGCGACTACACCACCACCCTTCGTGACGCCATCCGGGAAAACGCCGCGCTCGGGATTCTGTTTATGGCGGCAGCCGGCAACTCCGGACTGAACAACGACCTCACGCCGTTCTATCCCTCAAGCTATACCGAGTCGAACATCATTGCCGTAGCGGCCACCACGGAGAGCGACGGGCTGGCTTCCTTTTCCCATTATGG
>Ga0007792_10000413_pt1 | contig 15457 bp, 12 predicted proteins | sample CryBogmetaGMA6M_FD_60371 | JGI IMG/M metagenome (GOLD analysis project Ga0007792, IMG submission 60371) | Freshwater microbial communities from Crystal Bog, Wisconsin, USA - MA6M | ecosystem: Environmental > Aquatic > Freshwater > Lake | place: Crystal Bog, Wisconsin, USA | collected 2009-07-06
TGCCATGCCCACCGCATTGGTGATGCCTTGACCCAAGGGGCCCGTGGTGGTTTCGATACCAGGGGTCACGCCCACTTCGGGGTGGCCGGCTGTTTTGCTGTGGAGCACACGGAAGTTTTTCAACTCGCTCATGGGCAAGTCATAGCCGGTGAGGTGCAACAACGCGTAAATCAACATGGAGCCGTGGCCATTGGAAAGCACAAAGCGGTCGCGGTTCAACCAATGGGGGTTCTTGGGGTTGTGACGCAGGTGGTCGCCCCATAAAGCGACGGCCATGTCGGCCATGCCCATCGGCGCGCCGGGGTGTCCTGAATTGGCTTGTTGAACGGCGTCCATTGCCAGGGCACGAATTGCGCTGGCCATTTGTTGGGTGTTTGCCATGTCAGGCGGCTCCGGTGTGGGGTGAGGGAAAACCACGATTTTAGCGAGACTGCCTACCCCAGACTGACCAACGCAGAAGCTTTTTAGGCTGGGCCGGCTGGCTACACTGCCGTGAAATGATAAAAACCCACATTTCTGACGATTTGCACCCCCTCGCGACGGGCTTGCTTTTGGCAGCAGGACGCGGGGAGCGCATGCGGCCCTTGACCGACGTGACCCCTAAGCCGTTGCTCGTCGCGCGCGGCCAGCCCCTGATGCAATGGGCCATGCAAGGCCTGCAACGCGGCGGTGTGAGCCATTTGGTGATTAACACCGCTTGGCTCGGCGAGAAAATAACCCAGCATTTTGGCGCTGTGTTTGAGGTCGACGGCCCATCCCCCATGTGCCTGCACTACTCGCAAGAAGGTGTGGATTTTGGTGGCGCACTAGAAACAGCAGGAGGCATCATTCGCGCCTTGCCCCAGCTGGCCGATGTGTTTTGGGTGGTGGCGGGCGATGTGTTTGCACCAAATTTTGTATTTGCACCTGAAGTGTTTGAAGCTTTCAAAGCCCGCCCCCAACTCGCCCATATTTGGCTGGTACCCAATCCAGAGCACAACCTAGGCGGTGACTTTGGTTTGTCTGCCGACGGTTTGGCGTTGAACTTGCCCAAGCTGGCGACGCCCGCCACAAGCGCAGAGCAGCCGCGCTACACCTTCAGCACCATTGCGCTGTACAAACGTGCGTTCTTTGAGGCCGCTTGGTGCGATATTCCAGCAGGCAACCCCGCTGGCATCAAAGCCCCCTTGGCATCCATGTTGCGCAAGGCTATGGACAATCAGGCCGTTAGTGCATCGCTCTACGACGGCGCATGGACCGACGTTGGAACGCCAGAGCGCTTGGCAGAATTGAATGCCGAGCCAAACACGTGATGCACCTATCTTTTTAAGACCGAGCCAGCCATGACCCAAGCCCCCAGCTCTTTATATGCACAGCGTCGCGCCCGCTTGGCCGCCCTTTTAGGCGCAAACGGCGAGGGTGGCGTAGCCATCATCCCCACCGCGCCCGAGCACGCGCGTAACCGCGACAGCGATTTTCCGTATCGCCACGACAGCTACTTTTATTACCTAACTGGCTTCACCGAGCCCAACGCGTGGCTGGTGCTTGACGCGACGGGACGTAGCACCGTGTTTTGCCAGCCCAAAGACTTGGAACGCGAGATTTGGGATGGCTTTCGCCTCGGGCCTGATGCCGCTGTGGCCACGCTGGGCGTGAACGCCGCCGTGTCCGTGGCCGAGCTGGACAAGCAGCTGCCTAAGTTACTAGAGAACCAGCACACGGTTTGGTACCCATTTGCCACGCACAAAGGTTTGGAAACCCGCGTGGACGGCTGGCTCAACGCCGTGCGCGCCCGTGTGCGCTTTGGTGCGCAGTGCCCAGCGCAACAGCGTGATGCGTGCGGCCCGTTAGACGAAATGCGACTCATCAAAGACGCGCATGAGCAAGATGTGATGCGCCGTGCCAGCGCCATCAGCGCGCGTGCGCACATCCGCGCCATGCAAACCAGCGCGCGCATGTTGCGTTCTGGGCAGGACGTGCGTGAGTACCACTTGGATGCTGAAATCTTGCATGAGTTCCGCATGCACGGCTCGCAGTTCCCCGCCTACACGTCCATCGTGGCGGCAGGGGCGAACGCTTGCGTGCTGCACTACCGCGCCGATGCCGCGCCCGTGAGTGATGGCGAGTTGGTGTTGATTGATGCGGGTTGCGAGTTGGATGGTTATGCGTCAGACATCACCCGAACCTTTCCTGCCAACGGCAAGTTCACTGGGCCGCAACGCGACCTCTACAACTTGGTGCTGGCCAGCCAAGACGCCGCGGTGGCCGCTACCAAAACAGGCGCGCGTTTCACCGACCCACACGAAGCAACCGTCAAAGTGCTGGCGCAGGGTTTGTTAGACCTCGGGTTGTTGAACCCAGCCAAGCACGGCAACGCACAAGATGTGATCGAAAAGCGCGCCTACTTCCCGTTTTACATGCACCGCACCAGCCACTGGTTAGGCATGGATGTGCACGACTGCGGCAGCTATGTGGAGCCCTCCGAGATGGGGCAAACCAGCGAGCGCAAAGACCCGCTTTCGGGTGAAACCATCGTCAATCGCCCGAGCCGGATTTTGCGCGAAGGCATGGTTCTGACGATTGAGCCGGGTCTGTATGTGCGTCCTGCTGACGATGTGCCAGAAGCGTTTTGGAACATCGGTATTCGCATTGAAGATGATGCCATCGTCACGGCCAACGGGTGTGAAATCATCACGCGTGGGGTGCCGGTGTTAGCGGATGAGATTGAGGCGCTGATGCGCGACTGACTAACTTAAGTTCTCTTTTGTGAATAAGTAAAAACCATAGCCACTTTCATACGCACATCCACGCATCAATGCGCGAATGCGCAGGTCTAGAATAAAAGAATCAGCTTGGGCGGTGTGCTTTTGCAAGGCACATCCGCCCTTTGCACTATTAGGAGATTTCATTGACTTCAAACCCCTCCCACAACAGCGCCGAAGCGCGTGCTGAATTGCGCCGTGCGGCCCTCGAGTACCACGAGTTCCCCACCCCCGGTAAGGTGGCGATTCAAGCCACCAAGCAGTTGGTGAACCAGCACGATTTAGCCTTGGCCTATTCGCCCGGCGTTGCGGCACCTTGCGAAGAAATCGTCAAAGACCCTAACGCTGTTTTCAAGTACACCAGTCGAGGTAACTTGGTCGCCGTGATCACCAACGGCACAGCCGTGCTGGGCTTGGGCGACATTGGTCCGTTGGCCTCTAAGCCGGTGATGGAGGGCAAGGGCGTTTTGTTCAAGAAGTTTGCGGGCATCGACGTGTTCGACTTGGAGATTGACGAGAAGAACCTCGACAAATTGGTCGACATCATTGCGTCTCTGGAGCCCACATTCGGCGGCATCAACCTTGAAGACATCAAGGCCCCCGATTGCTTCTACGTGGAGCGCAAGTTGCGCGAGCGCATGAAGATTCCAGTCTTCCACGACGACCAACACGGTACCGCCATCACAGTGGGCGCAGCTATTTTGAATGGCATCAAGGTTGCAGGCAAAGACATCAAAACCGTCAAGCTCGTCACCTCGGGAGCGGGTGCTGCCGCCTTGGCTTGCTTGGGTTTGTTGCTCAAGATGGGGATGCCGCGCAAGAATATTTACGTCACCGATTTGGCCGGCGTGGTGTACGAAGGCCGAACCGAGTTGATGGACGAAGACAAGATTCAATTCGCCCAAAAAACAGACGCCCGCACCTTGAGTGAAATCATTGACGGGGCCGATATTTTCTTGGGCTTGTCCGCTGGCGGCGTGCTCAAACAAGACATGGTGAAAAAGATGGCAGCACGGCCCATCATCATGGCCTTGGCTAACCCCAACCCCGAAATTTCACCCGAAGATGTGAAGGCTGTTCGCGATGACGCCATCATTGCCACGGGTCGCAGCGACTATCACAACCAAGTGAACAACGTGCTGTGTTTCCCGTACATCTTCCGCGGGGCTTTGGACGCTGGGGCCTCCACCATCACCGACGAAATGGAAATCGCGGCTGTCTATGCGATTGCTGAATTGGCGCAAGCCGAACAAAGCGAAGTGGTGGCCGCTGCCTATGCGGGCGAGACCTTGGCCTTTGGCCCAGAGTACTTAATTCCCAAACCATTCGACCCGCGTTTGATGATGAAGATCGCGCCTGCCGTGGCCCAAGCCGCCGCAGACAGTGGTGTGGCCACGCGTCCGATCAAAGACATGGATGCCTACATCGAGAAGCTGCAAGGCTTTGTGTATGCCTCCGGCTCCATCATGAAACCGATTTATGCCGCCGCAAAACGCGCCAGTAAAAAGCGCGTGTGTTTCGCTGAGGGCGAAGAAGAGCGCGTGTTGCGCGCCGTGCAAATCGTGGTGGATGAGGGCTTGGCCCAGCCCACCTTGATTGGTCGCCCCGCCGTGATTGCCCAGCGCATCGAGAAATTTGGGCTGCGCCTGAAAGAGGGCGTGGACTACCAGGTGGTCAATGTCGAGCAAGATCACCGATACCGTGATTTCTGGCAAACCTATTACAAAATGACCGCACGTAAGGGCGTCACCGAACAGTTGGCCAAGATCGATATGCGCCGTCGTTTGTCGCTCATTGGCACCATGATGCTGCATAAAGGCGAGGTCGATGGCCTGATTTGCGGAACATGGAGCACGCCTCTGACGCATTTGAAATACGTGGACGAAGTCATCGGTCACCGCAAAGGCGTGAGCACCTATGCCGCCATGAACGGTCTGATCTTGCCCGACCGTCAGGTTTTCTTGGTTGATACCCATATCAACTATGACCCAACCGCCGAACAATTGGCCGAGATCACCGTGATGGCCGCCGAAGAAATGCGTCGCTTTGGCATCAAGCCCAAGGCGGCTTTGCTTTCGCACTCTAACTTTGGCAGCAGCGATAAGCCTTCGGCCATCAAGATGCGCGAAACCTTGGCTTTAGTGAAAGAAAAGGCGCCTTGGCTCGAAATTGACGGCGAAATGCACGGTGATGTCGCCTTGGATGGCCATGCGCGTGAAGCTCAAATGGCAGACACCACGCTGATTGGTGATGCCAATTTGCTGGTTTTGCCGAATTTGGATGCCGCCAACATTGCCTATAACCTGCTCAAAACGGCCGCTGGCGGCAATATTGCGATTGGCCCAGTGCTGTTGGGTGCCGCGAAACCCGTGCACATTTTGACTGCGAGCACCACCGTGCGCCGCATCGTCAACATGACGGCGCTGACAGTGGCCGACGCCAGCGCCGTGCGCTAAGCGTTTTCCCTAGCCTAATTTAACCCCTTTGGGTTAAATACCCCTGTAGGGCCCTCCAGAAATGGCAGGGCCCTTGCTTTTTTATGGCAATTCGGAGACACTTGAGGTTCCAAATTTCGGGTTAACCCGAAGATTCAATGAATTTTTAGAAGCTTTAAGAACGGCGATTCTCCATGCCATTGCGTACAGTTAAAACCAATATCGTTCAGTCTATTCGCGCTTTCCGCGTGCCTGATTTACAAGAGGCCGCTGAAGGCTTGGGCCATCACTTTTTGTACGTCAATTTGGCTCAGACCCAGAGCAAGCAAGATATCTTGGACGTCATCTCGAAAGAGTTCAACCTGTCAGCCCAAGCCAGCAAGAATTTTGACTCCTTGTATGACGGCATGACGGACCCTCTGCACAAGTCTGGCCCACAGCCTGGCTTCATCTTGGTGTTAGAGCACATCCCTGCGCACGCCAAGTTTGACAAAGAAGCCCGCGAACAGTTGTTGGACATCTTCCGTGAAGCGTCCGACTACTGGTCCGACCGCAAAGTGGCTTTCCGTTGCTTCTACTCCTTCTCTGTGGCCCGCGCACCTTCTGCTGATAAAGCTGGCGTGTCCGTCGATGGCATCGAGTTGCTGGATGATGGCGAAAAAATGCCAACCGACAAGCTGGTTGATGTATCCCCCATGGCCTTGCGTATGAGCAGCCCATTCAATGCGGGTTACTGGCAAACCGCCGCCTAACGTGCACGCTGCCGTCGGCAGCGCTCAAACAAAAACCCGTCGCAGGGCTCTGCTGACGGGTTTTTTCTTGGCCTAAATGGGTCGGGCTTTAGAGGCTTTGAACCAAGGTGATGTATTCAGCCACGGGCACCTCTTCAGCGCGGCGTTGCACATCAAAGTGGCCGGCGAAGTTGCGCGCTTCCAACCATCGCCCGAGCGTGTGGCGCAGCAGCTTGCGACGTTGGCTGAATGCCACCTTCACCATACTCTCCATGAGCTTGACATCAATTTGCGGGGGCTGGGCCAAGGGCACCATGCGGACCACCGCGCTGTCCACGCGAGGGGGCGGATCAAACGATTGGGGCGGAACGAACAACACGTTTTCCATGTCGTAACGCCACTGCAACATCACGCTCAGGCGGCTGTAGTCGCCGCTGCTGGGGGTCGCCACCATGCGATCAATCACTTCTTTTTGGAGCATGAAGTGTTGGTCTTGGATGACGGCCACGTGCTCGAGCAACAGAAACAAAATGGGGGAGGAGATGTTGTAGGGCAGATTGCCCACGACGCGCAGTTTGGGAACTTTTAGATCTGCGGCCAACTGTGTGAAGTCCACGCGCAAAACATCGGATTCAATCACGTTGAGGTGCGGGTGCTCGCGCAACCGCACGGCCAAATCTCGGTCCAACTCGATGACGTTGAGATGCCCCAAGCGCTCCACCAAGGGCTGCGTGAGGGCGGCCAAGCCTGGGCCAATTTCCACCATGGGGTCACCGGCTTGCGGGTTGATGGCATCGACGATGCCCTCGATGATCGCGCCGTCGGTGAGGAAATGCTGGCCGAAGCGCTTGCGTGCGATGTGTTTCAAAGTGAACTTTGTTTATTGGGGGGCATCACGGTATTCAACATAAGCACGGCCACGCACTTCTTGCGCCCAGAGTTGATAGGTCTCTTCGTATTTCTTATCACGTAGGCCTGTGCGCGATAAGTCGCGCAACTCGCGTTCGCTGATGGGGGCTTCGCGGCGCTCCAGCACTTGAATCAAGTGCACGCCAAAGCGCGAAATCACAGGGTCGGCGATTTGGCCGGGTTGAAGCTTGGTCATGGCCTCTTCAAACTCGGGAACAAACATTCCGGGGCTGACCCAGCCTAAGTCACCGCCTTCAGGGGCACTGGCATCTTGCGAGTTTTCGCGGGCCAGCTTGGCAAAGTCGACTTTGCCTGTTTCAATTTGGCGCTTGTATTCGGCCAATTGCGCCCGTGCCGTGGTTTGACTCAACTGGCCACCGGGACGCAACAAGATGTGGCGTGGGTGCGTTTGTGTGACGGTGACGACGCTGCTGGCGCGTTTGGTGACCAACTTCAAGAGGTGAAAGCCTGCGCCAGAACGCACGAGGGTCACGTCGCCCACGGCCAAGTTTTTGGTGGCGTCTACAAACAGCGTGGGGTAACGATTGGCAGCGCGCAAGCCCATCAGGCCGCCTTTGTCGCGTTCCGCGCTGTCAGAGAAATCTTTGGCGGCGCGGGCAAAGTCATCGCCGCGCTTGAGGCTGGCGAGCAATGTTTCCGCTTTGGTTTGAAGCGCAGCGATGTCGACCGGGCTGGCTTTTTCAGAAACGGCGATCAGGATGTGGCCCAGTTCAATGTCTGGGTTAACACCCACGCTGGCGCTTTGGCGATCGCGGACAGCTTGGTCAATTTCTACATCACTGATTTTGATGCGGCCCGGCACATTGCGTTCGGTCAGGCGTTGCAGGGTGAGCTGGTCACGCAGGTTCTGACGCAAGCGTTCGACACTTGAACCTTCGGAGGCCACTTTGCGGTGCAGGGCGTCGAGGGTGATTTGACTTTGCGCCGCCATGCGTTGCTCGGCTTGGGTGACGGCATCCTCGTCAATGACGATGCCCGTTTCTTTGGCGTGCTGAAGCAGGGCTCGTTCGACGATCAAACGCTCCAAGGCGGTGCGTAGCAACGCTTCGTCGCCAGGGAGTACGCGACCTTGTTGCTTGAGTTGCTCGCGCAATTGAGGCGCACGCAGGTGGACGTCGTGGTTGGTGATCGGCACAGAGTCTACGACCGCCACGATGAAATCACGGCCACTCCCAGAGGGGCTGGCCGTGGTTTGTGCAGAGGCAGACAGGGCACATGCCATCGACGCCCACAAGAGGAAAAAACGGGTTTTTGAATCAAACATGTTCACTGTCAATCGTAGTTGCCAAAACGGCTGGGGGTCATGGTGGGCTGCCGCAAAGGTTGGTAGCGAGGCACATTGGTTCGCAGCGATCCTAAGGCGTTAAAGCCGGCGCGTGAGAAGCCAACGAACTCCATTTGGAACAAGATGCGTTGGCGTGTCAAACCGTCTGCAATTTGTAAACGCTCGATCACGGTACGGCTGAGCCAGCATCCTGCATCGTATTCGAAGCCGACGACGGATTGAATCGTGGACTTGCTGACCATGTCGTAGTTGATGCGCGCGACGCTGTACCAGCGGCCTTCGCCTAAACCACGGCCTTGTCCGTCGTCACTGTCCGCGCCGCCCCACAAATCATGCAGCGGCCATTGCCAGCCGAGGTCGAGCTGCTTGGAGATCACATTGGCGGACTCATCATTCTCCGTCCGCCAAGCGGCACTGACCACGCGGTAAGAGGCGGGGTTGTAACGACCACCCACCACGCGGCGCATAAAGTTGTCTGTTTTCTGGTTGTATTGAACGGTGGAGTCCACGGCCCAAGCACGCGTGAGGTTGAGGGAGGCCCCCGCCAAAACATCGCTGATGCCAGACTTGGCCGTTGGATCATCGGGCATGACCACCTGTTGCTCTTGCATGCGCAAGCGCTGAGCCACACCAAAGCGCGCGCCTTCAGCGCCAGTCTCGGGGTCGATGAGGCGCGACGTGACGCCCAAGGTGAGCAGTTTGCTGTCGGAGATGCGGTCATTCCCGCCGAATGCGTTCTCGGTGAAGATGCTGGCGAAGTTAAACGCGTTGCTGCCCGAGTCGTAGTTGGGCAAATAATTCTGGTCACGGTAGGGCGTGTAGACATAGAACGCCCGAGGCTCTAAGGTTTGCGTCCATGCACGGCCGAACAAACGCTGGTTGCGCTCAAACGCCATGCCGGCATCCAGACTGAAGGTGGGCGTGGTGACGCTGGCGGTTGTTTGGCCTTGGTGGCCGTTATAGAACTGCGTGTTGGGCAAACCACCCACGAACTGGTAGCTGCGACCGTGCAGCTGCATCTTGGGCGTCACATAGCCGTAGGGCGAGACAAAGGGGCGGCTAATTTGTGCCAACGTCACGGCGCGGTCTGCATTGGGCGCGCAGTTGTAAAACAATTTTGTTCCGCTGTTGGTGGCTGCTGTCGCACAGTCGATGTCGCGCGCAGATGAAAAGCGGGTGAAGGTCCCGTCCACGCTGAAGTCAAAACCGCCGGCGAGGTTCAACCGTTGAAGGCGCGCGGTGAGTTGAGGCAGACGGTCAAACGGGGGTGAGATGCGGTTGTTGATGTCGGCTAAGTCTTGCAGGGTTTGAAACTTTTGCGCGAGGAAGCCGGTGGTGATGTAGCCGTCAGTCCATGTGAGAGACACATCGTTCGATTGCAAACGCTGCACGCCCGTGATGCTGTTGAGCGAGAAGTCTTTCCAGTAGTTGTCGTCACTCACGCGGTTGAGGTTGAGGGTCATGCCCAAACCACCACCGGCGAAGGCAGGGTTGAGTAAGCCGGTGTGCGCGTAGTTCATGCTCCAACGCCGTGTGTCGTCGCGGAGCTTGTCTTTTTCCATGTAGTCAAAGCGCATCAAGCCTTGGAAAGGTGGCAGTGGTGCTGCGCCTTCAAGGTAGCGAAACTCGGTGCTCAGGTTGACGCCGCGCTTGCTCCAGTAAGTAGGCGTGAAGGTGATGTCGCGGTTGGGCGCTAGGTTCCAGTAATAGGGCTGGGTGTATTCCATGCCGCCAATGTTGTCGATGCCGATGTTTGGGGGCAGCAGGCCAGACTTGCGCTCGTCGGTGAGCGGAAAGTCCATGGCCGGTATCGGCAACACAGGCACTCCTTTGAAGCGTACCGATGCGCCTTCGACCATCACCACGTTGCGGTCGGTGTCTAGAGAAATTTTGTCGCCTTTGAAAAACCAATCTGGCATCCAAGTGGGGCCGGGCTTGCGTTGACAGGTGGTGAAGCTGGCGTTGTGCATCACCGTGTGGGTCTCATCGACGAAGTCAATCCGGTCGGCGGTTCCGTAGGCCGTGCTCTTGTGCAAGCGGTAGCTAGGCTGGGTGAAAAAACCTTCGAAGGCGTCTAAATGCAAATCCAGTGCGGGGCCTTGGTAGACATTGCCGGATTGGTTGATGTAGACATTGCCACGCGCCTTGGCCAGATCTGTGACTTGGTCGTAGTTCACCTGGTCGGCTTTGAGCAAAATCTCGCCCCGACGGACGATGACCTGGCCCTCCAGCACGGTTTGCAAATTGGTGCGCTCGTTGAGCGTGTCGCTTTGCAAATAGGTGGGCAACTCTTTGCGTGCCGATTGCGGAATGGCTTCTTCCAGCAGACTGCTGGAGCGCAGCACCAAGGGTGGCGCGCTGACCGTCTGTGCCTGTGCGCCCAAGCTGACGCCCAGCATGCCAATCGCTAACCACGACAGGGCTCGGAATTGGCGGTGAAAATCGGGCAACAGCATGAAAACGGGAAGACCTTCAATCGACAGCCCCTGCTCAAGCAGTGCCCGAAAAGTCGGGACGCTCGGGGCGGTTTGTAGAATTGAGATTATCCATGAGCACACAGCCAACTTCCCAGCCTTCGGGCACATTCCCCCACGCACCGATCGAATGGGCGCAGCCCGAACGGCAAGCGGCCTTCCACCAGTGGCTAGACGCCCAATCTAGCGGCCACGGCGTGCGGCCCGCGACCGTGCGTGCCGCCTCAGCCGATGCCAGCTTTCGGCGCTATTTCCGGGTCGACACAGCCAATGGCTCGTGCATCGTCATGGACGCGCCCCCCGACAAAGAAAACTGCGAACCGTTTGTGCGCATCGCCGGATTGATGCGGGATGCCGGCCTCTACGCCCCGCGCATCTTGGCGTGGGACGAGCCGCAGGGCTTCATGCTGCTCGACGACATTGGCCACCAAACCATGATGGAGGTGATTCAGCGCGATGACCCGCAGGCCAATCACGGCTTGTATATGCGCGCGCTCGATGCCCTGCTGGCGCTGCAACAAAGCAGCCGACCCGGCGTGTTGCCTGCCTATGACGAGGCCTTACTCCAGCGTGAACTGGCCTTGTTCCCCGATTGGTACTTGACCCAGCACCGCCAGCTGAACATCGACAGCACCCAGCGCGCCATGCTGGACAAGACGTTTCAAACCATCGTGCAACGCAACTTGGCCGGGCCCAGCGTGTATGTGCACCGCGACTTCATGCCGCGTAATTTGATGATGCCACTGGACCCTGCTGAGCAACGCCTAGGCGTGTTGGACTTTCAAGACGCGGTCTATGGCCCCATCACCTACGACATCGCCAGCCTCATGCGCGACGCTTTTTTGACGTGGGACGAAGATTTTGTGCTCGACGTGACCATCCGCTATTGGGAGCGCGCCCGCAAACTGGGATTGATGGATTTTGAGGATTGGCACAGCGACTTCGGCGCCTTCTACCGAGCGGTGGATTGGATGGCCTTGCAGCGCCACCTTAAAGTAGCCGGGATTTTTGCGCGCCTGACCTTGCGCGACGGCAAACCCAAATACTTGGCCGATGCCCCGCGCTTCATCAACTACATCCGCTCGACCGCCAGTCGCTACAGCGAGCTCACGCCACTGCTGCGTTTGGTGGACAAGATAGAAGGCACAGAGCCCGCCATCAGTTTGGCCTTTCCGCGTTTGAACGGCAGGGGTTAAGCATGGCCCGTTTTTATTGCCCGCTGCCCTTGGCCACAGGCCAAGTGGTGGATTTGCCGCCCACCGCCGCGCGCCATGTGCAAGTGCTGCGCATGCAACCCGGCCACGCGCTGACCCTGTTCAACGGCGAAGGCGGCGAGTTCAGCGCCGAGGTTCAAAGCATGGGCCGCAGTGATGTGTGCGTGGTCGTCGGCGAACATCGCGCGGTGGAGTGCGAAGCCGCCGTGCAAGTTCACCTCGCCGTGGGCATGCCGGCCAACGAGCGCATGGATTGGTTGGTAGAAAAAGCCACTGAGTTGGGGGTTCACCGCATCACCCCTTTGATGACCGAGCGCAGCGTGATTCGCCTGACAGGCGAGCGTGCCGAGAAAAAGCAAGCGCATTGGCAGGCCATCGCCGCCAGCGCGAGCGAGCAATGTGGGCGCAACCGCGTGCCTGTCATTGATCTGCCCGAGCGCTTAGAGGCTTGGCTGGCGCGTCAAACCCTAGAAACAGGGGCGGTGCACGGCGTGTTGTCTTTGCATGCCAGCACACAGCCTTTACAGGCCTTGCGTGATGGTGCGGCAGCTGCGCCTAAGACATGGGTGTTGCTCAACGGCCCAGAAGGTGGGCTGACCGATGCCGAGGACGCGGCAGCCCGCGCCAGAGGCTTTGCGGCGGTGAGCTTGGGGGCGCGCGTGTTGCGTGCCGAAACAGCGGCGCTGGGTGCCTTGACCTTGCTCACCTTGGCTTAACAAGCGCACACAGTCAAAGCACACCATGCAAACTGCACTTTGGATGTCGATGGTCGTGTTTGCGTTTGTGACATCTGTCACGCCAGGCCCTAACAACATGATGTTGTTGGCCTCAGGTGTGAATTTTGGTGTGCGGGCCACACTGCCTCACCTGTTGGGCATTTCGTGTGGGCACTTCATCATGCTGATGGCCGTGGGCTTGGGTTTGGGCGAACTGTTCATCCGCGTGCCAGTTATTTACCAAGGGATGCAAGTGCTGGGCATGGCGTACATGCTTTATTTGGCGTGGGGCATCGTCAGAAGCAGTGCGCCGTTAGAACACGATGCAGCGAATGACGTCGCAAAGCCCCTTGGCTTTTGGGGCGCAGCTGCATTTCAGTGGGTCAACCCCAAGGCATGGGTGATGACGCTGGGCTTCTTTAGCAATTACTTGCCCCAAGATGCTGGCATGGTGCTGATTGCCGCTGCGTCGCTGGTGTTCAGTCTCATTAACTTTCCCAGCATCGCCGTGTGGGCGCTGATGGGCGCACGCATGGGCCACTACCTGCAAGTTGATCTTTATCGACGCATCTTTAACTGGACGATGGCGGCTTTGCTCGTGGCCTCGATGGCCGCGAGTTTGTTCATGCGTTGAACTTAAACACCGCGGTGCCCGCCATCAAATTCGGCCACACATCGACGCGCTGGCCATCTTGCAGACCAAACGCATCGACCACATGCAGGTTGTTCTTCTCAGCCAGCACTTCGAAGTCTTTGAACGTGCCGACACGGATGTTTGGCGTGTCGTACCACTGGTAGGGCAAGCGTTTGGTCACGGGCATGCGGCCTTGCAGAATGCTCACGCGGTTAGGCCAATGCCCAAAGTTGGGGAACGCCACGATGCCAGTGCGACCCACGCGCGCAGTTTCGCGCAGCATGGTTTCGGCGTTGCGCAAATGTTGCAGCGTGTCGATTTGTAGCACCACGTCGAAGGATTGGTCGGCAAATACGCTCAGTCCCAAGTCGAGGTTGAGTTGCAGGACGTTGACGCCGCGTTGCACGCAAGCGTGCAAATTCGCGTCGTCTAGCTCAACGCCATAGCCGGTGCAGCCGTGGTGTTGTTGCAAGTGGGCCAGCAGCGCGCCGTCGCCGCAGCCGAGGTCGAGCACACGGCTGCCAGCAGGCACCAGCGCGGCGATGGCCAGTAGGTTGTCGTGCGTCATGGCTGCACCTCCTCGTGGGCAATGCGCTCGAAGTAAGAGCGCACCACGTTCATGTAGCGTGCATCGTCGAGCAAGAAGGCATCGTGCCCATGTGGGGCATCGATTTCGGCATAGCTCACATCGCGTTGGTTATCCACCAAGGCCTGCACCATTTCGCGGCTGCGTGCGGGCGAGAAACGCCAGTCGGTGGTGAAGCTCACCAACAGAAATTTCGCAGTGGTGCGTGCAAATGCCGCAGACAAATCGCCGCCATACAGACGGGCGGGGTCGAAGTAGTCGAGCGCCCGGGTGATCAGCAAATAGGTGTTGGCGTCAAAGTACTCGCTGAACTTGTCGCCTTGGTAGCGCAGGTAGCTTTCGATTTGGAACTCCACGTCTTGTGTCGTGTAGAGGTAGTCTCGCGTGGCGTCGTCCGCCGCCGGGCCGCCCTCGGGGGGCAGCGAATCACGCGCAGCGGGGAGCGTGGGGGTACGAAGTTTGCGGCCGAACTTCTCGTTCATCACATCGTCGCTCAGATACGTGATGTGGCCCACCATGCGGGCAATACGCAAGCCGCGCTGAGGCACCACGCCGTGTTGGTAGAAGTGGCCGTTATGAAAATCTGGGTCGGTCACGATCGCGCGGCGCGCGACTTCGTTGAAGGCGATGTTCTCGGCGGTCAGGTTGGGCGCGCTGGCCACCACCACGGCATGACGCACGCGGTTGGGGTATTGCAGCGTCCAGCTCAGGGCTTGCATGCCGCCCAAGCTGCCGCCCAAGACGGCGGCGAGTTGGGTGACGCCCAAGCGGTCCAGCAACAAGGCCTGTGCGTTGACCCAGTCTTCCACAGTGACCACGGGGAAGTCTGCGCCGTATACACGGCCCGTGTCGGGGTGGATGTGCATGGGGCCGGTGGAGCCAAAGCAAGAGCCGAGGTTGTTCACGCCAATCACGAAGAAGTGTTGGGTGTCCACGGGCTTACCGGGGCCGATCATGTTGTCCCACCAGCCTTCGCTTTTGTCTTGGCCTTCGTATACGCCCGCCACATGGTGCGACGCATTCAGCGCATGGCACACCAGCACCGCGTTGGAGCCGTCGGCGTTGAGCGTGCCGTAGGTCTCATAGGCCAAGGTGTAGTCGCGCAGCTGCGCGCCACTTTGCAGCGCGAGCGGTTCGGCAAAATGCATCGCCTGCGGCGTGGCGATCATGGGGGGTGGGTTCAAACGCATGCGGTCACTCGTCTTGTTTATTCACCAATGGGGCGCAGGTGTTTGCCTGCGATGCCGGCGAGCTCAAACATCGTCACTTGGTCTTTGCCAAACACGGGCTTGAGCTTGGCGTCGGCGTTGATGGCCCGTTTGTTGGTGGCGTCTTGAAGGCCGTTGGCTTTGATGTAGTCCCACAGTTTTTTGATCACCTCGGTCCGGGCCACGGCGTCAGCGCCAATCACGTTGGCCAAATCGGCGCTGGGCAAATAGCCCGCGGTGACTTTGCGCGGCACTTTGGGCTTGGCAACCTTCTCGGCCTTGACCTTGGTGGCTTTAGTCGCTTTGGCCGCCTTGGTGGTTTTCGCCGGTACTTTTTTGCCTGCAGCCTTGATGAGGGCGTTGGTGGTGGGGGTCTTACCGCCTTTGGCTGGGTATTTGCTGACGCGCGGTTCGAAGGCGAAGTTGACCTTGCCAGCTTCGGGGTCCCACTGCAAGAACGCTTTGAACGGACGGCGTGTGCGCATCGAGACAAACTTGTCGAG
>Ga0007792_10000415_pt1 | contig 15442 bp, 9 predicted proteins | sample CryBogmetaGMA6M_FD_60371 | JGI IMG/M metagenome (GOLD analysis project Ga0007792, IMG submission 60371) | Freshwater microbial communities from Crystal Bog, Wisconsin, USA - MA6M | ecosystem: Environmental > Aquatic > Freshwater > Lake | place: Crystal Bog, Wisconsin, USA | collected 2009-07-06
AAGGGGTAGTACACCCCATAGGTGAAGAGGGGACACTTAATACTTAGAAGGCGCACACACAATACTTAAAGAGAGCGCACTCATCGCCGTCAATCAACACCTATCTGCTGTTCTAATACCTCATATATAAGTTCAGAGGACAGTATCCATGACGTGTTCCGAAAAGTGCTAAAAAAGACGTATCCCACAACCCTGTTTGACTCGATAGTATTCGATGGGTTCAAAGGAAGTATTATGTGTGGTGGCGCTTAGTATTGCATGCTCGGCAACAAGCTATTGTTGGTTATTCTACTACGAACCCAATGAAGTGACCTGCCTTGATCTGGACTTTTTAAACACCTTAAAGTTCGGCTCAGCCAAGCCCGACCCCGCCATTATCTATGCCGACAAATGTCTGTTAACTAACGATGAATAACTGACCCACTCTAGCGCACTGTTCAAGCACACTTTTTAGTGCTAAGTAGATTGGGAGCGGCAAAACTTCGTTCAGCATATCCTATAAACGTGTTAGTTTTTGTCTTTCCTTAAGCTGTAATTTGATTAACAACCGCATTAGATGCCAACTCTACGCCTTTTTTATAACACGTAATAGCGTTATCCTTATCACCCTGAACAAACAACAAATCACCTAACAATTGATACGCATGAACCGTTGGCTCAGCCGCAATACTTTTAGCCAGATAACTTTCAGCCTTAAAGGTATCACCCAATTGAATGGCTAACTTACCTAGCACCGCTAATAAAACAGCATTCTCTGGATGAAAATAAGCCCATTTTTCAGACACTTCAAACTGGTTAACTACGTTATTCGATTGAATACTACCATATAGAACAACCAGCGTTTCATCCCATGCCGTTGATATCGTATTAGCCAAATCCTCTTCAACCAAAGCACCCAACCCGGCATTAATCATTGCCGCGAAATAAATAACGGCAACACCTGCTTTTGCCTTGATATACTCAGGAATCTCTAACCATAACGATTGAATTTCTTCCAGTACACCCTTTTCGACCGATTGCCTTAATAGCTGACTAATGGCTTCAATCTCAAGGGATTTTACCTCTGCTTCCATTAAAACTTTATGGGTATACAGCGAGGGTAACAATGTTCTCAAACCCTGCCAATCACCAAGATGTTGATACGTTTGATGCAACAGCTTTAATACCGTTGCATGAGTTGGCTCAATTGAATGCAGTTTGGTCAATGTTTCCAGAGCCTGCTCAAACTGATGACCAGACAGACTCAATTCAGCCTGGGTAAGCCCGATTAAAACACTCGAGTCAGGCGAATGATCCGACGCTTTTCTTAAATATTCATCCCTTTTATCGAAGGCTCCACGAGACTGTGCGGCTCTCGCAGCCGTTAAATAATGAATTAACGGTGCTCCGCTATGAGAAACGTGCTTTATTAAGGTATTTTCAGCTCTTTCCCAATTCCCTTCGGCAGAATCGACCAACCCTGCAATTAAGGCTTCCTGGGAACGATTAAACTTAATGTTTTTACCGCGATTTTTAAGTTGTTTGGGTAATCGTATCAAATAGCCTAACAACCTAAAGAATATATAAAACACATAAAAGGCGACAACCTGACCCACCGCCAAAACAACCAGCGAGGTTTCTAAAGACCAATGACCGATACCTATTAAGGCATAGCCTGGATTATCAAACTGTTGCAGTGAACTATAAACAAGAAACGCCACTACGATCGTTACCAAAAGAGGCCCGAGAAAATAAAATAATTTTTTCATCTAGTCATTCTCATTTCGCAGCAGGTACAGCGGCTGGTTCTTCATCAGGTGCTGGTACGACGGCTGGTTTTTCAACAGGTACATCTACAATAGCAGGTTTTTTAACGGGAATGCGTACCGTTGGTTTTTTAGGGGGTATACGTACTACTGGTTTTTCAACAGGTGGCTGTACGACTGTTGAGTTTTCAACGGGTACTTGCACACCCGTTGGTTTTTCAATAGGCGCCTGTTCTATTGCTGGCTTCTCAATTGGTTTTTCAACCGGCACATGCACGACAACCGCTGGTGATGACTGAGCTGGTTTTTCTACTGCTGGCTCTGTCATCGGCAAGGCTTCTGTAGGCGCAGTCGAACCCATTTTTTCAACTGGCGCTAAAGCCTCCTCTGGCTTTATAGGCGATGGAGTAGACTCGGGCATTGCTTTATCCGTTTCGACTCTCAATTTAGTAATATCCCTCAGCATTTTTAACGAAGCACTAATATCCGGGAACTGACTCCGAATTTTGATCGTACTCAACTGATCTAACTCGGTAATAAAGTGACCGACTTCGGCATTGTTCGCAAAATGCTTCTCTGTCCAGCTTTTAGCATCGGTAAGACCCGACTTAAACAAGGACTCATTATGCTGAACCAAAGCGATTTTTACCATTTCCAGCTTAACTCTTAACTGCTCATGAATAAATTGGGCTTCTTCTGGCGTCAGTATTTCTTCAACTTCGTGCTCGGTATGTCTAATAGTGACTACGCCCTTAAGATGCGTTATCGCTGAATCAAGAACGCCTTGCTCTTCAGACTGAGCAACTGATTGTTTGTCTTCAGTTAAAGTCGGAGAAGACAGGGCTTTACCGGTATAAGGCAATAACAACACCAATGGTTCAACACGATCTTGTAACGTCTGGATAGAGGCATAAAGCCCCACGACATCAGGTACTACGACACTTTTAATATCTAAAAGCTCACGTGCAATGGCCTCACGAACTTTATAGATACTGGTATCACCACTCTCTCTTAAGCGCTGATCAGCGGCCTCTAAAGCTTCACGGGTGGTATTAACATCACCGATCAAATATAAACGCTCATTGGCAATGCTCAATAAATATTCAGCATCCGCAATTAACCAATCGCCTCGGGTTTTACCTAATTGGCGTTGCACACCCACAATGGACTCGCTCAACTCTTTACGGGTACTCTCCAGCTTTTCATTATGCAACTGAGAAAAATCAGCCAGTGTTTTTGTGAAGTGCGTATCTTTTCCCTCCACATTGGCTTCAATGCTCGCTAACTGTGATTGAATAGCGACTAGCTGTGCCTGATAATCAGAAAGTTGCTTAGACATCTGTCCTTTAACTTCCCCACCCAGATCTTCTTGCTTATCACGCAATTGCGTAAACAAATAAAAACCGGCACCGGCCAGTCCTATGATAATAACCAAGATAATAATACCAAACCAAAAGCCACTTCGCGACCGACGCGCCTGCCTCGTTTCACTTTGTTCTTGTTCTTGTTGTTCACTCAATTCGGTCACGCTATTCCCCCTGTTACACACATTAATACTGTCTCAAGAATTGCACTATCTGAAGGACTATGAGTCACTGCGATTCTTTTAAATCCTGTCTCGGCAGCAATTTGCCCGATTCTATTGCTAACAACCACTAGCGGAATATCAAATAACCGCTCTTGAAAGCACTTTTCCAACATTACTAATAAATTCTGTAACGCTTCACCACTCGTGATAGTGATAACATCCAGCTTATCTTGCTCAAGCAACGACTGGACTTGAGAGCGATCACTATCGGGCACTATTCGCTTATAGACCGCCAGATAATCCACTGTTGCGCCTCTACTTTGTAATACCGTCGCCAGCTCTTCACGACCACCTTGACCACGAATGATCAAAAAACGCTGCCCCGTTATCTGCTGCCATTCCGGCATCGCTAACAAAGCTGCACTGTCAAAACCACTACCCGCCGTTAAATCAACCGACCAACCCGCCTTGACTAAGGCTTTAGCGGTCGCATGTCCAATCGCAGCAACACGTGCTGATTTAAATTTTTTTATTTTATCATTATCTGAATGGTTACTGTGCATAGTAACTGCATTAGCGCTAATAAAAACAAGCCACTGATAACTATCCAACTGAGCCAGTGTATGCTTTATAGCACTCGCATCATCCACTGGGACAATGGCTAGCGTCGGAAATCTGACCGCTATACCCCCCTGTTCTTCAATTAAAGAACTCAAGTTCTCCGCTTGATGAACCGGTCGAGTCACTAATACCTGCGCTCCTTTCAGCATCCGTCATTAAGCCAGCAAAGCGTGTAAAATTTTGTCGGCACCCAGAGCCAACAAGTCTTCAGCGATTGCCCGCCCCAGCTCTTCTGATTGCTCTATATCACCCGTACGCTCTGCCCGATACAGCACAGAACCATCAGGATTGCCGACTAAACCCCGCATAAAGATCTTCTGTCCCTGAATCTGGGCAAACCCCGCAATAGGCACTTGGCAGCCCCCATTCAGACGGGTATTCATAGCCCGCTCGGCAGTCACACATAAACCCGTTTGTGCGTCATGTAAAGTCGCTAACATTTGATTTATTTCATCATCATCCACACGGCACTCGATGCCAATAGCACCTTGACCCACTGCCGGCAAACTAATCTCTGTAGCCAATGACTCCGTAATACGACCCGCCATACCCAGCCTTTTTAAGCCCGCAGACGCCAAAATGATCGCATCATAATCCCCAGCATCTAATTTCGCTAAGCGTGTATTCACATTACCTCGTAAGGGAATAACTTCCGCATTAGGCAATCGCTCTTTAAGCTGGCATTCTCTACGTAAACTGGATGTGCCAATTCTTGCATTAGCCGGTAACTCATTTAAACTGGCATATTGATTCGACACAAAAGCATCCGTTGGGTCTTCACGATCTAAAATAGCCGCCAAGTGTAAACCATCAGGAAACTCTATCGGCACATCTTTCATCGAATGCACGGCAATATCTGCGGTACCTTCCAACATCCCTTGCTCTAATTCTTTAACAAACAAACCTTTGCCACCCACCTTAGCTAAAGGCGCGTCGAGAATTTTGTCTCCCCGCGTCACCATTTTAACCAACTCTGTGGTGACATTTGGGAATGCCTCAACCAATAACGCTGCAACGTGTTCTGCTTGCCACAGTGCTAACGGACTCTGACGGGTTGCAATACGAATAATTTTTTTAGCCAAAAGGACAGCCTCAATTCAAAAAATGGGATTATTGTAACCTGAATTAAGCTAATGGTCTGTTATCAAACACCAATAGTTTAGTTAAATCTTTATCGGGCTGTTGCTCAACCTGTTAAATTCATCAACAATTCACAAGATAACTGCCTATCAGATACTGTTTATACTGTAAAATTGTTCTTTTTTTAAGCTTCAAACAAGATGACCTTAAACCGTATACCTCGCCTTGCGTTAACACCCGGCGAACCCGCAGGCATAGGCCCCGACCTTTGTGTACAACTCTCTCAACGAGATTTACCCTACGCCCTCGTTGTCATTGCCAGTCCTACGTTATTGTTACAACGTGCTGAGTGCTTGGGTTTATCGCTCTCTATTGACGAATTTAAACCAGACTTACCGCCCGCGCTTCATACCGCTGGACGTTTAACCGTACTTCCCGTTGAAGTCAACGAACCGGTAACATGTGGACACACCACCCCACTCAATAGTCGTTATGTCTTAAAAACCCTGGATACAGCCACTCAAGGCTGCCTTAATGGCACGTTTGACGCACTCGTCACCGGCCCGGTTGATAAAGGCATTATTAATGATGCTGGCTTTACTTTTAGTGGTCATACTGAATATATAGCCGAAATAACCGGTGGGCACCCCGTGATGATGCTGGCAACCGATAAATTACGAGTCGCTTTAGTGACCACTCATTTACCCCTTAAAGCCGTCAGTGCGGCGATTACACAGACCCGCTTACGCGCGGTAATTCGAGTACTCGCGCATGACTTAAGCACTCGATTTAACATTGCCTCGCCTAAAATCCTGGTCTGCGGTCTTAATCCCCATGCCGGTGAAAACGGCCACTTAGGCCATGAAGAAATCGAAACCATAACACCTGTATTAAATAGTTTACGTCAGCAAGGCGTAGACCTGATAGGACCCTTGCCCGCCGACACTTTATTTACCCCTAAATATTTAGAGACTGCCGATGCGGTGTTGGCTATGTATCATGACCAAGGCTTGCCTGTCCTTAAATACCAAGGCTTTGGTAAAGCAGTCAACATTACCCTGGGGCTGCCTATTATTCGCACCTCTGTTGATCATGGCACGGCTCTGGATCTTGCCGGTACAGGTAAGGCGGATATTGGTAGCCTACTGGTTGCGCTTCAAACCGCCTTAACCATGACTCATCAATCTCGCTAAGCACATGACACACACACCTCGCAAACGCTTTGGTCAGAATTTTTTACATGACCACAACATCATTTATAACATTCTTTCCGGTTTAAACGCTAAGCCCAACGAGCACTGGGTTGAAATTGGCCCCGGTATGGGCGCTCTGACTGAACCGTTATTGGCACTCGACTTACAAATTGACGTAGTAGAGCTGGACAGGGATTTAGTCACTTATCTTAAAGATAAATTTAAACATCACACACAGTTACAGATTCACAGTGCAGATGCTTTAAGGTTTGATTTCTCTGCCCTGGCTAAAAATGACGAGAAACTGCGCATCATTGGCAACTTGCCCTATAACATCTCGACACCGTTAATGTTTCACTTGCTGGATAATGCCTACTGTATTGAAGACATGCACTTTATGTTGCAAAAAGAAGTTGTTGACCGTATTTGTGCCGCACCCGGCAGTAAAAAATACGGCAGGCTCAGTGTCATGATGCAATATTACTGTGCCACCGAACTCTTATTTGACGTACCACCCGAAAGCTTCGACCCCGCCCCTAAAGTTATGTCGGCGATTGTTAGATTAATACCGCATCAACAACCGCCCGTTGCGGTTAATAACTTAAAAATGCTGAATCGAGTGGTCGTGCAAGCCTTCTCACAGCGTCGTAAGACCTTGCGTAACTCTTTAAAAAAACTCATCGATGAAGACGCTATTGTTGCACTGGGTATTGATCCTAATTTAAGAGCAGAAGTGATCTCACTGGCTGATTTTGCCCGATTGAGCAATGTATTACGTGAGGAAGACCTCACAGAAGAGGATGCAGATCTAGACTTAAATGGTGATTAGCCCCTGCGACAATCTGTCACGCGACAATATGCCACATTCCCCAAGACACACTTTATCAGTATTATAATCACAACTCTTGAGATGCAAATTCCCCTCCTAGGAATTCAGAGTTTTATATCCTTCTTCTAATGCAGCCTAAACAGCTGCATTTTTTTGCCTGCCGTTTTGTCAACACACGACTATTAACATCCATCGCGTAATTACCGGATATAATCCCAGCGAAGCTACGCTCCCATGATATCTAAAACAAGGCATTAACAAGGCATTGATTTGATCGCTCCGCAGCAAAATAAACGGCGACTATGTAGAGCTGTATGCGGCACAATTTAGAGACATTTAAGCAGCTTCTCGAAGAATTACACAGTATAAAATCAACCGACAGCGTAAAATATAATTAACCCTGACCACTTAAACATCTGTTTAAGCGACTCAACACCATCAACTCAATAGGAATATTTATGCTTGTTTTCCTTGAACATCTCATTTTAACAGCCGTCTTATTGCTGCTGGTATCTAATCTTGTCAGCGGCTTTTATGTGCGGGATTTTGGATCTGCACTCGTAGGAGCGCTTGTTCTCGGCTTCGTAAATGCTGTTGTGAAACCATTAATGATACTTCTCACCTTGCCTTTTACGATTGTTACCTTTGGGCTTTTTCTTCTGGTGATCAACGGGTTCATGCTTTGGTTAGTGGCGGCACTTGTATCGGGCATTCGTATTCAGAGTTTTGGCTCCGCATTGCTGGGAAGCTTGGTGCTTACGTTGCTCAATCTTGCTGTCGAGCTTTTCATATAACGTGATGAGTTCTGCCTTAATTACTTGTTTGGGCGAGATTCTACTCAAATGCAAGGTAAAACCCGAATCCGATAAACGGTCTTCAGCAAGACAGTTGTCGATTAAGCGCACAATACGTTGAACAGCCTGATGGATTTGGCGCAAGTATTTTTCGGGTGCGTTGATCTTTAAATAGTCCAGATTCAACGCAGCACTATCAATCACGGCTAAAGGTGTACGTAACTCATGCGTAATCATCGAAATAAATTGCTGCTGCTCAAGGCGCATTCGCCGCTCTGAGCTTAACGCCGTTTCCAAACTGGCACGGGTGTGTTCTAAATCAAAAGTCCTTTCAGAAACCGCTTCGTTTAAAAGTTTTTCATTTTGTTGCAAGGCTAATAAAGCGTGCAACTGTAGCTGTTTTTTTTCAGCTTCTGACTGATAGGCGCATTGTATTAAAACGATGTATCCCAACAAGGTATAAAGCAGACCGGTCAGTTGCCAGCCTGCTTTGCTAAAAAAAGTGGTCGCTATAATTCCTTGATTTTCTAGTAGCGTAAAGGTCATCACTAGACTTTCAGCCGCATACAGGCAAACTAAATAACCTGCATTTCTATGACGTTGTCCAAGTCCTTTAAAAGCCAAAACGGTAAATAACAGTAATGAACCGTCATAAATAGCAAATGCAGTTTTTGCAAATAGCGAATAATAATCGGTAAAAATTGATAATCCTCCCCAGACTAAAAAAAGTTTTGCGTGACGCAAAGAAGGATGTAAATAAGCCCAATAACGTTTTATTTCCAATAAATCCACGCTTAAAGACAGTGACGCTGCAAAAGATAGATAAACAAAAATACCTCTTGCATAATGATAAATAGCATAAGGATTATCAGGCCAGATATATTGAATCAGTAAACCGTTATGTAATCCAACCAGCATAGCAGACGTGGTAATGGTAATACTAAAAGAAATAAACAGCGGTTCCTGGAATTTACGGGCGTAAAATAATGACATCAAAATAATAGGGATATACAACGCCCAATAAAAACCAGCACCACAGGACAACTACTTGTGAATGGCACAGCAACACGCGGTGTTATTCAAACTGTATTCGATTCAGACTGGTTTGGGGTTAAGTTGACTGCGGGTGTCCATTACACCATTAATGTAGAAGGGTCTGATACGGGCAAAGGTACTATGTTCGATCCCGCTATTGGTGGTATTTATGACAGCACAGGAACCTTAATCGCAAACACAACTGATGATAACAGCGGCGTTGGCAATAATGCACAAGTGGTTTTTACCCCCACCACTAGCGGCACTTATTATGTAGACGCTAACAGCGGTGGCTGGGGTCTGTCAACAGGTAGCTATCAGGTATCGGTTACCTATCCACCGAACCTTGCCCCCACTTTCAAAGTGGGAAGCGGTCAGGTCACTACCAATTTGAATGATGGCGGTTACGCGACTGATTCTGCTCTGCAAAGTGACGGCAAACTGATGGTGATGGAAAGTGCAGGCAACTTGTTGCGCTATAACACTGATGGCACACTGGATAACAGTTTTGGTGGTGATGGGATTGTAGTGACTGATAATCTAAGTTCCTTATTTAGAGATACAACTGGTTTATTTCTCACTGATTACGTTATGTCTTTGCAAAATGACGGTAAAGTTATTGTAACTGCTTGTGGAATAGATGCTTCAAATCATCTACTACTGGTTTCTGCCGTTGCTCGGTACAACATTAATGGCAGTGAGGATCACGGCTTTGCATCCAATTCAAGCTCGCCGTATCTTATCAAATTGGCTGATAATCAAACAATCTTATCTTCTGCAATACAGCCTAATGGAAACATTCTCCTGGCTGGTGGTCATTACAATAATTCGACTGAATCCACTGATTTTTCCCTTATAAATTATAATTCTTCTGGTAATCAGCAAAATACCGCTTTCAACGGAGATGGGGAGTTTAATTTTAATACAACAAAGAATTGGTTTGGTAATGGGGATAGTAATAATACCGATTCTATTGTTAAAGTAACTACCCAATCGGATGGGAAAATTCTGATAGTTGGAGACTCTTATAGTAGGTATAGCCAAGTTTCGGGTTATAGTGATTACATCACCATTGAAGAAAAATCTGTGCTTATTCGGCTTACCAGTGATGGTTATTTAGACACCAGTTTTGGCAACCAGGGGGTTGTTTATTCTGCTCTCAATAATTCTACTAGTAACAGTATGTGGTCTGATGGCACCTTAATTTCTCAGACTGATTACAACTCAACATCTCCCGAATCTGTTGCAGTGCAATCTGACGGTAAAATCGTAACCCTAGGGATGGTTGTTGTAGGTCAAGGTTTTAATAATAGCTCTGCTTATTATCTTGAACGGTACAATACCGACGGAACTTTGGATAGCAGTTTTGGAGGAGGAACTGGTCGCATCATCTCTGATGTCAATCCTACTGATATGTCTTTTGATAAATCGGTCATAGACAATTATCTCAACAATCTTGATGATATTCCCCATGCCTTATCCATACTTGGTAATGGCAAAATTTTAGTAGCGGGTCAAAGCAACTTCAATCAGCTTGCGGTTTTGCGCTATAACAGTGATGGCTCGCTGGATAGCAGTTTTGGTAATAATGGAAAAATAATTGGTACGTTTGGTCATGGAGAGGCTCGCGGGTATTCGCTGAATGTGCAAACGGATGGCAAATTTATAGTCACTGGAGAAGCTGTTGACAGTGGTGTATCTCAAACACTGGTACTGCATTTCAATGCCGATGGCAGTCTGGACGATACCTTTAATCCAAATTACAACACAGTCAATGCCATTGCAAACAGCATTTATACTGAAAACGGCAGTCCGATTGCTTTAGACAGCTCAGTAAAAATTTATGATGCTGAACTATCTGCCCAAGGCAATTATAGCGGTGCCTCTATCACGCTGGCTCGTCATGAGGGAACCAATGCTGAGAATGTTTTCACTGTCAGCGGCAATCTGAGTATCAGTGGCAATAATGCCGTGTTGTCAGGTGTAACCATTGGCACGGTCAGCCAAAGCAATGGTACATTCACACTTACGTTCAACAGCAATGCCACACAAGTGCGAGTCAATGAGGTCTTATCATCACTGGATTACAGCAATAATTCTCATACGCCACCTGCTTCTGTAACCATTGACTGGACATTTAATGACGGCAACACTGCGGCTGGTGCAAAGTCTGCTTTAGCATCAACCCTTGTGAATATCAAGGCGGTTAATGATTTACCGACCGGACAAGTTACCATCACCAGCAGTAACGGTGTTATTGAAAGTGGACAAACCTTGACAGCCAGTAACAATCTAGCGGATTTAGATGGCATGGGGACGGTCAGCTACCTATGGCAAAGCAGTAGTGATGGTCAAACCTGGACAAGTATTGGCACAAATAGCAGTTTGTTGGTGACCAATGCACTGGATGGCAAACAAATTCATGTTATTGCCAATTATACTGATGGCCAAGGCACAGCAGAAAGTGTTGCCAGTAGTGTTGCCGATGTTATTGTCACTAATCTTAATGCCCCTGTACTGGCTGTACCTAACGCCATTGCCTACATCGACACAGTGCAAGTTGACAGTTTTGCCCCAGTCTCTGGCATATTGCAAGCCAGTGATGCCGATGGCAATCTGTTGACGTATAATCTAACAGGTAGCACAGATAACAGTGATGGCACCGTCAGTTTAGTTGATACTTATGGCACATTGACCTTAAACCAAGCCACTGGTGCCTACACGTTCACGGCTAATGGCAGTGCAATAGAGCCGTTAAATACCAATGTGTCGCGTGATTTCACTGTCAGCGTATCCGACGGTAAATTTACCAGCACTCAAACATTAACGGTTGCCATCACTCAAAGTGGTGTTACTGAGTCCAATGGTAATGACGTACTCGTTGGCACAGACGGCAATGATGTCATTAATGGTTTGGGTGGCAATGATACTTTAATAGGTGGCTTAGGTAACGATATCTTAAATGGTGGAACAGGCAACAATACCGTAGATTATTCAGCGACTACCGAAGGTGTTAGTGTTGATTTAAGTGCTGGAACTGCTGAAACAGCTGGATTTGAGGTCGATCAGATTGGTGTAGATACCTTGATAAACATTCAAAATGTTATCGGTGGTGCAGGCGCTGATATTCTGGTGGGTGATGCACAAGCTAATTTATTGGTCGGTAATGCGGGTAATGACATTCTTACCGGTAATGCGGGTGATGATACGCTCAATGGTGGTTTAGGTAATGATGTTTTAATCGGTGGTCTGGGTAATGATACCTATTATGTAGATAGTTCGGCTGACAGCATTGTAGAATACAAAAACCAAGGCACAGACACAGTCATCAGCACTGCCACTTACACCCTCAGCAATATCTATGTTGAAAACCTCACGCTGACCGGCAGCACCGGCTCAGAAGCACTGAACGGAAAAGGCAACGCGGCCAATAACGTCATAACAGGAAACAACGGCAATAATACCCTGGACGGCGGTGCCGGTAACGATACGCTCATCGGCGGGGCTGGCAATGACAGCCTAATAGGAGGCTTAGGGGATGATATACTCAACGGGGGTGACGGTAATGATACCTTGACCGGCGGGGCTGGCGTCGACACGATGACCGGCGGTTTGGGTAATGACACTTACTCCGTTGATAATGTGAACGATGTGATCATTGAAAACGATGGTGAAGGTATCGACACAGTCAATAGCACCATCAGTTATTCATTGGACGGCACCTTTTTGGAAAATCTCACCTTGAGTGGAACATCTAACATTAACGGAACAGGAAATTCGGCGGCTAACACCCTAACAGGTAATGCCGGAAATAACACCCTGATTGGTGGCGCGGGGGTTGATACGTTGATAGGCGGGGGTGGTAATGACACCTATATTGTTAATGTAACCGCCACCGGTGCCCTGGAAGATAAAGTGGCTGGCAATACTGGCCTTGATACACTGCAAGTAGTCGGTAGCAGTACCAATGTGACAGCCACCACCTTAACGGCAGCGGCGACCATTGAAAATGTCGATATTACTGGCACCGGTAGCTCCTTGCTTAATGTCACCGGTAACAGCCTGACGAATGTCCTTACCGGCAATGCCGCCAATAATACCCTGAGTGATGGCGGTGTCGGCGGCTTGGGCGATACCTTGATAGGTGGTTTGGGTAATGATACCTATACGGTTACTAATAGTAGCGATAACATTATTGAAAATTCCGGAGAAGGCACAGATACGGTCAATAGCACAGTAAGCTTTAACTTGTTAACTAACGGACTTAATGTAGAAAACCTGACCCTATCCGGTACCGCAGCGCTTAACGGAACCGGTAATAACGACAACAACCTACTGATCGGAAACAGTGCAAGTAATATCCTCTTGGGTAATGACGGCAATGATCTTCTGATTGGCAAAGCGGGCAATGATACCCTGACGGGTGGTGTAGGAGTAGATACCTTCTGGTTTGATACCGCCGCCAATGGCACCACCAATAAAGATACCATTACTGATTTTGTCTCAGGTACTGATAAGTTACAGTTTAGTAGCTCAGTATTAACCGCCTTGGGAGCAACCGGTGAATTTAGCACAACGGATGACCGTTTCTGGTCAAGCACCACCGGCGTGGCACATGATGCAAGCGATCGATTACTTTATAACACCACCACGGGGGTATTATCTTATGATAGTGATGGTTCGGGAGCAACGGCTGCTGTTCAGCTTGAATTGTTAGGGGCTACCACGCACGCAACCCTGGTTGCAGCAGATATTTGGGTGGTACAAGTAGTATAAATAATCTTATCTAAAGGGGCTGTTAGCCCCTTTTTTAGTTAAGGGCTTGAGTAATAAGCAGGTAAGCAGGTTATTAATGACGATTATTTTTAAGTGCTTTTAATGCGGTTGCTCTGATACCTTAATCTCTAAAGCATTACTAACGAGTCATTGGGTGTTAGAATACTCCTCTAAATGGATCTGTTGGGAAGGCGCATTGCCCATTAGAATGCACAACCCACCATCATTAATACTATTATTTATTTGAGGACACTATGCGGAACCTGAAGTTTTTACCCGCGATCATTGGAGCGACACTCATCGTCGCTATCATTTTATTTGTCGCTTTCCATTTCGTATTTATTGATCTGTTTGTTGACTTATGGTGGTATGAATCACTTAAGCTTGAAGCTTATTTCTGGCTAAGGCTACTGTATAAGTTTTTTCTATCCGGTGGCGTAACCCTAGTGTTCTTTTCCATTTTCTTTTTCCATTTCTGGATTGCGTCACGGTATCTAGGCATTAACGCGACTAATGATGCCTTCAATAATCTGGAAAGTCGGCGCAGTTTTCAGCGTTTTGCTGATATCTTTATGAATGGTTCAGCAAAAGTTTATACGCCCATTTCATTAGCCCTTGCTATCTTTATCGCTATTCCTTTTTATAACCAATGGGAGGATGCACTGTTATTCTTTTTTGGTCATGACTCAGGCATGACTGAAAATGTTTATGGTAATGATGTCAGCTTTTACATGCTGTCTTATCCCACCTTTATACTCATTCAAAAAGAACTATTAATTACGGCTATCCTGTTATTCTTTTCAATTGGATTCTTATATTGGCTTGAGCATATTTTTATCCCACATCAAAGTAAAGAATATCCTTTAGGTGTTAAAGTCCATCTGAGCATTTTATTAAGCTTTGTGGTCGCTTTCGTGGTCTGGGGCTTTATGCTAGACCGTTTTAACCTACTGTATACCAACACCCATGAACCGATCTTTTATGGCCCTGGCTTTGTAGAAATACGCTATCAATTACCGCTTATCTGGCTTCAAATTATAACTTTCATAGTGACGGCACTCTCTGCGGGTCTTTTTATTTTTTCAGAACAGCATCGTGTTAAAGCCCCTTTTTTAATCTCATTAAGCGTCTTTATCGTTGCGCTGATCTTGCCGAGAATTGAGTTAATCCCTAATTTAGTGCATAAATACATCGTCAATCCAAACCCCGTCAAGACGAATAAGCCGTTCATGCAACAAAATATTGATGCCACACTGAGTGCTTATGACTTAAAAAACATTAATGTCGTAGAACAGTCGATTAAACTCAACGCAACTGAAGATATCGATACCTGGGGCACTCAAAAACGCTTTGAGAATATTCCGGTATGGGATAGAGAATTTATTATTGACAGCTATAAGCAGTTACAAGAGATTAGACCTTATTATAAAATCTTATCGGTCGATGAAGACCGATATTTTGTGCTAGATCACACCCGCCAAGTCAATTTAGCGGCCAGAGAGGTCAACACCTCTAAATTACCCCCTGAAGCACAAAACTGGGAAAACATACACTTGCGCTATACCCATGGATATGGGGCGGCGGTTACACCAGCGGCACAAGATGCCAACAAACCTTTAGTGTGGTATTTACGTGATTTAAACATGAATTCTGATGTTGGCTTTAAAGTTGAACATCCTGATATTTACTATGGCCTGGAGCACTATGAATACGCCATAGTGCCAAATAAACTAAACATCGAAGCCATTGCTGGCAGTGACCCCAGTGTAACGCTGGAATATCATGGTGAAGGCGGTATTCCTATCTCTTCTCTCTTTAGAAAAGGCTTATTGTCTTTTTAT
>Ga0007792_10000425_pt1 | contig 15209 bp, 13 predicted proteins | sample CryBogmetaGMA6M_FD_60371 | JGI IMG/M metagenome (GOLD analysis project Ga0007792, IMG submission 60371) | Freshwater microbial communities from Crystal Bog, Wisconsin, USA - MA6M | ecosystem: Environmental > Aquatic > Freshwater > Lake | place: Crystal Bog, Wisconsin, USA | collected 2009-07-06
GTACTACGGCGCCGATGGGGGCCATGGCGGTCGGTCCGAACAGCACCGCTCCCAGGCCGGTGCCGGTCGGATGGGAACTGCTGCCGGTGACCGATGGCAGTTTCAGAGCGGAGAGGACAAAGGTGAAGGCTGCTGCCACGCCCAGCAGCATCCGCCGCTCAGGGTTTTCCCGCACGCTCTTTTTGATCGTGTGGAGCCCGTAGCCGACGAACGGTGCGGCAGCCAGAGTCCAGCCAATGGCATGTGTTACCGGCAAAAAACCTTCCATAATATGCATGGTGCATCTCCTGATTGTTTGGCGAAACACAAAAAAAGTCCGCATCTGCGAAGGCAGTATGCGGACTTTTCGTATTTAAAGTCACATTACGTCTGTTCCACGTTCCCGGTCCCCCGGGGAAATCTAGTGGTAAGGATCAATGGCAGGTCTTCTGGCTCACGAATCATCCTCCAGGCGCCTTCCCGGTCTTTCGGCCAGTGACGTAATGCCCTTTGTCATCGCTTACAGCGGCGGGTCCGCGGGGGATTTGCACCCCTCTTCCCTATCAAGCCCGTTTGGGCACCGTGATCCGTTATTCAATTGTCATACTACCATCAATGAAAATAGTACTGCTGAAATACCATGCCGTCTGCGGGGTGTCAAGGTGGATTGTTGGCGTGTGACAACAGTTATCTGCCTGATTCGCCGACGGTTCCTCCCGGCTGACCCCTGCGCTTGAGCGCAAAGCCGACCAGCAGCGCTACGGCCAAAGCCAACATCCCGCCAGCTATACCGGAAACAGTGGTACCGAGCCTGTCTCTACCCGATTCTTTCCCTTGGACTGGTGCCGCTGCAGCGGGCGTATCCCCCCGGCTTATTCCGGAAGGCCGCTTGAATGAATAATCCGGCAGAACGGAGGTCTTATCTTGAAGAATGGCCAGTGTTCTGTGCACTCCCCCTGCGGGTGCGGCAAGCTCCGTTTGTCCGGTGACTTTTTGCAGAGACCACTCAAGGCCGTCAGGGTGCCCTGAGGCGAGCCAGGATACCGCTCCGCCCGTCAACAGTGCGGCGGTCAGGAAACAGAAGGCAAGGATTCGTACCGGGTTGCCGCCCGTCGCCTGTCTCGTCATGGCATGTTGCAGAATTTCCGGTTGTATGGTGTGTACAAAGGTGATGACCGACGCAGTGACCAACCCCTCCACAACGCCGATTGCCAGATGGATCGGCTGCATAATTGCGACAAAGGGGTAGAAGGGGAGTGACGAGATTTCAGAAAAAACCGTTTCAGTAACAACTCCAAGGGCACCTAGCTGCAGGCCGATAACTGCGGCGGACAGCGATGCGATTGATATTCTGGCTGCTGAATGTGAATTGCCGATGATTTTTTTGTAGATGAGCGGGTAGGTGATAAAGGCCGGGAAAAACCCTATGTTGAAGATGTTGCAGCCGAGGGCCAGCAATCCACCGTCGGCAAAAAAGAACGCCTGGACAACCAGCACGGAAGCGATCGTCAGGAAGGCGGCATACGGCCCGAGCAGAATGGAAAGTATCAGGGCACCGCCGAGATGGCCGCTGGAGCCGGTGACCGGAATGGTGAAGTTGACCATCTGCGCCGAGAAGATAAATGCACCGAGAACACCCATCAACGGTATCTTGCGGTCATCCAACCCGCTGCGGACTTTTCTGGAGCAGAAGGCGATGGCGGCTGCTGAAAAAACCCACATTGTCCCGCCGACCGCCGGTGACAGCAGCGCATCTGCCATGTGCATAGTTGAAGCCCTTTGGTGTGGTGACAAAAATTAATTTCGTAACACGCAAAAAATACAGTACTAAAATTTAGGTGTCAACTGCAAAAGCGGGATTGGCTCGGGGTGCGTATTATGGATTGCCGCGATCAGATTTGCACTGTTTCAGCTTCCCAATATCCCGCTCCGCAGAGCGCTTAAGTAGGTCTGCGGTTTTTTAAACAGTATATGTTTACGAATGTTTGTATTTTACACATCAAATATATTATTGAAATAAATAAGGTAGTTATAAATGGTACCGACGTTTTTTACTCATATTTCAAGTAACTAATACAACGCTATTAAAAGTATATTTATCATGAATGTATGGCTTAACCTAGCCAGAGCTCTTTAAAAATGTTTTTGAAAAAGTTTTATAAGAAACTGTTTTTATTGCAATTAACTGACAATAAATAACGGTATGTAAAATAATAAAATAATGTTACATTTACTTTCAGGCACGTTTGTTTAGAAAAGAAGTGGGGTATTCGGCCCGGTTGAATTCTACCGGCTGTTCAGACTCCGACCATAAATTCAGCGTAATTGCGCCGCTTTCATGTGCGGCAGACACTACACCAGGAGGAGATGCCATGATTTACGAATTTCCAGGACAGCCGGGAGCAAAGATTCAGTACAAAACCAGATATGAAAATTTTATCGGTGGTACGTGGGTTCCGCCGGTCAAGGGCGAATACTTTGATGTGGTCACCCCCATTACCGGTAAAATCTATACATCAGCTGCCCGTTCCGGTGCAGCTGATATAGAACTGGCACTTGATGCCGCTCATGCCGCAGCCGATAAGTGGGGGCGGACCCCAGCCGCTGATCGTGCCAATGTGCTGCTGAAAATCGCTGATCGTCTTGAAGCAAATCTGGAGCTTTTGGCCTACGCCGAGACGGTTGATAACGGCAAGCCGATCCGTGAAACGTTGAACGCCGATATTCCACTGACGATTGATCATTTTCGCTATTTCGCTGGCTGCTTGCGTGCCCAGGAAGGAGGCCTCAGTGAAATTGACGAAAATACGGTTGCCTATCATTTTCACGAACCACTTGGTGTCGTTGGGCAAATCATACCTTGGAACTTCCCGATTTTGATGGCGGCCTGGAAATTGGCTCCTGCGATCGGTGCCGGTAACTGCGTAGTGCTCAAGCCGGCCGAATCAACTCCCATAAGCATTCTGATCCTGGCCGAACTGATTGCCGACATTTTACCTCCCGGAGTACTTAACATAGTCAACGGCTATGGCCGTGAAGCCGGTATGCCATTGGCGACCAGTCGCCGCATTGCCAAGATCGCCTTTACCGGGTCGACTGCAACAGGACGCGTCATCGCCCAAGCGGCTGCAACGAGCCTGATCCCCGCGACTCTGGAACTGGGAGGCAAGTCCCCCAACATCTTTTTTGCTGATATTATGGCGGCTGACGATGACTTCCTCGACAAGGCTATTGAAGGCATGGTGCTGTTTGCCTTCAACCAGGGGGAAGTATGCACCTGCCCCTCGCGGGCGCTGATCCACGAATCTATCTATGACAAGTTTATGGAGCGGGTGCTTGCACGTGTCAAAGCCATAATTCAAGGAAACCCTCTCGATACAAACACCATGCTCGGTGCCCAGGCGTCCGTGGAGCAGATGAACAAGATCATGTCATATATGGAGATCGGGAGGCAGGAAGGAGCACACTGCCTCACCGGTGGTGATCGCACTCACATGGATGGCGAGCTGTCTGGCGGGTACTATATCCAGCCGACGTTGTTCAAGGGACATAACAAGATGCGTATTTTTCAGGAGGAAATCTTCGGGCCGGTGGTGGCTGTAACCACCTTCAAAGACGAGGCAGATGCCTTGGCTCTGGCAAACGAGACCCTCTACGGTCTCGGCGCTGGCGTTTGGACGCGTGACGGCAGCACCGCCTATCGAATGGGGCGTGCTATCAAGGCCGGCCGCGTTTGGACCAATTGCTATCATGCGTATCCCGCCCATGCGACATTCGGCGGTTACAAAGAATCGGGTATTGGCAGAGAAACGCACAAAATGATGCTTGATCACTATCAGCAGACCAAGAACCTGCTGGTCAGCTACAGTCCGAAAGCGCTCGGCTTTTTCTGATCTGCGGTGTCCCTGTAGGGCGCGAGTTTTGCGCCCTACAGGGGTAGTCTCTGGGCGGGGAACTTCGGCATAACCACCTGTTTAACTGCTTGCCAGTAGGGACCCTTCCCGATATAGTGCCGAACAAATTCCGATCTCAAAATCGCAGCGCCTGCCGGTGAAAAAAGTTCATGTGTGGACGCCAGCGGAAACAACATCGCCCGTTCGCAAAAAGAGGAACTTGTGTTGGACGTGCCACTGAAAATAGTTCAAACACGCCCCTTTTTCTCCCGAGAGTAGGGGCGTTTTGCTTTATCAATCCAAGGGTGTGGGGTGTAATCATGAAAAAATGCTTTGTACTGGTCCTGCTGGTCATGCTGCTGAATGCCGTATCTTCAGGAGCGGCGCCTAGCGCCGTCATTCTGGCCACCACCACCAGCACCCAGGATTCCGGGCTGCTGGATGTCCTGATACCGGCTTTTGAGAAAGAAAGCGGCTATCAGGTGAAGACTATTTCGGTCGGCTCCGGACAGGCTATGAAGATGGGTGAAAAGGGGGAAGCTGATGTGTTGCTGGTGCATTCGCCCGATGCCGAAAAGAAATTCATGGCTGATGGTTTCGGCACCGGTCGCCGGCTGGTGATGCACAATGATTTTGTCATCGTTGGTCCAGCGTCTGACCCGGCCAAAATCAAGGAGTCGGTCAGTGCCGTTGAAGCTCTGAAGCGGATTGCCGCAAGCGGCTCCCTGTTCGCCTCGCGCGGCGATAACTCGGGTACCCACGCCAAGGAAAAAACGCTCTGGAAAGGAGCGGGTATAAATCCGGAACGGGAAAAATGGTATCAGCAGACCGGCCTGGGCATGGGGCAGACGCTGAATGTGGCGGCGGAAAAAAAAGGATACGCCCTTACGGATCGTGCCACGTTCCTGGCCCTCAAGAAGAATCTCGGCATGACGATTCTGGCAGAGGGGGACAGTCGGTTGCTGAACATATATCACGTTATTGAAATCAATCCCGTCAAGTGGCCCAAGGTGAACGCACGAGGGGGCAGGGCCTTTGCTGACTTCATGGTTTCTGGAAAATGCCAGGAGGCCATCGGCCGCTTTGGCATAAGCACGTACGGTGCGCCGCTCTTCTTCCCCGATGCCGGGCGTAATCCCGCTTCGCTTGGCCTCTGATGGATCTGATTATCGATGGGATACTGACGGCGCTGCAACTGATCGCCTCATTTGATGGCGAGGTGGCCGCCGTCACGCTGTTGTCGCTCAAGGTCTCCTGCAGCGCAACTTTTGTAAGTCTTGTTCTCGGCATCCCGTCCGGTACCTTGCTGGCACTGGCAAACTTCCCCGGACGTCGTTTCATAATCAGTATGGTCAACACCGGAATGGGGCTGCCGCCGGTTGTCGTTGGTCTCTTTGTGACCATTTTCCTTTGGCGCAACGGGCCGCTCGGCTTTCTTGAAATCCTCTACACACCGTCAGCCATGATCCTGGCCCAGGCGGTCATTGCCACACCGATTGTGACCGGCATCACCATCGCATCCATCCAGTCGCTCCCGGCAAATCTGAAACTTCAGGTGCTGGCACTCGGGGCAACCCGTTTTCAGCTGGTCTGGATACTGGTCAGGGAGGCGCGCCTGCCGCTGCTGGCTGCCGTAATGGCAGGTTTTGGCGGCGTGATTTCCGAAGTGGGGGCGTCGCTCATGGTGGGGGGGAATATCAAAGGGCAAACGCGGGTATTGACGACCGCCACGGTCATGGAGACCGGCAAGGGGAATTTCGATGTGGCGATTGCCCTGTCGCTGATCCTGCTAATACTGGCCTTTGGTGTTAACTATCTGCTGACGGTAATCCAGCAGCGGGAGCGGCCGCGATGAGCAGCTTCCTCGAAGTCGAAAATCTCCGGATCCGGCGCGGAGGGGTTCAGGTGCTGGAAATGCCCTTTTTTTCCATGCGCGCCGAAGAAAAGGTGGCGATTGTCGGGCCGAACGGTGCCGGCAAATCGAGTTTGCTTCTTGGTCTTGCCTGCCTGATAGAGCGGGCCGGCGGCATCATCCGTTTCCAGGGGGCAGAGGTTGTGCCCCGGACTGAAATGGCGTACCGCCGCAGGATAGCGGTGGTTTTTCAGGAACCGCTGCTCTTTGACACAACGGTTCTTGACAATGTTGCCGAGGGACTGCGGATCCGTGGTAAGGGAAGGGCTGAAGCGCGAGACAGAGCCCGTGACAGCCTGGAACTCTTCAGGGTGGGCCATCTGGCTGGACGCTCCGCACAGAAGCTCTCCGGAGGTGAAGCCCAGCGGGTGAGTCTTGCACGGGCGTTTGCCGTCCGGCCGGAACTGCTCCTGATGGACGAGCCCTTTTCCAGTCTTGATCTGCCGACCCGAATAGTTCTGGCGGAAGATCTCGGCCGGATCCTGCACGAATCGGGAACGGCAGCAATAATTGCAACGCACGACCGCATTGAAGCTTTTCACGTTGTTGATCGTCTGGTGGTGATGGATCGGGGAAAAATAGTGCAGGAGGGAACGCCGCAAGAGGTTATGGCTCAGCCGGCAAACCCCTTTGTTGCAGCGTTCAAAAGAACGACCGGGGTATAATGACGCCGGGAGAGGAGAGTTACCCTGTTTGAGCATGCCGCTGCCATAATCAGAGATGCTGAAGTCTTTGTTGTTACTGCAGGAGCCGGGATGGGCGTGGACTCAGGCCTGCCTGACTTTCGTGGGGATCGTGGGTTCTGGCAGGCATATCCGGCCTATGCGCGGCTGGGAATTTCATTTATCGAATGTGCCAACCCGGAGCATTTCGCCGCAGATCCCTCCTTCGCCTGGGGCTTTTACGGGCATCGCACCAACCTGTACCGGGATACGATCCCCCATGAAGGTTTTCATATCATCAGCTCCTGGATCAAGCGGAACAGTGCCGATTACTTTGTGGTAACCTCCAATGTGGACGGCCAGTTTCAGAAGGCGGGGTACATAGAAGAGCGCATTTTAGAAGTACACGGTTCGATTCACCGGCTGCAGTGCCAAACACCATGCAGCAACCAAATCTGGCACAACGATGAGATCATCAGGGTCGATCAGGGGAGTATGCGCGCTCATCATCCGCTGCCGCGCTGCGGCGGGTGTGGCGAGATAAGTCGCCCCAATATCCTCATGTTTGGCGACTATTCCTGGCTGTCGGATCGTACGCACATTCAGGGGCGCGCCTTTGACCGGTTTCTGGCCACGCACGCCGACCGCCGCATTGCGGTGATTGAGATGGGCGCGGGGAGCGCCATACCGACCATCCGCGCAACATCGGAACGCATCGGCTGGAATCAGGTACATGCTACGGTTATTCGCATCAACCCCCGTGAACCGGAGATAAAGCCGCCCCATATTTCCCTGCCGTGCGGCGCACTGGAAGGATTACGAAGTATTGATGCCCTGCTGTAGTCTGTTCACCAACCAATAAAAAAAGCCCGGCGTAAACCGGGCTTTTTTTATGCCTTGTAAAAAAAACTCCCGCTAGATGATGCCGTGGGCAACCATTGCATTGGCCACCTTGATGAAGCCGCAGATGTTGGCGCCGAGGACGTAATTGCCCGGTGCACCGTACTCGTCTGCTGTTTCAAAACAGTTGCGGTGGATGTTGATCATGATGTCTTCCAGTTTCTTCTCGGTGTATTCGAAACTCCAGGAATCACGGCCGGCATTCTGCTGCATTTCAAGTGCCGAGGTGGCTACGCCGCCGGCATTGGCAGCTTTGCCGGGGCCGTAAGCGATTTTTGCTTCCAGGAAAACCTTTACCCCCTCAGGGGTGGTCGGCATGTTGGCACCTTCACCGACAGCTATACAGCCATTTTTCACCAGCGTGGCGGCATCCTTGCCGTTAATCTCATTCTGGGTGGCTGATGGCATGGCGACCTGGCACGGAATGTCCCAGATGTTTCCGCCAGCGATGTATTTTGCCTCCTTATGGACGGCAATATAATCGGAAATGCGGCGGCGTTCGACCTCTTTAAGCCGCTTGATCAGATCAAGGTCAAGACCCTTCTCGTGATAGATAACTCCGTTGGAGTCTGAGCAGGCGATACATTTGCCACCCAACTGGTGGATCTTTTCGATGGTGTAAATGGCAACATTGCCGGATCCGGAAACCAGACAGGTTTTGCCTTCAAAGGAATCCTTGCGTGCTTTCAGCATTTCGTTGACAAAGAAGGTTGCTCCATACCCGGTGGCTTCGGTGCGTACCAGTGATCCACCCCAGGTGAGACCTTTTCCGGTGAGTACACCCGGCTCATACCGGTTGGTAATGCGCTTGTACTGGCCGAACATGTAGCCGATCTCCCGGCCGCCCACTCCGATATCGCCGGCTGGAACGTCGGTGTGTTCGCCAAGGTGGCGGTACAACTCAGTCATGAAACTTTGGCAGAAACGCATGACTTCGTCATCGGATTTACCCTTGGGGTCAAAATCGGATCCGCCCTTGCCGCCGCCGATCGGCAGGCCGGTCAGGGAGTTTTTGAAAATCTGCTCAAAACCGAGGAATTTGATGATTCCCAGGTACACGGATGGGTGGAAGCGCAGCCCGCCCTTGTACGGTCCCAGTGAACTGTTAAATTCGACCCGGAAGCCGCGGTTGATGTGAACAATGCCATTATCATCCTGCCAGGGGACTCTGAATATGATCTGGCGTTCCGGTTCACAGATACGTTCAATGATTTTCCGTTCCAGGTACTCCGGATGCTTGACCACAACCGGCCCAAGGCACTCCAGAACTTCAAGAACCGCCTGGTGGAACTCGGTCTCCCCCGGGTTCCGTTTAAGAACTTCCTGATACATCCCTTCGATTTTAACGTCAACCTTTGCCATAGTGTCCCCCTGCGTGATTATTTATTGTGCTTCGATAGCACAAAAATGAATCAAATGCAAATTTATTAGGCAAAAATGCGTCTGTCTACAGGATAAATGGAGATGTTTTGCCTTATTTGTGAGCAAAATAGCCTGCATAGGGGGAGTGCGAATACAAAGATTGGCAATATTTTATGCAAAAAAATACGGCACATTGATGGGTGTTAGAGGGGGGCTACTGAAGATGTTGTTGAAGGGAGTTGATATGGGTCGCCGTTTCCCGCTCCAGCAGGCAGCCGGTGCGCAGGTCGGTGTCTTCGGCGGCATTGATGAGACGTTTTGCTGCGGAGAGCGCCGTTAGGGGATGCCTGGCGACCTGTTCAGCGTACGCAACGGTCTTCGGCCAGAAGTCATCGCTGCTGTACACCCTGTCCACCAGTCCCATGTGCAGGGCGGTGGCCGCGTCGCAGGGGTCAGAGGTCATAAAGATTTCCCGGGCAGCATTCTTGCCGACAATACGGGGCAGTTTGCGGGTGCCGCAGAAGCCGGTTATGATGCCGAGCCGGGCACCGGGGTGGGCAATCATGAGGCTTTCCCGGGCAATGCGAATATCACATGACATAGCCAGATCACAGCCGCCCCCCATGGTAATGCCGTTCAGGGCACCAATTACCGGTTTGGAGCAGGATTCGATCCGGGCAAACAGTGATTGGCCAAGTTCAGCAAAGTGGAAGGCTTCATCGGGGGAGAAGTGTACCATCTGGCCGATGTCGGCCCCGACGGCAAAGGACTCGCCGGGGTACCCGCTGAGAACGACGACATTCACGGCGTCATCCTCCTCAACCTGGGTAAAGGCGCGTTTCAGTTCCCGGATGGTGGTAATGGAGAGTTTGTTGAAGCGCGAACCGGCGTCGAGTAAAATATACCCGACCCGGTTTGCCGTTTCTATGCGGAGCTTTTTAAAGGGCATCAGGCCCGGGGCTTCACATTGGTTTTTACCCAGGCGACGATGTCTTCGGTTGAGGTGCCAGGGGTAAACACTTCACAGATGCCGGCCGCTTTCAGCCCCGGAATGTCGTCCTCAGGAATAACGCCACCGCCGAAGACCTTAATGTCATCAACACCTTTTTCTTTGAAGATCTGCATGACCTTTGGCAGCAGGGTGTTGTGGGCACCGGACAGGATCGAGAGACCGACGCAGTCCACATCTTCCTGAATAGCTGCGGACACGATCTGATCCGGAGTTTGATGGAGGCCGGTGTAAATGACCTCGAACCCTGCATCACGAAAAGCCCGGGCAATTATTTTCGCGCCACGGTCATGGCCGTCCAATCCCGGTTTACCGACAAGTACTCGTAATGTTCTTTCAGCCATGGTTGATTCCTCCCGATGATAACTAAATGATTTATTTCAAGTCCTACATCTCGATTCCGGTTCTTGCCGGAACTCCCGCTGTATAGTAATGCTTTATTTCCCGCATTTCGGTCACCAGATCCGCTGCTTCGATCACCCGCTCATGGGCATTGCGTCCGGTGAGCACAAGTTCCGTCTGTGCAGGTTTGCTGCTGATCAACTCCAGCACCTGTTCAACGTCAATCAGGCCGAAGGCGACGGCACCGTTGATTTCGTCGCAGATAAAAATATCAAACTCACCGGACGTCAGCAGCTCTCCAGCCCGGGCGAACGCTTCCTGCGCCACACGGCGATCTTCGGTAATATCTTTGGTATTTACCCACCCCGGTCTGCCGCTTTGGATGATGGTCAGCTGAGGCGCGAGCTTTTCGGCTGCCAGATGTTCGCCGTAGCGCCCCCCCCCTTTGATGAACTGGAACATACAGACTTTGAGGCCACGGCCCACCGCCCGCAGCGCCAGTCCGAGGGAAGCGGTGGTTTTTCCCTTGCCGTCACCGGTATATACCTGGACATGGCCCTGCTTCAGCGACATGGCCTATTCTCCCTTGAAAAGCGGCGGCCGCTTGTCCAGAAACGCCTGCATCCCTTCGCGCTGGTCGAAACTTGAAAAGCAGAGGGCAAAGGCATCCCGCTCCAGCATACATGCGGTGTGCAGATCGATATCGTAACCGGCGTTGACGATTTCGCCGCCTATGCGGATGGCGTTCGGACTGCGGGTGCAGATATGTGCAAGCAGCTCTTCTGCACGGGCCACCGCTTCCCCGTCCGGGTACAGATGATTTATCAAGCCGATGCGGTGGGCTTCCCCGGCAGGCATCAGGTCGCCGCTGTAGATCATCTCTTTTGCCTGTGATTTGCCAACCAGTCGGGCAAGCCGCTGGCTGCCGCCGCAGAACGGAATCAATCCCGACGCAATGCCCGGAAAACCGAAGGATGCGTTACCGGATGCCACGATAAAGTCGCACGCAAGAGCCAGTTCCAGTCCCAAGCCTGAACATTCTCCCTCGATTGCTGCGATGCATGGCTTACCAATTTTTTCCAGGCTGAACATGACCTGCTGGCCGAAGCCGGACAGCGCCGCCGCATCCTGGAACGACGCGCTTCTCTCAGTCGGGCAGCAGCAAAATCCGCTTCCGGAACCGGTTATAATGAACCCTTTGATGTCACGATTGGCGCTCAGCGCAGTTGTTTGACGTTTCAGTGCCTCCAGCAGATTTCTGGCAGAACTGTTCCGGCCGCCCGGAATTGTCACAACGGCGGTGCCGTTTGTTTTTGGCTGGATCGTGCAAAGTCGTTCGGGCACTGAGATATTCCTGTTACAGTCTGGGATGGAATTTGCGGCGCGACTATAGCAATTCAGCCGTATACGGTCAAGAAAAGCTTTGACGGCCATTGTCACACTAAAACGTTGCCGATTACAAATATGGCGCTATACTGTAAACACTTATATTCTCGGGGAGACCATCGACCATGCATCTGTCAACGCTCATCCGTCAATCCACCCATGCATCCCGTGCTGTCGCAGAAGAAAATGCCGCCTGGCTTCAGCAGCACATGAGCCCCTATTTCTTTCAGGCCATGGCTGACGACGAGGATGCCCTGACCCTGCTGGCCAGGGAAATGAAGCATCTGAAAGAGAACCGCCATCTGATCCTCACCGATCAGGAAAAACGGCTGGTTATCGCCTGCGGTAATCGTCCCGGTTCCCTTTACAGTACTCTGCGCCGGGTAGGGGAACGGGAAATCTCCTATGCCATGTTTTCCCACTCCAATGCGGAAATGCCCGGCACCGGGCATGAGCTGGAGGTACAGCGTTTTGAGTTTGACCGCCGCCAGAATCATGAAATCGACCTGACGCGGAAGGTTGCTATACCGGAGGCTCTGGTGCGAAAGGTGCGCCTGGAATTGCGCGCATTCTTCCCCGCGTTTGACTTTAAAAAGTTCGATCGATTGCTGAAGATCCTCTGGCTTAATAACGAAAATTATATCCGTATGTCTCCGCCGACCCGAATTGCCTATCTGATCTGGCTGTTTGATAGCGGTAATTCTTCGGGGGGGCTGTTTCTTGATATCGCCCGGGTTCAGCGAGAAGGACGTGACGAAACCCGCGTGCTGTTTGCCGTCGGCAATCCCCCGCAGGAAGAGTTCCTGCTGCAGCTGCTGGAGGTATTCAACCGTCTTGATGTCGGTATCCGGCGGGCCTACTGCCAGACCATCTCAAACGGTGTCCACCCCTACTTTCTTGGCTCTTTTCTGGTCATCAGCCGCAAGGGCGAGGATATCTCACCTGAAAGTCCGTTGGCGGCGCGCCTGAAACGCGAGCTCTGTACGACGCAGATACTGTCCATCTCTTCGCCGGCCTATCGGCAGTATGTCGTCGAAGGTCTTCTGTCCGGAGAGGATGCTTCGCTGGTCAACGCCTGTATCGCCTTCTGTCACACCAGCCTGGCCCACGGTCTGCCGGATCGCTTCGGCCTGGAGGATGTCCAGAGTGCGTTTTACGACCACCCGGAAATGGCACAACTGATGATCCGGCTTTTCCGGCTCCGCTTTGATCCGGATCTCCTTGACCGGGAGAACCTCTACGCCACCGCCCTTGCTGAAGTCCAGAGCGCTGTTGCGGGGTACAACACCGGGCACCGCTGGCTGGATGATATCAGACGCGCGGTCTACCGTTGCTGCCTGCTGCTGATCACCCACACACTCAAGACCAACTTTTTCGTGGTGGAGAAACAGGCGCTGGCATTCCGGCTTGATCCGGCATATCTGCGCAAGCTCGGCCCGGAATTCATCGCCGACCTGCCGGAAACCCTCCCGTTCCGCGTGACGTTTTTCTTCAGCCGTTTCGGTGCCGGATATCACGTCGGATTTTCAGACATCGCCCGGGGCGGCTGGCGCACCGTTATCGCCCGCAGTGCCGATGATTATATCACCTCGGCCAATACCATTTTCCGTGAAGTTTTTGTCCTGGCCAACACCCAGCAGTTGAAGAACAAGGACATCTACGAGGGGGGCTCGAAGCTGGCGGTTGTGCTGGATGCATCGGATCTGTCTCCGGCCGGGTGCGAGGCGGAAAACTACCGGCTCTACAAACTCCAGTACAGTATCGCCAACGCGTTTCTTGATATTTTCATCACCGAAAACGGGAAAGCCAGGGATCGGCGCGTTGTGGATTACTACGGCGATGACGAGCCGATTGAGATCGGCCCGGATGAGAATATGCATGACGGCATGATCGAAGCGATCGCCGCCCTGTCGAAAAAACGGGGCTATATCCTTGGCGTCGGTATCATGTCCAGCAAACGTTTCGGTATCAATCACAAGGAGTATGGCGTTACCTCAACCGGTGTCGTGACATTTGCCGAGATAACCATGGCCGAGACCGCCGGTCTGGATATGCGGCGCGACCGGTTCTCCCTGAAGATGACCGGTGGGCCGAACGGTGATGTGGCCGGCAACTCCCTGCGCATACTACTGGAACGCTGCCCGGCTGTGGAGGTCCGGCTTATACTGGACGGCACTGCGGCACTGCATGATCCGAACGGCATCAACCATGACGAACTGCGCCGCATTATCCTGGCCCATGATCTGGATGCCTTTAACCCGGATTTCCTCGGGGAGGGGGGCTACATCATTTACCGCACCGGGCGGCGTGTGGACGGTCTGAAGGAATCGCACCATAAAATCACTCGCACCGCCGGCGCACTTCTGGACGAGTGGCTGGATATTGATGATTTCAACCGGCTGTATAACAGCCTGGTCTTCACCGTAAAAGCCGATCTGTTCATTCCTGCAGGCGGCAGGCCCGAGACGATAGACAGCGAAAACTGGAAGCTGTTTCTGGATGAAAACGGCGTCCCGTCGTCGGGGGTAATCATCGAGGGAGCCAACTCCTACATCACTCCGGAAGCACGGGTGCAGCTGCAGAAGAGCGGCGTCGTGCTGATGCGTGACGCTTCGGCCAACAAATGCGGCGTTATTTCATCATCCTATGAAATTATCGCCAACCTGCTTCTTTCAGAGCGTGAATTTATGGAGCAGAAGGAGCGGTACTCCGGTGACGTGCTGACGATCCTGGAAAAACGGGCTGCCGACGAGGCGCGTCTGATTCTGCGACGGCGGGCCGAATCAGGTGGAACCCTGCTCTGCAGTGAAATTTCCGAAACCATCAGCCAGAACATCAATGCGCTCTATTCCCGGCTGTTCGAGTTTTTCTCGGCCCGCCCCGAGCTCTGTCTGCAGGCCCCGTTCCGGCAGACCATTCTGAGCCATCTGCCGCGTATGCTGCGGGAGTCTGCCGCATACCGGCAGCGGATCAGAAAGCTCCCCCGGAAATACCTTTGTGCAATACTGGCGGCTGAGATCGGCTCATCCCTGGTCTATAGCGGCAGCCGGGATGCTGATTTCGAGGATATGATCCGGCGTCATCTGGCCCGGGTACTGTAATTTTTACTTTTATTAAGGCGGGCTTTTGTGCTAGAACCGTAGTGCCTGCTTCGTTTGTTTATTTATATGCCATATAAAGGAGTCTGCCATGTCCACCAACAATGATAATGCTGCTGCCGCTGTGATCGCTTTTGTTTCCGGTGCCGTAATCGGTGCCGCTGCCGCTCTGCTTCTGGCCCCGGCGCCGGGTTGCGAAATACGCGGAAAAATCACCGATCTGGGAGAAACAGCCGCCGAGCGGATGAGACGCCTTGCCCGTGAAGCCAAGTTCAAAGTATCCCCTAAAACCAAGGGCGCTGATTACGAGTACGACGGTGGCGATGCCTGGATTTAACCGGGCCTGCACCAGATGGAACTGAAATACGGAGCAACAACTTTTTTTCTCGACCTCCCGCCGGATCACCTGGCGGGAGTTATCACCCCCCCGCCGATTGACTGCGAAGAATCCCCTACAGATATAATTGAAGCAGCGCTGGATGCCTGTCACCGTACCATTTTATCCTTTTCTCCGGGTGACACGGTGGTGATTGTCACGTCGGACATCACCCGATATACCGGAAGCGAACTATACCTCCCGCTGCTGGTGGATCGTCTGAACCGCCAGGGGATCGCCGACGGTGATATTGAAATTCTGATCGCCCTCGGCATTCACCGGAAGCAGAC
>Ga0007792_10000426_pt1 | contig 15207 bp, 15 predicted proteins | sample CryBogmetaGMA6M_FD_60371 | JGI IMG/M metagenome (GOLD analysis project Ga0007792, IMG submission 60371) | Freshwater microbial communities from Crystal Bog, Wisconsin, USA - MA6M | ecosystem: Environmental > Aquatic > Freshwater > Lake | place: Crystal Bog, Wisconsin, USA | collected 2009-07-06
GCATTTTATCTCTCCACGGTAATTTTGTATCTGTATCTGCAGCTCTTTCAGCCGGTTTTTGAGGGTTGGGCTCATGATGGCAGCCAACTCCTCCGTGTGGCGGTAGTCCGGCATACGGCGGCTGATTTCGGCGTCCGGTAGAATGCCTGGATGAAAGTACATCTCCGTCATCCCGTCCTGCAATTCGTCAATAATATCGAGAGCATATCGCTCCGTCATCCGCCCCGAATTGAGCACCCCTTTAACCTCCCCTGCATAGCTGATTCCCAGACGGTCAAGTTCCGGAAGAGCATGGTCGGTGAGGAAACCGAAGATAAGATTTTCAAGAGTCTTGCCGAATTTCCGCTCATGGTCAAAGCGCAGGTTATGGGAAAGCCGCTCCCGCGACAGACGAAAGGTGGTGATACCGTAGCGCGGCATCAGTTCCGCCAGAATTCTGAATACCGTCGGGTGCAGATGGATGTTCAGGTGGCCGTCGATGTGCGTCAGCGGTATGCCGGCAGCAAGCACCCGCGTGATCTGGGCCTCTATCTCGCGTTTCAGCTGGCAGTAAAGTCCCCGGTCGAAAAAATACCGGAAACCGGAGGTGACCGGGTTGTCGCTGAAGTTCCCTTCGCGGTCTACCAGAGCGGGCAGATCCGCCGGCGGCAGCACCGCTCGCCCCTGAACGAGCGTCAGGTGCAGGCCGATCTGGAGCCCCGGATTGCGCCGGGCAACGGCCACCGCTTCGTCAAAGGCACTCCCCCCCGGCATGATGGAAGCACACGTCAGGAGTCCATCCCGCCAGGCCTGCTCGACCGCCCGGTTTACGCCGGTGGAAAGGCCGAAATCGTCTGACGTGATAATCAGCTGTTTCACGTACAATCCGGCCCGGAGTCTTTCCGCTTCCGCATATACGCCAGATACTGTTTTCCTTCCTTCAGCAGCTTGCGCCGTTCATCGCCATCGATCAGCATCCGCCCGATGCTCCGGGCGATATATTTCGGCCGGAAATAGAATTTGTTGTAGAACTCTTCCACCGAATTGAAAATTTCCGTGTTTGACAGGCCCGGATAGTTGATAACGCACTTCTGGTGGCCGCTGTCGTCAAGGAAGCTGTCCGAGGAGATCCACCCCTCCTTCACGCAGAGTGAGTAAAATTCGGTACCCGGATAGGGTGAAGCCAGTGAGGCCTGAATCGAGTTTAGGTCCAGTTTCTTGGCAAATTCGATTGTCTGGCTAATGGTCTCCCGGCTTTCCCCCGGCAGCCCCATGATGAACGCACCATGGATCGACAACCCGAGCTTTTTACAATCCTTGGTGAACTGTACCGCCTGAGCCACCGTGACCCCTTTTTTGATATTTTTCAGGATCTGGTCGTTGCCGCTTTCAAAACCGACCACCACATGACGGAGCCCCGCCTCCCGAAGTGTTTTCAGGGTGTCGTAATCCGTATTGGCGCGGGCGTTGATCGTCCATGAGATGCCGAGCGGCTTGATCAGGCCGGCAACCTCACGGGCATGCTTCCGGTCGGCGGTAAAGGTATCGTCGTCGAACGAAAGTTCCCGCATTTCCGGAATATTGTCCACGATCCATTTCACTTCCTCATATACGTTCTGGGGAGAGCGGACCCGCATGGTACGACCGGAAAAGGTCTGCGGCCAGAGACAGTAGATGCAGCGGGAAGGACAGCCGCGACTGGAATAGATCGAAACATAGGGGTTTTTGAAGTGCGGGATGACATACTCGGCAATCGGCAGGTCCCGTTTGTACACCGGCGCGACGAACGGCAGTGCGTCCAGATCCGTGATGGGGGGACGGTCGGCGGTGTGAACCACCTGACCATCTTTCAGAAAGCTGATGCCATCAACCCGGCTCCATTCTCGCCCTTCGCACAGTTCCTTGGTGGTGTAATCAAACTCACCCCGGCAGACAATATCGATGACACCTTTGCCGGCCCGGAGTGACTCTTCCGGCAGGACGGAAACATGGGGGCCGGTCAGGACCGCAACGATATCCGGCTTGACCTCCTTGATGCGGCGGGCGGTTTCAATGTCGATCTGCAGCGTCGGTGTGGACGTGTACATCACCAGCATGTCGTAGTCCCGGGCGATGACCAGGCAATCCTCCAGGGTCAGCTTTTGCACCGGGGCATCCACGACGCGGCTCCCCTCAATCATACCGGCGGGAAAGCAGAGCCAGGTGGGGTACCAGAAGGAGGTTACTTCACGGGAAGCCTGGTAGCGGGCTCCAGCACCTCCGTCAAAATCTTCAAAAGTTGGGGGGTTTAAAAAAAGCGGTTTCATTACAACTCCTTGCCTGAATATAGGACCCAACGAATAGCAGGTATTCCGGCGTAAAGTCAAGATTTACCCGGTTTTATGCAGAAAAAAACTGCCGTACAATCCTTCTCCGGCCGCTCCCCGGCGGGCTCACAAGAAATATTTTTCATTGCCGGTCCGGGTATGGTAGGTACTCTTACGGTGGAGAGTCAGCAGATGTCTGCCGCTCACACAACTTACACATATCAGGGGGATGAAACCAATGAGCAGCAAAAAACCAGAATTAACCTTCAAGTACGTTTTCAATTACGCTTACAACCCGACCTATGTCAACGGTGCCCAGGGTGGGTTTTCCCCGCGTGGCGAAATGGTGATCAACTTCTACCTAGAGCGCCAGCCGCTGCCGAATGCCATCAGCCACGAGATAACTCCCGAGGGCGCTATCGGCAACGAGACCGGCATGGACCCCAAAGATCTGGCCTCCAGCATGGTTCGTTTCATTGATACCGGGGTTGTCATGAGTTACGACAATGCCAAGGTATTCCATGCCTGGCTCGGCGATAAACTGCGGGAGGTCGAAGAGATACACAAGGCCCGCACGGAATTTGAACAGTCGGAGGCACGCGGTCAGGCTTAGGCGGATTGGACGTGCGGAGATAGTGAGCAAAAAGTACATTTTATCATGTCATCGGTTACGGCTACGGCAACGGTTCTGCCGGATGGCGGTCAAACAGCCGGATGTGAAAATACTTCCATTTTCCCCTGCAACGTGGTAGGAAAAGGGCGAATAAATGGTTGTTTTTTTATAAGTTTGGGGGATTTTAATGATTGTTTTTAAAGGCGTGCACAAATGGTTTAAGAACCTGCATGTGCTGAACGACATCAACCTGCATGTCACTCCGGGAGAAGTGCTGGTGGTATGCGGCCCTTCCGGTTCCGGAAAATCGACCCTGATCCGCACCATCAATCAACTGGAACCGATCAATGAAGGCTCCCTGGTTGTTGACGGCATGGATCTCTCCGACAAGAAAACAAATATCAACAAACTGCGGGCAGAGGTTGGCTTCGTGTTTCAGCAGTTCAACCTGTACCCGCACCTCTCGGTTATCAGCAACATCACACTGGCACCCACAAAAATCCGCAGCCTTTCAAAAAAAGATGCTGAAGAGCAGGCAATGGTTCTGCTGAACCGGGTCGGCTTGGCTGAAAAGCGGGACGCATACCCTTCACAGCTCTCCGGCGGCCAGCAGCAGCGGGTGGCCATCGCCCGGGCACTGGCGATGAAACCGCGCATCATGCTGTTCGATGAACCGACTTCGGCTCTCGATCCGGAAATGATCGGCGAAGTACTGGCGGTCATGAAAGACCTGGCGCTCTCCGGCATGACCATGGTTGTGGTTACCCATGAGATGGGGTTTGCCCGTGAGGTAGCGCATCGTGTCGCGTTCATGGCTGACGGAGTGATACTGGAAGAAGCACCCCCGGAAGATTTTTTCCTGCGGCCACAGCATGAACGTGCCCAGCAGTTTTTGCGCCAACTATTGACACCGATGCAAAGTGAATGTCCCTGATCCAGTACTTCCACCAAATTGTACCACCACCACACAAGGAGGAAACACAATGAAAAAACTGGTAACGTTGTTCATGATCATGGCTCTGACAGGATTAACCGCCAAGGCTGCCCTGGCCGGTGACACTCTGGCTGACGCAAAGAAAAAAGGGGTTCTGGTTGTCGGCTGCAAGGACTCCCTCCCCCCCTTCGGCTACATTGACGAAAAAAGCCGCCAGATCGTCGGCTATGACATCGACTTCGTCAACGCCATCGCCAAAAAAATGGGCGTAAAGGTTGAGCTTAAGCCGGTTACTTCTGCCAGTCGTATGCCGCAGCTGCAGGAAGGTCACATCGATATCATCGCAGCGACCATGACGAAAAACGCCGAGCGCGCCAAAGTCATCGATTTCAGCAGTACCTATTTCTTCACCGGCCAGAAGTTCATCACGAAGAAGGGGAGCGTCAAGACCCTGAAGGACCTGGAAGGAAAGAAAATCGGGACCGCCAAAGGTTCAACATCCGAGCAGAACGTAAAGAAATCCATTCCGAGTGCAACCGTGCTTTCCTTTGACGATTACCCCCAGGCATTCCTGGCTCTGCAGCAGGGTAAAGTGGCAGCGGTCACCACCGACGAAGCAATTCTTGCCGGTATCCTGGCCAAAGCCCCTAACAAAGCCCTGTTCGAAATCCCAGCTCTGCAGATCTCTGACGAGCCGTACGGACTCGGCATGCGTAAAGGCGATACGAACTTTGTAAACTTCGTCAACAAAACCATTATTGAAATGGAAAAGACCGGCGAAGCAGCAAAGATTTTCGACAAATGGTTCGGCCCGTCGACCCAGTTCCACCTGGATCGTACGTTCAAGATCACTGCTGACAAATAATCAGACTCACAGGGTGTTTGGCTGAGGGGTACGTATTTCGTGCCCCTCGGCCCCCCAAAAGGCGTTCCGGGTGCTCAACTACACATTCGACTGGTCAATCATAACCTCCGGCAAGTATTTCGACTGGCTTGTTTCCGGGCTGGTAACGACGCTCAAGCTGTCGGCGATCTCCATTGTGCTGGCTTTCATCCTTGGGCTTATCATTGCCGTCATGCGCATGTCGCACAGCAGGCCGGTTCGCTGGTTCGCCCACGCCTATCTTGAGTTTTTCCGCAATACCCCCCTGCTGGTTCAGATCTTTTTCTGGTATTTCGGCTCGTACAAGATTCTCCCCACAGCGGTAAACGACTGGCTGGTGAGCACCAATTTCGAATTTGCCGCAGCAGCTATCGCCCTGACCATCTACACCTCGGCCTTTATCGCCGAGGACATCCGTTCCGGCGTGCTCTCGATCCCGAAGGAGCAGATGGAAGCGGCCCGCAGCGCCGGTTTTTCCTATCTCCGCTCCATGCAGTACATCATCCTGCCGCAGGCGGTACGAATCACGATCCCGCCGCTGGTCAACCAGTTTCTTAACCTGGCCAAGAACTCATCGCTGGCCATGACCATCGGCGTCATGGAAATGACCTACCAGGCCCGTCAGGTTGAGAGTTACACCTTCAAGGGGTTTGAAGCTTTCACCGCCGCCACCGTGGTCTATCTGCTGCTCTCGATTGCCATCACCGCTCTGGTCAACGTTTATAACGAAAAAGTGCTTAACGTCCACAAGGCCACCTGACATGGAACAGTTCTTCAATTTTTCAGTCATCACCGACAATTTCACCTATTTCATGATCGGCCGCTTTCCCCACGGCCCGCTGGGTGGCGTCGGCTTAACGCTGTATCTGGCGGTTGTTTCCTGCATTCTCTCCTTTTTTGGCGGCATGATCCTGGGACTCTTCAGCATTTCACGCTTTGCGCTGGTACGCTACCCGGCCCTCGCTTTCATAAATCTGGTGCGCGGTATGCCGCTCCTGATGGTTATCTTCTGGATGTATTTCCTGATGCCGGCGCTGTTCGGCAAGGTCGCGGAAAACAACACCGTCATCATGGCGCTGACACTGTTCACCTCCGCCTATATGTCGCGCATCGTTGTGGCCGGCATTGAAGGCATTCCCAAAGGGCAGACCGAAGCGGCCATCTCCACCGGGCTTAAATCCTGGCAGGTTATGCTGTACATCGTCCTCCCTCAGGGCCTGCGCAACATGATCCCCTCGTTCGTCAACCAGTTCGTATCGCTGATCAAGGATACCTCGCTGGCCTTTATCGTCGGCGTTTCCGAACTGACCCACGTGGCAACCCAGATCAACAATCGCACCATGGCGTTCCCGACGGAGATTTTCATCTTCATCGCGTTGATCTATTTCATCCTCTGCTACGCATTCACCAGTCTTTCCCGCTGGCTGGAAGGACGCCTCTCCTGGTCTAAAGCAATTTAGACCGCCATGCACCCCGAAATCCTCCTGCCATTACTCTTCGGAGCGGCCTTTATTGCCGGCCTGATAGATTCCATCGCCGGCGGCGGCGGCTTGATCACTGTCCCGGTGTTAATGGGCATCGGCCTCCCGCCGCAGGTTGCCCTCGGCACAAACAAACTGCAGGCCTCCTTCGGCTCCGGCAGCGCCATGCTGCATTTTGTGCGGGCCGGCACGGTGACGTTGAGCGACTGTCTGGGCGGCATTCTCTGGACGGCACTTGGCGCGGCACTTGGCGTCTGGGCGGTGCAACTTCTGGATGCAACGCTGCTCAAACAGCTGATTCCCTGGCTCCTGGCCGCCATCGCAATCTATACGCTCCTGTCACCCCGATTGGGATCTGAAGACGCCCACGCCAGGATGAAACCCGGTCTGTTTTACCTGCTGTTCGGACTGGCCATCGGCTTTTACGACGGTTTTTTCGGCCCGGGAACCGGTTCCTTCTGGACCATGGCGCTCATGATGCTGCTCGGTCACTCCATGATGCGGGCCACCGCCACCACGAAGGTCATGAACTTTACCAGCAACTTTGTCGCTCTGATATTTTTCCTGTCGGTCGGCCAGGTACGTTTTCTGGAAGGGATTGTGATGGGGGTCGGACAGTTTCTGGGAGCGCGGGTCGGTTCAAAGCTGGTTATAAAGAAAGGCACCGCCTTTATCAGGCCGGTGTTTATCACCATGGTGCTGGCACTGGTGGGACGGCTGATCTATCAGAATTTCAAGTAGGTTTTGAGAAGTATTCTCCCAGTACGCCACGGGAATGTTCATCGTCATGGCAGTGGGTACAAAGATTTTCCCAGTTTGAGCCGTCGGGGGGATTATTGTGGTGATTACCGTCCCTGTGATGAACCGTCAGAAGATTCAGACTCCCCTGATCAAACTCACGGCCACATTTGGCACAGACCGGACCATGAATTTTCAGCGATTTTGAACGGTAGTTGCTGTTGCTGTCCACCTCACCGCGCATCTTTTTAACAAGCTCCGCTGCTTTTGCAGCACTCGGCAGGACAACGGTTCGTGGTCCCTGGGATCTTCCCGCCATGGTTTACTCCTGACTGTTCAATAGTTTTACCGTTGCCCGCCCATCGGCGTAATAGTCAATGATGTTCAGGCAGCCGTAGTTCTGCTCGATGTTGAACATTCCGGCCAGAGGGGCGCCGATAGCGTTTAGCAGCACGATACGGTTAACCCCGCCATGCCCCACCACCAGCACCTCCTGTCCTTTATGACGCTCCACAACTTCAGTGATGACCGGCATGACCCGGGCCGCCACATCACACAGGTTTTCGCCCCCCGGCACCCGGTAATTAACCAGATCCGCCAGCCGTGCCCGCCAGCCATCCGGCCAGGCCGCCTGAATTTCCTGCCAGGTCAGTCCCTCCCACTCCCCGATATTCAGCTCGCGCAGTTCACGACGGGCAACCGGCTCAATGCCGAATTCTCCGCAGATGATTCCCGCACCGGTCGTACAGCGGGTCAGGTCACTGGTATAGCAGGCCGAAATTTTCGTATCAGCCAGACGTTCTTTGAGGCGATGGTACTGTTCAACACCGTAATCGGTCAGCGCCACGTCGGCCTGGCCGTTGTAACGCGGCTGATCAAAGCCGGCCACCTGGCCGTGGCGGATGAGATATATGCGGGTATGGGGTGTCATCTCTACTCTCCAAAGAGTGCGTGCCGATTTCCGGCGTGTTTCAAAATCTAATCTGCGGCACCGCTGCAATAATCACCAGCGCTGCAATTTCATTCAGTTCACTGATGCAGCCGATCGTGTCCCCGGTCAGGCCGCCCAGTTTTCGCTGGAAAAAGATGCGCCCGGCCAGGGTAAACAGGCACACCGCCGCCAGCGCCGTGATCCCCCTGATGCCCAGCAGGCCATAACCGGCAGAGGCGGCCGTGGCGCACGCCACAAAAAGAGCCGTCCAGCCTCCACCCTGAATAAATGCCGCCCCCAGCCCATCCTGCCGGGCATGGCGGGCACCGGTTAATGTTAACACCTGACCGAAGCGGGCCAAAAGCGGAAAAATCAACAATGCCTGCCATTTCAGCTCCGCAGGCACCGCCACCAGCGCCTGCCATTTCAGCAGCAGACCAAGCACCAGCCCGACCGCACCGATTGCGCCCACCTGGGAATCCTTCATGATCGCCAGAAAACGCTCCCGACTGCCGCGGGCCGCCAGACCGTCACACACGTCGGCCAGACCGTCCAGATGCAGGGCACCGGTGATCAGCGTCAGTGCAGTTATCAGCAGGGCATCGCAGAGAGGACGGGCGATCCAGGGGGCAATCAGCCAGTTGACTCCCGCCAGCAGCCCCCCGATGGCCAGTCCGACCAGAGGGAAAAATGCGGTGGAACGCCCCAGATCGTCCTTTTCACAGCGCAGAGTGATGGGGAGCGGGATGATGGTCAAAAACTGGAAGGCGATCAGCAGTAGGCGCATGGTTAGGTATCCAAAAGCTACATTTTATACACAGAGGCACAGAGAACACCCTGAAATTATTGAGAGTATAAACTGACCTGTTTATTACTTATCTACCACACGTTCCTTCTCCCTGGGGGAGAAGGTGGCCGAAGGCCGGTTGAGGGGGCAGCAATGCTGTATAATCATGTTGTTTACTACCACAAGAATCGATCTGGGGGAAGCCTCTGGTGGTGAGATCGTACGTCCGGTCAGATTTTATCACCCTTCAGATCACAGGCAAACAGCTTGCCCGCCCCGCGCGAAGCGCAGAAATCACCACACATAGTGCAGGTGGCTTCATCCTCCGGGGTGCGGCTGGCGCGGATAGCGCGGGCATCCTCCGGGTAGAGAGCCAGCTGGAACTGTTTCTCCCAGTTCAGGTCGCGGCGCGCCTTGGACATTTCCTTGTCCCGCTGGCGTCCTTTTTCCGGGTATTTGTTCATGTCACCAATATAGGCCGCAATCTTGGCCGCCTTAACCCCCATGCGCACATCCTCTTCATTGGGGAGCGCCAGGTGCTCCGCCGGGGTGATGTAGCAGATCAGGTCGGCGCCGAAGCGGCTGGACTGGGCGGCGCCGATGGCGGCGGTGATATGGTCGAAACCGGGGGCGACATCGGTGGCGATCGGCCCGAGCATGTAGTACGGCGCTCCGCCGCTCATTCGCTTCTGCAGCTGGATATTCCCCTCAATCTCGTCAAGCGGCACATGTCCCGGCCCTTCCACCAGCATCTGGCACCCCATGTCGCGGCCGATTTCGGCCAGCTCACAATTGAAAATCAGCTCCTGAATCTGGGCACGATCCGAGGAATCATGAATCGCCCCGGCCCGCAGGCCGTTACCGAGAGAAAGAACGGTGTCGTATTTTTTCAGGATTGAGACTACCCGGTCGAACTTTTCGTAGAGCGGATTTTCGCGCCCGTTGGCAATCATCCAGGCGACCATGGAAACGCCCCCCTTGGAGACCAGGCCGCCGTAGCGGTACCCCTGTTTGCGCAACCGTTCGATGGTGCAGAGGTTGATGCCGCAGTGCACCGCCATGAACGCCATACCGTCGGCGCACTGCTGCTCGATAATATCGAAAAGCATCTCTTCGTCCAGCTTGTTCGGATCGCCATATTTACGGGCCGCCTCGCAGAAGGCCTGATACAGCGGCACATTGCCGACCGGCAGATCCACTGCGGCAATAACTTCGCGCCGGACGCGATCAAGGTCGCCGCCGACGGAGAGTTCCATCAGAGTGTCAGCACCCGCTTCCTGTGCCACCAGCGCCTTCCTGATTTCCGCCTCGTAGTCGATGATGTCCGAGGAGGTGCCGATGGAGGCGTTGACTTTGGTGGAAAGTCCCTTGCCGATACCGGCAATGCGCGACGGCTTGCGGTTATGATTCCAGGGAATGACAATCCTCCCTTCGGCCACCATCCGGCGGATATATTCGGCATCGTGCTGTTCGGTGACCGCCACGGTCTGCATCTGAGGCGTGATGATGCCCTGGCGGGCGTATTCTATCTGGGTCGACATGCGTCACATCCTTTTCAATTTCCGGACTTTTTTATCCTTGTGACACGCCGGCCTGTTCAAACGTCGCCATTTCCTTCAGCACTTTGACGCCGGCTTCAATCAGCGTCATGGCCAATGCGGCGCCGGTCCCCTCCCCCAGGCGGAAGCCGAGATCAAGAATCGGTTCCGTGCCGATGCGCTCCAGCATGAAGCGGTGACCGATTTCCACTGATTCGTGGGCGGCAAAGATATAGTCCCGCACGTGGGGATGCAGCTCCGAGGCGATCAGCGCCCCGGCAGTGGAGATAAAACCGTCGATGACCACCGGAATCGAATTGGCGGCGCAGCCAAGGACCAAACCCGCAATCGCCGCGATTTCCAGACCGCCGACTTTGGCCAGCACATCCAGCGGATCTCCGGGATCAGGCTTGTTGAGTGCGAGCCCCTGCTCGATGACGCGGATCTTGTTGACCAGCGCCTCGTCGCCGATGCCGGTGCCGCGATGGGTCACTTCCGCCACTGTTTTACCGGAGAAGGCCGCGATGATCGCCGAGGACGGCGTCGTATTGCCGATCCCCATTTCACCGGTGCCGACGATCCAGATCCCTTCGGCACGGCACTGATCAGCCAGATCGATACCGACGGTCAGGGCGGCGATGGTGTCGTCCCGCGTCATGGCGGGCCCTTTGGCAAAGTTTTTCGTGCCCCGGGCAACTTTCTTATGGATCAGGCCCGCAATGCCGGCAAAATCATAATCGACACCCACATCCACAACCCGCACTTCCGCCCCCACGTGCCGGGCCAGAACGTTGATCCCGGCGCCGCCGGAAAGAAAGTTCAGGACCATCTGGGGAGTCACCTCGCGGGGAAAAAGAGACACTCCTTCCTCGGTCACACCATGGTCACCGGCAAAGGTAAATACGACCTTCCGGGAAATATCCGGGTCTGGATTGCCGCTGATGGCCACGATGCGCCGTGCGAATTCCTCCAAGCGGCCCAGAGAGCCAAGTGGTTTGGTCTTGTTGTCAAGCCGGGTCTGCGCCTGCTGCAGCAGTTCCGTGCTGACCGGTTTGATGCGGGAAAGTGTTCCGGTGATGATGTCCATGGGATATCTCCTGTTTATCTGCTATTTCAATTTCAATGGAATTCCACTGATGACCACATGAACTTCATCCGCCGCCGCAGCCAGAGCCTGATTCGTGCTGCCGGCAATGTCACGGAAGATGCGCGCCAGCCTGTTGTCCGGCACGATCCCCATGCCGACTTCACTGCTGACCAGGATAACCGGCGTCACCATTTCATGAAGCGTTCTCTGCAAACGCTGCAGATCCCCGTGAATCATCTCTTCAACCCGCTCCCCGCTCTCTTCATATCTGAACAGCAGGTTGGACAGCCAGAGCGTAAGGCAGTCCACCAGGATCGCCTGATACTGACCATCGCAGCGGGCCAGAGCCTGTGACAGGTGGATCGGTTCCTCAATTGTGCACCATTCAGCGCCGCGCCGTTCCCGGTGCCGTCTGACCCGTTCGTCCATTTCGCCATCCAGCGTCTGGGCCGTTGCCAGGTAGGCGAGCGGCGAGCCGAACTCCCGTGCCCTTTTTTCGGCATACACACTTTTGCCACTGCGTGCTCCGCCGGTAATGAAGATAATCCGTGCCATAGCACCTCCTAAAATAATAAAGCCCCGGTCCGTGAAAGGACAGGGGCTCGAAAACCGGGTAATCAGATACGATCAGGCTTCGGCCCCTCGTTCCACGGAGGTCCCAAAACAGAATCGGAATGGCAGGTTTCCTGGCTTCAGGGTCATCTTACTAGCCGCGCCTTCCCGGAAAACTCCAGTGGCATTGTGCGGTGTTCATCGCCTGTTACAGTTGCGGGACAGCGAAGGATTCAAACCTTCTTCCCTTTTACCCGGCCCTGCAAAGGGCTCGGCACCAAAACCGTGTGGTTAAACAATTGTGCTGACGTGTGTAGCAGAGAGGAGAGATGAAAGTCAAAAGGAAAGTAACAACATATCTATCTCCATCGACCCTGAATAACTTACGATGTCTAGCATTGAAAACATTGCAAAAAAAATAGACTATGAACTATAAGAGAATGGATTCATCACTTATTCAATCTTGCATCGCATTTGAAGGCGGAATGTCCGCATGTAATGTACCATTGACCTTGTCAAATGGCACTAAAACGGCTCTAGTCAGGACGTTACTAATGAATAAACCGGTTATCAATACACTCGCGTTGCAGGGAAAAGCTCCATCTCTTCTGGATCTGGGGATGAAGTTACATGTACCGTACAACAATGATTTTGCCCTGATAGACCGGCTCCTGCCATTTGCACCGTATATCAGATCCATATATCTCCCTTGTAACCACACAGTTTTAGGCTCCGGCAGATACGAGGGGCGGGCGACCAACAGAAATTGGGAAAATTACGATGCCGAGGTGAAGGAGATTGCCGAGATCGTTGCTCCGCACGGAATCAAAGTGAATATGCTTCTGAATTCTCTGCATATTCCGTCTGACATTTTAAATAATTTCCAGGGCTCAGCGTTATATCGATATCTGAAAGAATACGAAAACAGCACTGTCGAATGGCTGACGGTCGCAAATATCCAGTTGGCTATTCTTCTACGATCATTTTTCCCCAGCTTCAAACTGGATGTTTCGGTACTTGGATTGATTGACACGGTCAAGAGAGCCCAGTATTGGTTCGACCTCGTACATCCGGAACTATTCTGTGTCGATCTTGATCATAGTAAAGACTTGAATTTAATAAAAAATATTACCGCTCTTACCGGTGTGCCGGTAAAGGTTCTGGTCATGGACTTCTGCCTCCCGGACTGTCCCTATAAACCGTGGCACTATATTCACAATTCTCTGAAAGAGGAAAACGCCTTCAGCTGCTGGCAGATTAGAGCTGATAAGCCGTGGAGCTACTACAAGGGCAGAAACATTCCACCGTATTATCTGAGTCGCTATGAAGGCCTTATCAAGGACATTAAGATCGTAGAACGAAATTCAGATACCGACACAATACTTCGAAATATTAGACATTTCGCCGAAAGCAGTGATTCCCGATACATGATAGCCAATGGCGGCGTGGTGCAGGAAGGAAACAGGTCTCCTGTTATTTCGTCAAGTGTAGACAAATTGTACTATAACCTGAATTCAAAACACCCGCTGTTCAAGCCGCTTCCTGAGAATATTTTCGAACGGACGCTTACCTGCGATCTTAATTGCGGGGTCTGTACATTTTGCTATGATTCCTGGAAAGAGGAGTGGCAGGTAAGGGAAGACTACGAACTACTGGCAGGTTTTGTGCGTAGAAACTGTCCAGAGCCAGCTTCGCTTCGTTTTTATCTTGGGTTGCTAGACACTCTTCATGGCCAGCGACACAACGTCGTTTTTATAGAATCAATCAGGCTGATGGAAGAGTATGTAGAAGAATTTTTTAAACAAATTCTCAACTATTTTTCAGGGCTTGCATTTATCGAGTTTAAAAGCCCTCTTGCTGACAATTACATTAATCGCCTGGATGCTCCTGAGCTACGGGAGCAGCTGCACCGGGTTCAGGTGTCCTATAGTGACAATGACGTCATACGGTACACTTCATTTGATCAACACGATAATAATTCATTTGTCAGCCTACATCAGCTGTCCATTGCTGCAGAATCAGATACATATGCCTGCTATCACCTGGTAGAATATTATCTGAAAATGCGGGAGGAAACGACGTCCCAACACCTCCTTGAGTCGCTTGAGATGGACGACGATTTACTTGAACGATTTATTCTGGCAGCATTCAATTCTGGCTGTTATGACACAGTAATACGCTTAACAGAGCTGCTTGACACCGTTATTCCCCCATCCGGTTCTCTGTATGCCAGACTAATTGTCACTCGGCTGTTTTCGAAAATGATGCGCGGGGAAGCGACTAAAGAAGATTTTTTGCCATCTTTTGTTCCGAGTACCATGTACGGGCAGAAAGAAAACTTTGCTCACCTCTACTTGAACGCTTTGTACAACGATATCTGTCCAAACTCAAACGAACTGGAAGTGTTAGCCGATTATGCTGCTGCCTTGCAATCGCAGAAATCCAGAGCACGTGCGAAGATGGTATATGCGTTTATTCTGAAGCATGATCCCCAAAACCTGACGCTACTTAAAAGATATCATCAGCTTTTGCTGGATAGTAACAACAGTGCAGAGGCTGCAGTTGTCAGCAGTACAATTGACCAACTTTACCGGCTAAACGGAGACGAGTTATCTCAAATTGAACGGATTCAACCGCAATCTTCCCGCTTTGCGGCATTGGCAAAAAACTACTACAATATCAAGGATTTTGAAAATGCAGCATCGTACGCATCCAAGGTGATAGACGTTGACCCAAGCGTATCAGCCATTTGGGATGTGTTATTGCAGTCATTGAAAAATATCGGGGACGGTGCGCGCTTTATTGAATACAGCCGCTTGCGTGCTGAACTACAGGTGGGATGAAATGGAACTTGTGAAAATAGGAAACCCCAAGGAATTCCGGACGTATGTGGCAACGCAGCGAGATCAGGGCTTGAGTATGTATTTAGTGCCTTTGCGTCCTCATCAGCATCTGTATTACATTTATAACGATCAGAACAGGATCGGTTTTGTTGATTTGCATTATCAGCCCGGCGGAGACGACTCCCTGGTCAGTTTCTACTATCTGGAAAACCGGTTTCGTTATAAATTTAAAACTTCGGAACTACTGGATATTTTTGCAGAAAAAGCCAGAATACTTGGCTCAAGAACGCTTCTTCTGGAGTTTTCGGGTGAACCTGATGAATTGCGGCAAGCTGGTTGGGATGTCCTCAAGGTACGGTACCTGTTGCAAAAAAACCTTTAGCACACCCGGACCAGCAGTTAAAAACTGGGGCGACCGCGTTCTCCCTGAACAGAATTGCAGACCGTCCCATCATGCCTCCACCCAACTCCCCGTTTTCCAGAATTTTGTCAGAGCGTTTCTCCAGGGTTCAGGGTTCAGCCCTGACTCCTTGAT
>Ga0007792_10000427_pt1 | contig 15198 bp, 12 predicted proteins | sample CryBogmetaGMA6M_FD_60371 | JGI IMG/M metagenome (GOLD analysis project Ga0007792, IMG submission 60371) | Freshwater microbial communities from Crystal Bog, Wisconsin, USA - MA6M | ecosystem: Environmental > Aquatic > Freshwater > Lake | place: Crystal Bog, Wisconsin, USA | collected 2009-07-06
CTACCATACAAAATTAAGCCATCCCTGTCAAACAGAATTGTTATTCAGAAAAAACGATGCACGAAATCATTTTCAATTTCACAACCGGCTGCAGTAGTTTTTCACGAATAAACAGCATATTATGGCACAGTTAAGGCACAGATAAGGCACAGATTTGACTAAATTAGTGTGGAGTTGTTTTTTCGAGAAGGTGGGAGGTAACGAAGAAAAGCTGTGAATCCCCATAAAATAAGGGCCAGGTACTTGACCTGGCCCGTGTATTTATTGGAGCGGGAAACGGGATTCGAACCCGCGACTTCAACCTTGGCAAGGTTGCACTCTACCACTGAGTTATTCCCGCTTGCGAGGCATCGTTGTATAGCAAATCAAAGCAGCAGTGTCAATGGTTTTTAGCACTCGGGCGCTTTTTAGTGCGGAAAAACCGTTGCGCTATGACGCCAGAAGAGTGCGGTAAACCGAAACCAGCCGGTGTGATCTGGCATCCCAGGAGTGCATTGTCACAGCACGTTCCCTGACCCGTTCGGCACGTGATTTCATCAGGTCAGCGCTGTGCATCGTTGCTATGATGGCATCCGCAAACAATGACGTATTGCCGTGTTCCACATATATTCCGTCATCACCGAGAATTTCCCGGTTGATCTGATTGTCGAACACCACCGTCGGCAAGCCGCAGGCACTATAATTGAACAGTTTTCCGTTGGCTTCCGTTGTTGCCAACTTTGGCGATACGGCAAGATCACCGGCACTTAAGAATAACGGGGCACGATCATACGCCACACGACCGGTAAAGGTGATGACATCGTCAATCGCCATATCGATAGCTTTTCTCCGGTACTCCTCGTCGGGGAAGCCCATCAACAGAAAGCGGATGTCTGGAGCTTTGGCTTTAATCAGTGAGATGGCTGCCAAGAGCAGATCAACCCCCTGGTAGCGGTTGAACAGGCCAAGAAAAACAACCAGCTTGCCGTTATCAGGAATGCCAAGTTCGCGCCGTGCCTCGCTACGGGGCAGCGGCCGGAAGATCTCCGTATCAACGCCATCAATCAGATTAACGACCTTCTCAGGGGCAACAGCCCAATCGGAAATCAGCTCGTGGCGCCCTTGTTCGGAACTGGTAATAATGGCGTCAGCACGATGGTCGATAAACCGCTCAAGCCCCTTGAATAGTTTTGTCAGAGGGGATGATTCACGGAAAAAACCGTGATTGAGCGATTCTCCGCTCAGACTCCCCTGGTAATCGAACAGCAGCGGAATGTTGAATATTTTTTTAAGAACAGAACCGATAAGGGTTCCTTCATGCAGATGGGCGTGGAGCAGATGGGGGCGGAATGTACGGATTTCGCTGTAGGCCTGCCACAGCAGGAGCACGTCAAGGTAGGGTTTATGCCACGAGGGGCCGGCTTCCAGTTTGTTGTACCACGGGACCTGCGGTGTTCGAACCACGCGCACACCGGGCATATCGCGGCCAAGGTGGTAGGTCACGATACAGACCTCGTGCCCGAGTTTGGTCAGCGCCCGTGCTTCTTCGTATATCCTGACATGGCACCCCCTATCGGCAAAATAGGGGGTCGGGGCGATCATAAGTACGCGGAGTGCGTCTTCAGCCAAGGTTTATCCTGTCCTTCACCACATAAATGGGCTTGCCCTGCGACTCAAAATAGGTTCTGGCGTTCAGTTCGCCCAATAACCCCATGGCAATGAACTGCGCCCCCATAAACAGAAGAAACCCGGTAAGAATCAGCAGCGGGTTTCGATTCATGCTGAGATGCTCAAACAGTTTCATATACAGGGTCATGGCGCCGCTGCCTAATCCGGCCAGCATGGTATAAACCCCCCACCGGCCGAAAAGCTGGATCGGTTTGGTGGAATAGGACATGAGGAACTTGACGGTCATCAAGTCAAGGATAACGCGTAAGGTCCGTGAGATTCCGTATTTACTGACACCATGAATACGGGGACGGTGATTAACCGGCAGTTCTATAACTCTGGCCCCGAATTGGCATGCCAGCGCAGGGACGAAGCGGTGCATTTCGCCGTACAGGTTTATCCCCTCCAGCACTTCGCGGCGATAGGCTTTGAGTGTGCAGCCGTAATCATGCAGATGGACCCCGGTCAGGCGGGAGATAATGGCATTGGCTAGTAAAGACGGGATTTTACGGGTAATGAACGTATCTTTACGATCACGCCGCCATCCTGAAACGACGTCGTATCCCTCATCAATTTTTTCTATCAGGCGCGGAATATCGGCGGGGTCGTTCTGCAGGTCGCCGTCCATCGGAATGACGACGTCCCCCTGGGCGTAGTCAAATCCGGCCGACATGGCTGCGGTCTGACCGAAGTTTCTCCGGAACCGGATGACCTTGAGAGCGGCATCTTCGGATGCGAGCCGGGCAAGTACGCCGTAAGAGCCATCGGATGATCCGTCATCAACCATAACGATCTCATAGGTGCAGTCCATGCCCTTAAGCGTTTCACTGAGTGCGGAATAAACCGCTTCCACATTGTCCTGTTCGTTGTATACCGGTACAACTATGCTGATATCCACGTGTTTTTCTCCGTCAGTATGCGGCCGACAGGCGCATGAATGTTTTTCCGATTACTGGAACTCCTCTGTAAACGGTTCCCCCAGCTTCTTTATCCGTCTCACCCGTACGGCGTTGTCATGAACCGGATCCGGTTTTCCATGGGTCAATCCCCACAGGAGGCCGACGCCGTTTGTACAATGCATAAGCGGATACACCAGCGGGAGCAGCAGAGCGCACGGGTTGCCGGTCCGGCGCAGCACGTCAAGCGAACCTGCCAAGGCCGCGCACAGGTATATCACGAGAGGAGCAAGTACGAATACATACTTTATGAAAATGAGGGCAAGAGCCAGATACACGACAAAAAACAGCGGCACAAAGCTCGTCAGCGAAAATGATGTCGTCATCAGGGTCTGCTCCCCCCTGCCCCGCCCGTAGTTGAACATCTGCCGGATGAATGCCTTCAGAGTTCTGCGCTGACTGCGGTACACCAGCATGGAGGGGTTATGGATCAGGCGGTAGCGGGCTGATTTGACCCGATCCATAAACTCGTTTTCCTCATTCGGGTACAAACATTCGCTAAAACCGCCAAGATCCATAAACAGTGAACGACGCACCGCAAGATTGCACAGGATAAGCTCTTTGTCAGTCGTATCACGGGTGACGCCAACCGCCCGGTAGCGTCTGTTTACACCGCCGGAGCCAAACGCTGAAGCGAGTGCATAGCCGAACAGCTGCTGCAACCAGCTATCACCAGAAGGAGTAATTGACGGGCCGCCGACAACAGCCACCATCGGGTCACTCATGGCTTCGACACAATGGGCAAAATTTTCAGCGGTTATCAGTGAATCGTCGTCAAGAAAATACAGTACATCACCGACCGCTTCCCGGGCCGCAAGGTTACGCTGCTGGCTCGGTGCGCTCCCTTCGGCCAGGAGGATTTCATATCCCGGGTCATCCGGCAGGATCGACTTCAAGTGCGTACAGGCGGCGACATAGCCGCCCGGCTTTACGGGAATAATGACAGAAAAACTCATACGACACTCCCGGTGCAAAAGTTACCGGCACAACCTCATGGATCTTCAGGCAAAATAAAAGCGGGTGAATACCGTTCGATATTCACCCACCAGGTACGAGCGTGCAAGTGGGCACTACCCCCGTTACATTTTAGAACTGCCGTAACTGTGCAGCCCGGAAAGAAACAGGTTTACCCCGAGATAGCAGAAGATTGTGGCGGCAAAGCCGATGACTGAAAGCCAGGCGGCACGTTTGCCAACCCATCCTTTGGTAATGCGGGCGTGCAGGAAGGCAGCATACACAAACCAGACGATCAGAGACCATGTTTCCTTGGGGTCCCAGCTCCAGTAGGTGCCCCAGGCGTAGTTGGCCCAGGCGGCGCCGGTAATGATGCCAAGTGTCAACAGCGGGAAACCGATCATGATTGAACGGTAGTTGAGGTCATCCAGCACTTTCAGGGGAGGGAACAAGGACATGAGCCCGCCGGCCTGTGCTGAAGAATCATTACCTTCAACGGCGGTCTTGATCAGATACATGATGGAAATCCCGCAGGCAACGGCAAACGCGGCATAGCCGAGGAAGCAGGTGATAACGTGGTACAGCAGCCAGTTGCTCTGCAGTGCCGGGACAAGCGGCTCAATGCCGGTATTCATGCCGAGCTGCGCCCAGGCCATACCCAGCAGCGCAAACGGCACAACAAATGCTCCGACGATACGGTATTTGTAGCGCATATCTATGTAGGCAAAAAGCAGAACAATCGTCCAGGAGAAGAATACGATCGACTCATACAGGTTGGACATGGGGGCATGGCCGACACCCATATCATAGGATTCTTTCCAGCGCAGGGCGATGGCTACGGTTTGGACGATCAGACCGGCATAGGCAATGAAACTGCCGGCAAGACCGAGCGACTTGTTCTTGCTGGCCAGGAACGCAAAGAAAACGACCGTTGAGATCAGATATGTGAACGTTGTGATGTTGAAAAGCATGGAACTGGTCATAAAGAGGTAACCTCCGTTAGATTTTTATATCATGGAACTTTTCAGAAATATCTTCGAACTGCATTTGAAACGCTGCCTGATTTTTGCTGGCATTGCCATACATACGGGCATGCCCTTTTGTTACAACCACCCAAATACGTTTGTGCGACATAAAAAAAGCGATGCCGAGGCCGATAACCATCAAGGTGCAGCCAAGCCATACCACCCAGACACCGGGATCTTTGGCGACCTGCAGACCGGTATACTGCTTGGCGTTTGTCCCTTCATAGCCGAAGATGAGAGCATCCCCGCGCTGAGCATTCACCTCGGGGAAATTTTTGAAGGCGATAAACGTCTGCGGTGCCGCCCCTTTTCGCATCACTTCAACGCGAGCCGCCGGGCCGGAGAACCCGGGTGCAAACTGGCGCACCTCCTGGGTGGCCTCAAGCAGTTTAAAAACAGTGCCATCCTTCAGGGTAACCGCGACGCCTTCCTGAACAGTGAGCTTTTCCGGAATCCCGCCGCCGCGCGGAGTCACGGAGATAAAATGCGCTCCCCCCTCATTGGCCTGCCCATAACTGGACTGATAAAAGGTGATCCCCTTGTAGGTCATCGGCTCATTAACAATGACCTTCACCTGCGAATAACCGGGAACCGGTTTACCGTTTTCAGTAACGGTCAAGATACTCTTGAACTCTTTCGGGGAACCGGTAGGGTAAAATTCCACGCTGAATTTTTCGCAAAGCACTTCAAAGCCGAGGGGAATTTTCTGACCGCTTCTGCCTTCAAATGAGTTGATACTTGACCCTTCAACAATGGTGACAAATCCTTTGTAGCCGGCAAGGGAGCCGATGATTGCACCGACAAAAATCACCAGTATGCTGAAGTGGACAACATACACGCCCAGGCGGCACCAGGCCGTTTTCTGGGCAAAAAGGTGGAATTCACCGTTATGTTCCGTAATCACCGGGCTTGAAAATTCTTTGCCGAGAAATTCGGTCAACCGTTCATTCGCTTTTTCCACAGCACCTGAAAATGAAATTTCTTTCTTCAGCGGGAAAGAGTTGCGCTGCCCCTCTCCCAGGACAAACTGCGGTTCACTGATAAATTTGAAGACATGGGGCAAGCGCTTGATTGAACAGGAGATAAGATTCAGGCTGAATACATACAGCAGGGTAATGAACCACCATGAGTGGTACATGTCAAACAAGCCGAGCTTGGAGTAGATCTGCAGTTTTGCTGGGCTGATCTGGGCCACATACTCGGGAGGCAGGGCACCCTGGGGCAGAATGGTGCCGATAATTGATGTCAACGCCAGTGAAATCAGCAGAAAAAGGGTCAGTTTAAGAGAACAGAATAAATCCCAGACGATGGTAGTAAAGTTTCGTTCAGTAGTTGCCAATGGATTCTCCAAATTTGTGTAATTTCCGGCACCGGATCAAGGCATTTGCTGCCTTTTTCAACTTTACTGCAAAACTGGCATCAAGATGCGCGGGCTATCGGTACACAATGTAATTTATCAAGTTTCAGACCATACCTCAAAACCCCAAAAAAATGCACCACTTTTTTCATACTCAAGCCAATTCATCCTGTTCCCTAATGAGGTACTATGGTTGAAATTCCCGCTTCTGCCGGTACTCTGCCCATCAGTAACAGGGCATTTCCAGCCATTTACCCGCGGGCTGTCACAACGGCCGGAGAGTAGGTAATTTTTTATTGACAAAATTACCGTAGAACTGATATTTCAACCACAGTTTCCACACGGAATCACCCTACATACATATTCTTATCGAGAGCGACTGAGGGACTGGCCCTGTGACGTCGCGGCAACCAGCCTTCCGGCAAGGTGCCAATTCCAGCGGGACCGTACGCGGTTTCGGGAGATAAGGAAGAGCGCTGTCCAGCAGATCCTCTTCCGCACCCCGGAAGGGGATTTTTATTTTGGAGGACATCATGAATATTGCAACCCAGGCGGTACAGATCGGACTTGAATGGGATACCCGTACCGGTGCGGTCACCGTACCGATCTACCAGACCGCCACCTTCAGACATCCGGGGCTCGGCCAGAGCACCGGCTATGACTACAGCCGCTCCGGCAATCCGACCCGGCAGGCTTTGGAAGACGGTATTGCCCGCCTTGACGGAGCCGCCCGTGGCTTTGCCTATTCATCCGGCATGGCAGCCATCGCCAACCTCCTGCTGCTGTTCAAATCCGGTGACCACCTGATTGTAACCGAGGATCTGTACGGCGGCACCTGCCGCCTGTTCGACAAGATTTTCACGCAGTACGGCCTATCCTTCAGCTATGTGGACACCAGCGACATAACGGCAGTGACGGCGGCACTCCAGCCGTCAACCAGAGCCGTTTTTGTCGAGACCCTCACCAATCCGCTCCTCAAATTTGCCGATCTCCGGGCGATCTCGGCTTTCTGCACCGGCAATGATCTGCTGCTGATTGCCGACAACACCTTCCTGACCCCCTACCTGCTCCGGCCGCTTGATATGGGGGCGGACATTGCCGTCTACAGCGCGACCAAATACCTGGCCGGGCATAATGACACCGTTGCCGGAGTGGTCACGGTGAAGGACCCGCTGCTTGCCGAGAAGGTCTACTTCCACCAGAATTCGGTCGGTGCCGTCCTGGGGCCGCAGGATGCCTGGCTGACAACACGCGGCATCAAGACTCTCGGGGTCAGAATGGACCGCCAGCAGGAGAACGCCGGGCAGATCGCCGAGTGGCTGGCTGCCCACCCCCGTATTACCAGGGTGTATTACCCCGGTCTGCCGGGACACCCTGACCATGCCCTGATGAAGCGTGACGCCGGCGGTTTCGGCGCAATGATCGCGTTTGAGGTTGACCGGCACGAGCTGGTGGAGCAGATCCTGCTCAAGACCCGCTTGATCTCGTTTGCCGAAAGCCTCGGCGGAGTGGAAAGCCTCATAACCTTCCCGGAGGTGCAGACCCATGCCGACATTCCCCCCGAAATTCGCGCCAGACTCGGGATCAACAACGTACTGCTGCGTCTGTCGGTAGGTATTGAGGATTGCCGGGACCTGATTGAGGATCTCCGTCAGGCTCTTGAAGGATAAAGGAGAAAATCATGAAACGTGCGACACAACTTATCCACGGCGGCCCGACCGTTGACCTGCAAACCGGAGCGCTGGGGGTGCCGATCTACCAGATTTCCACCTACCGTCAGACCTCCGTGGATCACTTCAGCAAATACGACTACGCCCGTGGCGACAACCCGACCCGCGAAGCACTGGAAGATACAATTGCCGTACTGGAGGGGGGCACCCGCTGTCTGGCCTTTGCTTCCGGCATGGCGGCGATCGCCACGACCCTGATGATCTTTTCCCCCGGCGACCATCTGGTCGTCTGTGACGATGTGTACGGTGGTGCCTATCGGGTGCTGTCGACCATTTTCAGCAGGATGGGGGTTTCCTCGACCTTTGTGGATGCCACCGACCTGACGGCAATAGAAGCGGCCATCAGACCCGAGACAAAGGGAATTTATCTCGAAACGCCGTCAAATCCGCTCCTGAAGGTCACCGATCTCCGGGGTGCAGCTGAAATCGCCCGCCGGCACAACATTATCACCCTGGTGGACAACACCTTCATGACCCCCTACCTGCAGCGACCGCTTGAGTTGGGCTGCGATATCGTCCTGCACAGCGGCACCAAATTCATCAACGGCCACAGCGACGTCCTGTGCGGCTTCGCCGTCGTCAGGGACAAGGAACTGGGGCAGCGCATCCGCTATATCCAGAATGCCTTCGGCACCGGCCTCGGCCCGCAGGACTCGTTCCTGACCCTGCGGGGCGTCAAGACCCTCAAGGTCAGGATGGACCAGAGCCAGCAGAACACCCACGCGGTCATCGCCTGGCTGCAGCAGCATCCGCGCGTCACCGCCATTCATTATCCGGGGCTCCCGGAGCATCCCGGTTACACAATTCACGCCGCCCAGTCCGACGGGCCGGGAGCGGTCTTTTCCTTTGAGCTTGATTCCTATGAAACCACCAAGCGCCTGCTGGAAAACTCTCACCTGGCAGCTTTTGCCGTCAGCCTCGGAGGGGTCGAAAGCATCATCTCCTATCCGGCGAAAATGTCCCACGCTTCAGTGCCGAAGGAGGAGCGGGAACGTAAAGGGATTACCGACACGCTGGTCCGCCTCTCCGTAGGACTGGAAGACCCGGATGATCTGATCGACGACCTCCGGCAGGCGATCGGCTAGCCCGTGAAAATCCGGGTCAACGAACTGGCTGTCACCGTCGACACCGGGATGACACTACAGGGGGCGGTTCAGCTCCGCAAGGCGGATGCTGACGTATGCATCCTGAACGGCTTCCCGGCATCCGGAGAAACGGTACTGACCGATGGTGACGAAATTTTTCTGATCCGGCGCGGCGAAATCCCGACGGAAGAAGAGCTGGAGAGTTTGATGGCGGCCCGGCACACCCCCGGTGTCCATTCCCGCCTGAAACAGGGAACCGTCGGCATCGCCGGTGTGGGCGGACTCGGTTCGGCGGTGGCGGTGGCCCTGGCAAGGATCGGTGTCGGCCGTCTGGTAATTGCCGATTTTGATGTTGTGGAACCGTCTAACCTCAATCGGCAACAGTACTTTATCGACCAGATCGGCCGTTATAAGGTTGATGCACTGGCGGAGAACCTGAAGCGCATCAATCCCTATGTCACCGTGGATGCCCATTGCCTGCAGGTCAGCCCGGCAAACATCCGGTCACTTTTTTCCGGCTGCCGGGTCGTTATTGAAGCCTTTGATCGCGCCGACATGAAGGCCATGCTGGTAAACAGTATTCTTGAGATGATGCCGCACTGTACTGTTGTTGCCGCTTCCGGGCTGGCCGGATACGGGCCGAACAACACCATTGCCACACGCCGTGTCTCCCGCCGCCTCTATCTGGTCGGTGACGGCACATCGGAAGCCGCTCCGGGCAACGGTTTGATGGCCCCCCGCGTCGGTATTGCCGCGTGCCATCAGGCCAATCAGGCGGTCAGAATTCTTCTGGGGGAAGAGGAATGAGCACCATAGCCGTAGCCATGAGCGGAGGGGTTGACTCCTCCGTCACCGCCGCCCTGCTGAAACAGCAGGGTCACACGGTGATCGGCATCACCATGCGTCTTTTCGCCCCGCACAGCAGCGGCATCGGTTCTGCCGTCCACGACGCCGCCGTGGTTGCCGAACATCTGCATATCCCCCATTACGTCGCCGACTTTGCCCCGGATTTCAGCAGGTTGATTATCGGCGATTTCATTGAAGAATACCGCCAGGGGCATACCCCCAACCCCTGTGTCCGCTGTAACCGCTACATAAAATTCGGTATGCTGCTGGAAAAAGCGCGAGAGCTGGGGGCCGACCTGCTGGCCACCGGTCATTACGTCAGAAAAAGCGTCGATCCGGACGGCACCTGTCACCTGAAGATGGCCGAGAACGCCCGCAAGGACCAGTCCTATTTCCTCTATACACTGACCCAGCAGCAGCTCCGGCAGGTCATTTTCCCGCTCGGCACGATGGCCAGCAAAGATGAAGTGCGCCGTCTGGCACGGGAATTCGCTCTGCCGGTGGCGGAAAAAAATGACAGCCAGGAAGTCTGCTTCATCCCCGGCGATGATTATGTCGCCTTCCTGGAAAACAATGGTGTATCGAACGCTGCGCATGGCGAAATTATCCATCTAAACGGAACAACCGTCGGACGCCACCACGGCACCCACCGCTATACCATCGGCCAGCGCAAAGGGCTCGGCGTGGCCTGGAGCGAACCGCTGTATGTCACGGAGATTGATGCCCAGCGCAATGTTGTACTGGTGGGGGAGCAGCAGTATGTTTATGCGGACGGTCTGCTGGCGGAGGAAGTCAGCTGGGTTGTTGCCCCGGAGCGGGACGAATTTACCGCCTCCTGCAAAATCCGCTACCGCCACCAGCCGGTCCCCTGTCGGGTACAGCTGGGTGAGGGAAACAGCTGTGTCGTACAGTTTGATCAGCCGCAAAAAGCGGTAACTCCGGGACAGGCACTGGTCTTCTATCGGGGAGATGAAGTGCTCGGCGGCGGCCGGATCGTACGCTCGTGCAGCGGGGACATCGCTTCGGAGGGAACACCATGCGAATCAGCCTGACCAGCCTCTGTCTTATGTTAGTTACAACCGGCACCGCATCGGCAGCAAGCACAGTCACATTTTACCGGGATGGTGCCCTGCTGCATCAAGAAGCCGTTGCGGTCAAAGGGGTGATTGACCTCCCGCTCGCCACTGCCATTCTGGATCACACCCTCACTGTTATCCCGGCTCCCGGCACCACGATTACCGGAGTTGAAGCTCGCACAGCCGGAAAAGGAGATGGACAGGACAGGGAGCTTGAGGCGCTGACCGAACAGCGACGGCGGTTGGAAGATCGGTTACAGGCGCTGGAGACCCGCGAAACTATTTTCACCTCCGCTGCCAAATCCCAGAGCGCCAAAGCACCGCGAAAAAGCAAAACAAACCCGGACCCGCTCCAGACAATCCGTCAGGGGACCGACTTTGCCATTGCCCAGCTGGAGGCGGTCTACACCGCCCGCCGCAAAACTACTCAGGAAATCAGAAAGATCGACGCACTCATTGCCGCCGCCAGAAAAAGCAGCCGTCCGGCAGATAAGTCAGTACGGATTACCGTCTCACCGCCACGCGGCAAGGTGACACTCCGTTATGCAACGGCAGAGCGCGGTTGGCAGCCGCAGTACACCATGCACCTTACGGACAACGGACGTGCCAGCCTGCAGCTGTCTGCCCGGGTCACGGAAACCATGCGCGGATTCCAGACCCGCGTCTCCCTGGCATCACTTGCCGAAAGCGCCCGGGCGGAAACCCTTCCGGCTCAGTCAGGCAGTGCCGTGCTGGCCGGTTATCAACTGCCGATAGTTCAGGAGCGCTACCCGGAAGGAATTTTCAACACGTTTTCCGGTACGATTACCAATACCAGCGCACACTATCTTCCAGCGGGTGATTCGGTGTTGTTCCGTGGGGGAGCGTACCTGGGCAGATTTCGATTCGAAGGACTTTCGTCCGGGAGAAGTGGAAAGATTACGTTGGGGAACTGATCGGAGCAGCTTTTTTCGATTACAGTCCTCGCATGGTGCATATAATACAATAACGGCCGTCCGGGATACATCCGAACGGCCGTCTTATTCTGCAACAGGAGTTTTTTGCCCTGTTATTTTAATAGGACTTCTATTTTGGCAGTTTTTTTGGCTTCTGCAATGTACTGCTGGACACCTTCGTTTACCTTCTGCCCTTTGAGATACCCCTCAATTTTTTCTTTCACATCCTTGTAATCGGTAGTCTCTGTCGTTTTTTTCTCCACAAGCTTAATAATGTGAAAGCCGAACTGGGTTTCAACAACGGCACTGATTTCACCCGGTTTCAGCGCGAAAGCGGCTTTCTCAAACGGCTCCACCATCTGTCCCCTGCCGAAAAAACCAAGATCCCCACCTTGCTGACTGCTGGGGCAGGTTGAATTGTCCTTGGCCAAAACGGCAAAGTCGGCGCCACCGGTTAACTCCTTACGCAGTTTTTCTGCTTTTTCCTGGGCTTTTTTCTTTTCCTCAACAGATGTCTTGCTGTCAATACCGATCAGGATATGACTGGCTTTGACCGTCTCGGGCAGTTTGAATTTATCGATATTTTTATCGTAGAAACTGCGGACTTCCGCTTCCGGCACGAAAACCTTCGGCACAAAAGTGACATCAACAAAATTGGAAATCAACAGCTCACGGCGGGTATATTCGCGCAGATCCTTCTCTTCCATCTCCATATCCTTGATGGTGTTTTTGAATTCCTGCTCATCCTTGAAGCGGGCCTTTCCCTGTGCGAAACTGGCCTCAACCTTCTTGTCCAGATCCTTAACTTCCAGCTTCGCCGCATCCTGATACAACAGCTCCGCCGAAACCAGCTGTTCCACGGCCTGTTTCTCAATGGCCGCCTTCTGATCCGCCGGTACCTCCTGCCCGCGCATCATGACTTTAATGACACGACGCAACTCCACGGCATCAATAGCGGTACCGTTGACCCGTGCAACAGGCCCCGGAGGTGCAACAACGGCCGGGGGCGCAACAACGGCCTGAGAAGCAGCAACGGCAGGGGCGCTCTCTTTTTTTACCTCAGGCTCGGCAGCAGCGGTAAAACCGCTCCATGACACGACGGCAGCAACCAGAAAACCTCTTAAAACCCAGCATGATACATTTAAATTTTTCATCGCGGAAAACTCTCCTTGGCATTAAATATATACGTCAGTTTTTGTGATCAATCTTTGCAGGCGGGCAGCCTACCATATTTTAGGCAGTATTTGCATTAGATATTTTTACTGCTAATTTATTGCTGGGCCAGAGTGCGGACAAACAGGGGAGCTTCCACCACCGGGGTGCTGCGCCTCCCCTTGGCAAGTTCGGCCATGAACATGGTTGCCGGTGACTCCTCATTATTGTGAATCATCCTCAAGCGCAGCACAGACAACTTCAGTTCTGTTGCAAGCACCATGAAATCAGCCAGACGTGACGGGAGATGAATGAAGCAGATTTTCCCGGATGGCTTGACCAGATATTTTGCGGCGGCAAGAAAATCGGCAAGAGTGGCCGTAGTCTCGTGGCGGGCGCTGTCCCGCCCCGCTTTGGGACTGATTTTCCCGGTTCCTGCCTTACGGAATGGCGGATTGGAAACGATCAGGTCAAAAGTCGAGTCAGCGTAGTTCTTCTTCAGGTCGACAACATCTTCGGCATGCACGGAAACCCTGTCCGAAAGAAGGTTGTGCCGAATATTCCGCTCCGTCAGCGCCGCCATTGCAGGGTTGTTTTCCACCGCCACCACCGAAGCGGCACCGTTCAAACGAGCCAACACCAGAGAGATAACACCGCAACCGGCACCAAGATCCATGCACCGTGCTCCCGGCGCCAACTCCGGACAGAACTGCACAAGAAAAAAGGGATCCAGCGAATAGCGGTACCCATGCCGGGGCTGAAACAGCTGCAGATCAAACTGTTTGAGATCGTCTACGGTTTCCAAGGCTCTTTACCCCTCCGGTACCGTTTTTTTCCTCCGGATCAGCCACTCACGGATCAACATTCCGGCAAACAGCGCAAAAGACCCAAGCGTCAGGAATTTACCGATTTTGAACGGGAGCGGATCGAACCGGAACTCAACCTTGTGGGTTCCGGGGGTGAGATACACGCCCCGGAGAATGTAGTTGACCCGCTGAATGTCTACCTGTTTGCCATCCACCGTCGCCTTCCAGCCACGATAGTACTTCTCGCCCAGCACCAGCAGGGCATTCGCCGTATTGGTTACAGAAAGGTCGATCTGTTCACCTTCATACCGTTTGATCAGGACATCCCCCAACCCCGTATTGGATGCCGACCCAGGTTGTGCCAACTGCAATGTGGGCGGGGTTTCTACAACCGCAAACTGACGAGGATCAAATTGCGGATTCAACACTACCCCCAGAGCCTGCTGGGGCTGGGTAACATTAAAAACTGATGGAACCAGCCATGCCTTCGGCATGACTTCCCGGTTTTCAAGCACGACTTGAAGACCATCGGGAGATTGAAAAACCGGGGAAAATTTACCGCCCAACTGAGCTTTTTCCTTGCTGTACTGCTCGTTCGAAAAAATAAGATATTTTACATTGAGAATATTCAGAATGGTCGAGTTAGTACTGAAATTATCAAGAAGATCCTGCCAGCGCTGCTGCTGTACGGCATTGGATGTGTACATTACGGGAATGTTCTGACTCACATAGTGCATCGGGTCACCCCCGTCCATAGGCAGAACCCGGTACTGGCTTGATGACTCCCGGCCTATGAAATCCATTACGGGAGTCCTGACTTGCCTGTTCTTTTCCGGGACATTGATTGTGAACAAGAATTTGTTATCAATCCTTCCCACATCAGCAAGAAAGAGCGCCAGCAGAATAGCCAGCAATACTTTTGCCGAGAACTTTCCGCGGTAATAGGCCCCGAAGGCCCCGGCGAAAAGTGTCGCCAGACCGGCCGCAAGACCGGTCTCCACAACCAGGTTGTTCCAACGCTGCAGAACGAGCTGCTCGCTCTGCGGCTCGTATCGGGTAGGTTGCGCCAGCGTCTCAATGAACTGACTGATCCAGTAATTACTGCCGATCAACTCGGCTACCAGCAGCAGAACAAGTGCGACCGGCAGTACCGCCATCCCAACAACATAGTTTTTGAAGGCTTTGGTACTTCGAACTGCCGGGTCAAGCAGGAGATCAAGACCCATGGCTGAGAGCACTCCGAGTCCCATAACCGGGATAAACATTATCATCTTCGGCACCCTGAAGCGATTGATCCCCGGGAAATAGTCAAAAAGAAAATTATAGAACGGAGTGTACTTCCCCATGGAAAAGAGTATTCCACCCCCCACAGCAACAACAGCAAGCCACGTGTAGCGGTTGCGCCGGAAGATAAGCGGCAGCGGCAGCAATAGCCACGGGAGTAGCCCCATGTAGCTTGCCGTCTGGGTAAAGTGCATACGCCCCCAGTAATATGACGCAATATTTTCGGGATTCGCCCCACCCTCCTGCCGGGAAAGCCCGAAAAAACCAGGTATAACGAATGCCGTTATCTCTTCGGGTGGCAAAGACCAGGACATGGCCTCTTCCCGATCCAGTCCCCCCTTCCCC
>Ga0007792_10000430_pt1 | contig 15152 bp, 13 predicted proteins | sample CryBogmetaGMA6M_FD_60371 | JGI IMG/M metagenome (GOLD analysis project Ga0007792, IMG submission 60371) | Freshwater microbial communities from Crystal Bog, Wisconsin, USA - MA6M | ecosystem: Environmental > Aquatic > Freshwater > Lake | place: Crystal Bog, Wisconsin, USA | collected 2009-07-06
CCCGGCATGCCGGGCTGCGGCCCCTGGCCCTTGGGGCCGGTGGAGATGATGATGTTGACGTTCATCTTACCCTTGCCGGTCTTGCCGCCGCTGGCACGGGCCAGACGGCCTCCGGTGGGGCGGGTACCCTCATACTCACCGTCAGAGACGGCAGTGGCCTTGGGGGAGCCGCCACGGGCGTACTCACTGCCCTGGCGGCCCTTCAGCAGGGCGTGGATCATCTTGGCCTCACGTCCACCGATCTTCTGGCGGGAGCTGGTGATCATCTTATCGACCGCGACCTTGTTGTAGCGGGGGCCCTCGTCTGAAGGCATGCGGCTGGAGCGCATGGGTTCGCGCTGCGGCATGTCATCATCAAGCATGCCGCCGCCAGCCTTGTGGGGAGCGCCGCCGGACTTCAGGCCCTTCATCGACCGCTGGCTGTCATGCTTGTCGTCCATATCGGAGCGTTCCCACGCCTCCTTGGACATGCCGTGCTTCTTGGCGAGCTTGGAGTCTTCCCGCTCGTCGCGGGCGGAACCTTCGAACTTCGCCATGCCGCCGGACTTGAAGCCCTTTTTCACCTGCGACATGGCCATGCTGTGGGCGTCATCCGCGTCGTCGGTATGAGAGTCAGCCTTAGGCTGGTAGGTGCCGTCAGGCTTGAAAAACTTGGTGCGGTACTCGCCGTAGTCGCGGTCCTTATAAACCTTGGCGGTGTGACCCTCGGGGCCGGTGTGGGTCTTCACCAAGCGCAGGTTCGGCTTGTCGCCGTCTGGAGAGCCGCCACGGGCGAAGCCGCCGATGTGCTTCTTGCCCTCACGCTCTTCGTTCGCATCCTTGTCGTTGCGATTGATCATGCTGTTCGGGGTGGTGGCCTTGTTGCCAGTGCGCGGCTTGCGGTCGGCCCTGGCTGGGGCAGCCTCGCCATCCACCTTGCCGCCAGCCTTGAAGGCTCGCCTGGAAATGGGCCGCATGCCGGTCTTGACGCCTGCGTCGAGGACTTCCTCGGGGCCGTAATCAGAGGCGTCCACCTTGCCCTTGTTGGGCATCAGGAGGCGCTTGATTTTGTCCTTCATGGCGCTGCGGGCAGCTTTGGCGGCTTCTGACATGCTGTTCTCCATGGAAGATATAACCGGCGTCCCGGTGCAGTCCCCGACAGGATACCACGTTTTGTTAAAACCGCGATAGGGGCGCTACTTAGCGCCATTCCGCGCCCTGGCGGCGATCTGTAGGGCGCGGGTTACTGAATTGCTTGCGGAGTGAGGCATCATCCTGGCCACGGGCTTGCTGCGGGCGCTTTCAGGGTCTCCCATACCGCCGCTATGGGCAAGATGCCTCTGAGCGACAAAACTTTGCTCGGGAAATTCACGGTCGCCGTCATCTTCACCGCCAACAGCACCTCCTTGGGCAAACCTTTGGGTGACGCCAGGGGCTCTTGGCGGCTGGTACAGGTTCCCCTTCGCAGCTTCCTGATCATGCGGGGAGTCAATTTCAAATTCGCCGTTGTTGCGCTCGGCGTGCTGGATGTTTTCCGGCCCGATATGGTGGGTAAACGCGGACTTATGCTCGATATCACTTGTCGATGTGGTGGGGGTCGTTAGGAGTATTGCTCCCGCCTGCTTACCGTTTTTAGACATAAACCTGTCTTTCGGCAGGAAATCGTTGTCCTTAAACCGGCTGTCGGTGGGGATTAGGTGGGTAGTCCCCTTGTCGCTGTCCTTAACCGCGACAAGGCGCGGGTGAAGGATGTGCTGTTTTTGGTAATCATAGCGGTTGCCGTTGACGGTGGTGTGCCCGTAGTGGGCCTTGTCCGGCGTTGTGGGCTCTCCGTTGGCCCCAAAATGACCTTCCGGGCCCTCCGCTTTTTCGGTAGAAGCAAGCTCAGACTGCTTCCGCCCGGCGGTCCAGTATTTTGCGTGCGTGAATGCCTTTTGCATCGATGCATCCATGTCGGACCCGCGTTGGACATCGGTCACCATGTAGGAGTTCTTAGGTGGGGTGAGGTGGCCGTCATCGTTCGTGAAGTGCGTGCCCCCGGCATTCATGGCCGAGATAGTCGAGCGCACACGCTGTTTATCCCGGCTGATGTTTTCAGGAATTTCGTAGGTGCCATTTGCTGGCCAGGGCGCGCGTTTTACTTTGGGGCCAGAGTTGGAGTAGGTGACGAAGTAGCTGTTCTCAGGGTCGTGCATCTCAGCAGTTTTGCCGTATGAGTTGGCAACGATTTTCGGCAGCCCCTTGGCCTCACGCTGCGCGTTCAGGCCGCGAATGACGTGCCGTGAGGAACTGTCGGTTTCGTCCACGACGTTTGGCCGGAATAGGGTGACTTGATTGTTTTTGTCCGCCTTGTTGGAAACTGAGCGCAAAGCGCCAGTGTGCGCCAAAATCCAATCCTTCGTCATCGCCGGGTCATGCTTCGCCTGCTCATGGCAGGCGCGCTTGATAGCGGCCCCAGGATATTGGGCCTCTGCGTGAGGAGCGAAGCAGGAGCCGTGAATAGTATCCACGACACCTTTGATGTCTTTACCGCCGCCACACCCAACGGTCTGCCCAGCGCAGGTATTCAAGACATGGAACTTGGAGTCAGCGCCTACGCCAGACGTATACAGGGCATGCCCCGCCACTCCCTTTGATGCGTAGCCGATGTGGGAACGCCCCTGGTCGTCGTGCTCATGGCGGACGGTGTCCAGCTTCTCGCTTTCGTCCAGCGTGGTAGCGCCCGCGCTCAAATGCTTGGCCGCCCTGAGTTTTGCCAGCGCGGCTTCTTCGTCTGCCATTTGTTGAGCGATTGGCTTTCGGAAATGTTCCTCAAGCACTTTTTTGTGGATCGCGCTCGCCTGCATGCTATTGAGAGGAGCCCTATGCTCTGAGCCATAAACTGCGGCGCGGGCGCGGTTGATAATATCCAAGCCGGGTAGGTGGTTCCCTTGCGCGTTGATACCACCCTCCCACACATGGCGGGGCAAATTGATACCATGCACGCCGCCAGGGCCGTCGCCTGTGAACTGCAGCCGCTTGGGGTTGGAAGTCTCGTGGATGCCTGTGGGCTGGTCCCTTTTGCGGTTTTCCGCCATAAAAGCCATGGTTGTCGCTTTTTTAGCAGCGGCAACGGCCTTCTTGATAGCCTCTGGGCTATTGGGGTCCAGGGGCTCTTTATTCTTACCTCGAGACATCTTCGCCCTTTCCGGCTTTATGTTTTGCTGCTCATCCCCAACCTCCCCGCCCGCCGCATAGCCCGCAGGCCCATCGGTGTCGGGGTTGCCGATCATGGTGTTGTAGTCGTCAACGGAGCCGCCGTCAGCATACCCCTCGCTGCCCGTGACGACCTTCCCCTGGTGGAATGCGTCTTCGAAGTTACGCCCACGGACCTCGTCGCCCATTTGGGAAATCATTTTTTCGCGCATCTGGTTGATGCCCTGCGGCGTGAGGCTCTTGGCGCGGACGCCGTCATACCCGAACATGTGGACGGGCACTGGGTGGTCGCCCTGAAGCGCCAGGATAGAGCGCATGCGGTGGCGGCCATCGTGGGACCGGACCTTACCGTGTTTTTCTCCGCCAAAATCGACGTGCAGGAACGGTGGGGCGACTGGCTTACCCTCTGCGATTTCTTGCTGGAGGAAGTCGTCCGCGCCCTTGTGTGGCGTCTCAAGAGGCCTCGCCAACTCCAAGAACCTAGACGGGCGCATCATCGCCGTGAAGCCTTTGTAGTTGATGTTACCGTTATCCGGCGTGGCCCCGTGGCCCTTTACCGAGTCGAAGTTCACTAAACCCACCCGCGATTGGCCCTCCGTGTTGTGTGGCCCTGGGTGCAGTTCGGAAACCTCATCAACCTCACCGCCTCCAGCCTTGCGGATGTCGGCTTCTTGGGGGTCGAAATGACCGTTATTGCCTACGGCTGATTTGATTTGGTGGGGTTCGAAGGCCACCCAGGTCGGCGATTGGTTCTTGTGGTCGAGGCCCTCGGAAAAATAAATACCGTCGTGCCCGGCGGCGATCAGCTTGTCCCGCAACTCTGAAACGGAGCCACGGCCCTTTGGCTTTTGAACGTGGGGGTCACGCCCGGCGGCGCGATGCATTTCGTCGAGAAAATGATCAAAGCTGGCGGGAACCCACGGGTTTTTGATGCGGACGTGGGCTGGATAAATTGAAGTGCCGTACATTCCCGCGCCAGGGTGAGTGTCGTTATGGCTGCCGGGGGTCTCGGAGAACCAACTACCTATGGCGTCCATGCCCTCTGGGCGATTGAAAGTTTTGACGGCGGCGTGCCGGTCAAAATGATCTATGTCCCCAAGGGCGCGGGTGTTGCTACCAGCCGGGGCGTCGTGGTTGTAGGCCCCGTGATACAGCACATGAGGCGTAACGCTGCCCTCCATATGCTTCGCCAGATTGGCTTGGTAGTCAGGGTCGCCGTGGGGGATGTAGTTATCGACCTCACCGCCGTTGGCTTTGTGGATTTCATGCGGGATAAAAGCATTGGTTGCAGCCGCCAATTCGTTTTTCTTAGGGTCGCCTTTTCGGAAATCGCCCCCCATCTTGGCCCAGAACGGCTTGGCGCTTTTCTTGATGTCGTAGACCTGAAGGCCTTCTGGGTTTGAAGCCGCGAGCGCCTTAACGGCGCGGGTTCCGTACCCCATGCCGCGATACTTTTTGTCGAACTCAAGATTGATTATCCCCTCAATCCTTTTGGTCTCCGGGTGGAAATTAAGCTCAGCCTTCCCGACTGACACAGGCTTCCCGCTGGGGTGGGTGAGATCATAAACCGAATAGCCAAGGCGATGCGTTCCGTCGGTGCCGAATTTCCCCATCCTCGCGCCGCCAGCAAAGCCAATGTTGTTATTGACGAACTGGTGAAGACCAAAACCGGCTTCGCTGTATTCCAACGGCTCAGCCTTGTGCTGCATCTCAGCGGTGGCGGCTGGCGTGTCCTGCTCGATAGGCTCCCCCACCTCACCCCCCTCGGCCCGCCGCAAAATGGTCTCAGCCGGGTTCTCGAGGCCCAGGGAGCCGCCCGCAGGCATCTGGGCGGCGATGTGCGGGACTTGCTCAGGCGCGGTCTGCTGGGTGCCCAGGGCCGCCGCAGCCTCGTTGCCACCGGCATCCCTCGCCACCACGGCGACAGGCTTCTGGCCCTGCATAACGCGCTTGGCGACGTCGTTCTTGGAGTAAGGCCCCAACCCCAGCACTTCGTTCAAGCGCCTGCTCTTGACGGCCTGGGCGATCTCGCGCTCGCTGACCATGCCGGGGTTGTAGTGGATCACGCCGTCAGGCGTCTCCATGCGCTCCATGCCGGGCGCGACGACGGACTCCTTGTTGCCACCCTTGGGGAACAGCATCGCCTTGCGCTTACCGGCCAGCAAAGCCTGCCGCTGCAGGTGCAGGGTGCGGGCGCTTTCCGGCAGGGTCTTGCCGACATCCCCCCGCGCCAGCATCATGGCCTTGCGGACATCCTTGCCGCCGTCTGCGCGGTTCAGGGCGTTGGTGTCGCGCCCAAGGCCTGGGGCCCTGTCACCCAGTATACCGGGCGGGGTGAGGCCGGGCGGGGGCACCTTCAGGCCGGACAGGGTGGGGTCGATCTTGCGGGCCTGGGCCTGGGCCAGGAGGACCGCCTGTTGCACAGCCCGGACATCTGGCGTCATTCGCCGTCTCCCATGTCGCCCGTGAGGCTCTTAATCTCGGGCGCGAGGCTCTGGGCCTCGTCGGGGTGGGTCAGAAGCTCACGGGCCAGTTCCAGAAGCTGGATTTTCTCCCGGCTCTTGCGGTCGGCGTCCCGGCTCTGGTCCTGCATGACGACGTCGTTGTGCTTGACGTCGATTTCGCGGGCGCGGGTCTTGGCGTCCATAGCCTTGATCTGCAGGTCCATGGCCTTGGTGGGGTCTTCCGGCGTGGCAGCCCCAGCAAGACCGGCGTGGGCCTTGGCCTGAGCCTCCAGCATTTTGGCTTGGGAGTCCGTCGTCTTGGCGTCGGCCTCCTGCTTCTTGATCTGGATTTCGGCCATGGCCTTCTGGATTTCCGGGGGCATTTCCTTTTTGGCCCCGGCTGGGATCAGGAACTGCTGGGGATTGTTCCAGCCAATCGTCTGCAGGGCGGCGGTATCAACAGCCACCGGGTCGTACATGCTGGGGTTCGCCGCCTGAAGCTGCTTCAAGGCCATGATCTTCATCACGCGCTGGCCGTGGGAGGCGGTGTTCGGGTCAGCCTGGGGCACCAGATCGCAGCTATCCAGGGCCTTGTAGAACATGGCCTCGTCCCACTGCAGGGCGGGCTTGTTGTTGCGCTGCCAGAAGCTCTCGGGGTTCTCCCGGAAGCACTCCACCAGCAGCTTGAACTCGGCGGCCTGGGAGGCGTGGACGCGCTTGTGGACGGCATCCAAGACCTTCGTGGCCTGCTCGATCATGGCCAGCGTGGTGCCGACCGGAGCATCAGCCCGGCCCTCGCCGACTTGCTGCTCGGACGTGCCGCCGATACGCATGCCGGTGGACGAGATGTCGTTCACCAGCGACATCAGGGCCTGGGACGGCGGCTGGTAGGGCAGCGGCATGATGGCTTGGCTGATGGGCAGGCCGCCCGTTTTCACCATGGCCCCGCCGCCCGGCGGCACGCGGAAGATGTTGGTATTCTGCCGCCCGCCGGTGTCGGCGATCAGGAAGCCGGGGAAGTTGGAGTACATGCCCGCGTCCAGCAACTCGCGCCAAGCCGCCGTGATGGCGTTGGTGGTGTTGCCCAGGATGTGCAGGAGGCCGATGTCGTAGAACCCCATGCCGGGCACGAACGTGTACTTGACGAAGTTCTGCCGGGCGACCGGCAACTCAGCGGTGTCCTCGTTGTAGTTCCGCACGATGGACAGGATTTCACGGGACGACACGTCGATGGTGACGCGGTAGGGTATCTCAAGGCCGCTGACGCGCCGCTTGTGCTTATGCTCAAAGCCCTTGATGTCGAGTTCGCAGTAGCACTCGTAAATTTCGCGGTCGCGGTCCTCGGGGTTCGTGTCGGACGCCGACAGGCCCTGCTGCTCCTTCTTCTCCCGCTGCAGGCTATCGAGCTTGGGGGCGTTGGGCGTGGTCAGGTCGAGGTCTCGGTAGACGCCCAAAATCTGCAGCCGCTTCACGGTCGAGGGCCGCATGTAGACGCGGTGAGTGATGCGCTTGGCGTTGGACAGGTCGGACGCGGAATTGTTGACGATCAGGTCGTCGGCATCGACGGTCTCGGACACTGGCCGGTTCCGCAGGGGGCAGAAGTACACCTTCTTGAAGGCGGTGCCGCCAAAGCCCAGCATCAGCAGCATGCGGTCAGTGTCGGGATAATACTCGGTGGCCGTGGACGTCAGGTAGTGGTTCAGGTCTCGCTCAAGCGCACCGGCCAACTGGTCAGACTCGAAAGTGGCCTCGTTGTCGTCGTTGCGGACCTTCACCGGGCCATCAGTCGGCAGCAGTTCAGACCGGGCGTTGGCCTGGAAGCGCAGCACAGCCTCCAACAGCAGCGGGTGGCGGACCTTGCTCATGCCCTCCACGGGGGCCCCGTCAGCGCCACCCTGCAGGCTGGGCACCTCAACCTTCAGGCCCAGCAGCTTGACGCCCGTAGTGCGGTCCTCGACCCACTCCTTGCGGGAAGTCATGTCCCGCTCGATGCCGTTGATCAGGTCGCCGGAGATGCGGCTCAGTTCGTCCTTGTCGATCTTCTCAACGAGGTTGTCGAACCACTCGGACGCCTCTTCCTCGGCGGTGGAACCAAGCGGGCTGCCATCCAGGGACACCGTGACAGAGCCGTCGCCGTGCTCAATCTTGAGAATGTTGCCCTTTTCGTCGAGGTCGGGGACATCTTCGCCCTCATCGGCGGCTTCGACGACAATGTCGGCGTCTTCATGGTCGTTTGACGCCCCTGGGTCGGGCAGGCGAATGTTCGGCACTAGCCCCGGCGTCATAGCCATGCGGTATTTCCCTATTCGGCCTCGCGGAGGCACTCCATCTCTTCAACAAAGAGACGAATGCCCTCATGGGCAGCTAAATTATCAGTTTTCAACTCTAAAATATAGACCCGCCTGTGGGCGAAGGGCGGCTCGCCCCACACTTCAACCTCCCACAGGGGCACGGAGCCGCTTCTGATCTTTTCGACCATGGCTGACGCCAGAATGCGGCCACCGGCATCATCTTCCATGGCTATTTCGCGGCCTTTTTGGTGGGTTTATAGTCCGGCTTGACTGCTTTTGACTCCAAAGCCTTCAGTTGACCCTCTAGGTAGTCAACCTGCGCCCGGTGGATCACCAGAGACTCTTTGGCGCGTTGCACCTTATCGACGGCTTCATATAGGGACGAGCGAAGACGCTTAATTTCGCCCCAAGGATTAAAAATACTCAGCAAAAACATACAGATAGCTCCATCATACAGGGTAGAGGGGCTCCATGCCCCGGCCAGGGTATACACGCATTGCGTCCAGTTCGGCCCGGTGCTCAGTGGCGCGGACCAAGAGACCCAACTCACGCAAGTGTCTAAGAGACATACTCACCGTGTCAACCAAGTCGTCGTGCTTACCCTTCGGAAACTGGCCAACCTGCGTCATCAGCAGGTCAGCCCAGGGCCTGTCGGGCGCATAAATCATGCCCTCAGCAAACAAGTGCTGCACGGAATAGAGGCGGGACAGCTTATCCTGCGACTTGGGGTCGTAAAGCTGCACCATGAAGTTCTCATTGCCGTAAAGACGCCGCAATTCCTGGGAGACAGAGATACCGGCGGCCTTGTTTTCGATAATCAGCTTGTCGATCTTCAGCGCCTTGGCCGTCTTGGCGACCTTCTCCACCAACTCGTGCAACTCAAGCCGCACCTGCCAGGAATGCATCAGCATCACCTTGGGCGCGGGCTCAGAAAACTGCCGCTCGTCATAAATCGGCCTGCCGTTGGCGTCCAAGACGCGGCTGGCGACAGCCTTGGTGTCGGACGTAAATACCCCCCAAACACTTAAGGCGCTGTAATCGTTGGCAGTTTTGGTAGTGTAGGCCGTGTCGAGGGACGCGATAATGAAGTCCATCGGCGGGAAGGACTGCTCCTCCCACAACTGCCACCAGTCGCGCTTAATGACGCCGCCGCCCGCAGGCTCGGGCCTCTGCTGCAACTGACCGGCAGACGCAAAGGGGCCGAGGGTACGCTCGAGCCGCTTGACCTCCTCCTCGCCAAAGCGGTCGGGCCACAGCAACTCACCCTCCTCCTTGCGGGGGTCGGTCCAGCCAATGGACGACGAGAACGACCGGTTGGCCTCGTAGCGCATTGGCAGGCACAGGTGGGTCCACTCGCCAATGTCCTTGGACAGGACGTGGCCGGTCAGGTCGTTCTCGGCCAGCCTTTGCTGGATTATGACATAAGCCCCCGTCTTCGGGTCGTTAAGCCGGGTGCTCATGGTGGAGTCCCACCAGTCTATCGTCGTCTCGATGATGGCGTCGGAGAAGGCTTCACCGGCGGCGTTAGGGTCATCGATCACGATGATGCTGCCACCTTCGCCCGTCACCGCCGCGCCGATAGACGTAATAAGCCGCTCGCCGCCCTGCTCGTTGGAAAAGCGGGATTTCGTATTCTGGTCGCTGTTCAGGCTAAACCTGTCGCCCCACATCTTCTGGTACCAGGGCGACTCGATCAGGCGGCGGCACTTAACCGAGTCCCGCAGCGACAACTGGTTGGCGTAGGATGCATGCAGGAACTGAACACCGGGGCCAGAAGTGGGTGACCGGCCTGTCTGCGCCCACGTCCAGGCGGGCAGGGCCACGGATGTAATCGACGACTTGCCCATTCTGGGTGGAATGTTAATTATCAGCCTCTTGATGTCCCCATCGACCACCGCCTGCAGGTGCTCGGCCACAGCCTCAATCGGCCAGCCGTCCCGCCAGGGCGACGAGTCCATGTACTTCCAGGCCTGCCTCAAGAACAGATACAGGCTGTCCTCGCAGTCAGCCCGGTCCAACTCCAGCAGCATCTTCTCCGGGTCAACCTTAACGCCGCCTAGGTCGATCATGCTGGCTAGTCTTCCCCCACAACCCGGCTGCTGCCCTCAATAACCTGGGCGCGCTCACTGACCGCCAGTTCCAATATCTCCCGGAGCGCCTGACGCTGCTCATGCGACAGCGCCCGAGAATCAATCGGCGAGGTCTCGATCTGCAGCGCACCGCCGTCAAGGCCGGTGACCTCAGTCCGCACAACATCCCGCCAGCCCGCCTGGGCCTTCAGCCAGAAGATAGCCGCCGTCACCGTGCCCTTGTGGTCCGGGTCCGTGGCGATGTTAAACAGGTTGTTGGCAATGGCCGTGGACATGTGATGCTTGCCGGTCTCAACCTCGGACCTGTAGTGCTTGCGGATCGTGTCGTCCGTCACACCAAGAAGCATCCCGATCTGCGGCTGCGTCATCCCCATAGTCATGCACAGGCTGACCTGCCGCCTCGTCTCCGCCGTGGGGACGTGCGTCGTCATCGCGCCGCCGGTCTTCACCTTCTTGGCAGGCTTGCTGTCCGCATCCCCCATCACCGCGCCCTCGGCAAAAGCGCCATGGCCAGCACGCTTATCGCAATGCAGGTCAGGCTTACGACAAGCGCAAACATGGGTCACCTCCGGGGGTCATGCGTTGATTATAGGCGCGGGCGGGCCCGGTGCCTAGTGGGCGGTTTTTTGTTTGCCCATACCCCCCCCGTCTGTTTTTAGCGGAGGGGGTACCCCCTTTCGCGGGGTGGGGGGTGCTTTTTTGGTATTTTGGCGGTTTTGTTGTGTGTGGCGGGTCTGCGCGCGGTAACCCTATATGGTACCAAAGCTATAGCAAAAGGGGTGGTACGGGGGGCCCTTTCTTCCAGCCTGAGCCCGCGCCCGCCTACGGCGGGCGGCCCAGGCCCGGCGGCCCGCGCCCGGCGGCTGTAACGTTACAGCTGGCGGGTATAACGTTACACCGGCCCGCTGTAACGTTACACTTCGGTGGGCGGCGGGAGAATGTTTGCCCTCCCGATTGCTTGACCCCGAACGATCAGCGGGGCTGATGGTCGTGGTGCCTGACGGTGTTGGCGGCCAACGGTTGGCGTGGCCAACTGCTGGCCGCGCTGACGGTCGGCGGGCGCAGCGACCGGCGGGCTGTCGGCCCGGCGGCGGTCGGGGTGCAAATAAATGTGCTGCCCCCCATTGACACAGGTCGGAACGACACCTTACAAGGATGGCTCTACCGCATACCTACCGCCCGCCCGCCGGGCCTGACCCAGGAGACCACGACCATGAATACCGCTGACATCGCCGCCCGCCTCGCCGCCTACATCAACCGCCACAACGCAGGCTCCTACGCCCGCCTGCCCGCCGCCGGGCGCGACTGGCTCGTGGCCCACATCCTGGCCGAGGCCGGGGTTGGCCAGGGCGAGCACCGCTTCGTGCACAACGCGCTGAAGGGAGCCTGAGCCGTGATCACCGTCAGCTACTCAGCCATCGATGGCTTCCGCCAGAGCCGCAGGCATAAGAACCTCACCGCCGCCCGCGCCTTCGCCGTCGCCATGGTCGGCGCGCACCCCGAGACCTACGGCAGCAGCTACGCAGTCAGCGACGACGGCGTCGGCACTGTCCGCGTCACCGGCTGCACCCTGGCCGAGCTGTTCGCCCGGCCTGCGGTCGAGGCCTACACCTGCCCCGCCGCCTGCGTCTTCGGTGGCCCCGCCTACATGGTCGCGACCGAGGACGGCCCCACAGCCCGCTGCGACTGGTTCGTGGGCGTCACGAAGGGCGGGCAGGACTACGTCCTGAACCACACATTCGGCTCGCGCCACGAAGCCCAGGCCCTGGCCAACAAGGTCAACGAGCGCGGCACCATCAATCTCGCCCATTGGACCAAGGCCGTGCCCTACGACCGCGAGGCCGAGGCCGCCGCCGACTGGCAGGACGAGCAAGACGACCGCCGCTCGTGGGGGGCCTGAGCCATGACCCCCACACCCTGGCTGGCGCCCTACACCTGACCGCTGTCGCACCGACACCATCAAGCCCGTCAGCCCAAACGCTGGCGGGCTTTTTGACGCCCGTCAGGTGGCAGGCCGGTGGCAGGCGTGCAGCCCTGCATTTACATGCAGCTTTGCATGTATATTTATTGACCCCGACGCGGCCCAACACCTTGACACCCGTCGGAACGACCTGTAATGGTGCATGGCACCACCCGCTGGACCACCAGCCCATACCTACAGGAGCTACCTATGACCACCATCACCATCACCAAGACCGCTTCCGCCAAGACCGCCCGCGCCCAGGTCGGCCCCCTCTACCGCACCAGCCGGGGTAACTACACGTTCCGCACTTACGATGCCGACAGGGACGCATGGCGGGAGGGAGGCTCCCAGCCCTACGCCGCCGCCCGCCAGTCCCGCGCCGACGCAATCGCCCTGCGGGTGCTGGTCGCCCAGGGCGTGTCCTACGACGACGCCTACCTCACCGTCTACGCCTAGCCCCAGGCAAGCCCCAGGACGCCTCCACAAGCCCGCAGCGCCCTCCGGTGGCCTGCGGGCTTCCTTTTGCCCTCCCGCGCCATCCTGAGCGGTTTACGGGGCATCCTAATCCCCACCCGCGCCCCACACCGTCAGCCGAACGGGATTTCGTCGTCCAGCGCCCCCGAACTGTCAGCCAGACCGGCCAGGGGGTCTGCGATCTCCCGCCGGACCACTGTGACCCGCGCGCCGGGGAACGTCTCCTTGATCTGGTTCGCTTCCCGCTGGGATGCCACGAACAGGGCCACCTCGGCCATGGACCAAACCACCATCTGCCGACCGGCCTGGGTGCGGGCCACGGCGTGAGCCTCCGCGCCGGTGCGGGTGATGGCCAGGACCGTACCATCCGGTAGGGGAGCCTCCCAGACGTCCGGCGACAGCGGCAGGGCCCCTGCAGCCTCCGCAGCCCGATCCAGGGCCCGCCACGCCGAGACCATCCGGCCCGACTGCACCCGGACGTCCTCCAGGTCGCCATGGAATATCGCGTTATTCACGAGGTACCGCTGCCGGTCGAACCTTGCCCTCAGGTCGTCGTCCACCAGCAGCCTCAGCCGATCAGCACCCCACTTCGTTTCCATCTCGACAGCGACCACGTCCATCCCATCGATGGCCGCCGAGCCGGTAATGTACATCCCGTGGCTGGTCGCCCAGGGGCCAATCCCCACGCCCAAAGACTTGGGCTCCTCCCGCTTGAACTTCGACGACTGCGCTCGTGCCATAGATAATTTCTCCTAGCTATCTGATCACCACCGGCTTGATTGCCGGTGATCTGGCCTTCCCGACTAGGGGGGCTCGAAAAGCCCTCCGTAGGAGGGGGGTTATGCTCCGCATGCTCCGCATAATGATTTCAATGGCTTACCTATGCTTGCTCCGCTTGCTCCGCACATGCTCCGCAGATGCTCCGCACAATGATTTCAATGGGTTAAGCATACGCGCTCCGCAAATGGGGTCTTGCTCCGCACATGCTCCGCAGATGCTCCGCAGGGTTTTTGTGGGTGTTTGGCTGATAGTTTTTCTACGGTTTTTGGGGGTTGGTGGCCGCGTCTAGCTTCTGCCTCAGGGCCTCATTCTTACTGGCCTCTCGGTCGATGGACCGCTCAATTCCGTTGGTGAAGTCGCTGTCGTCGCCCAGGGCCTGCCACGGTGTCGGCTGGTTGATGTGGCAGTAGCCCCTGTCGCTCTCGTCGGGGAACACCCAGGCCATGCAATCTGATCCCTTGCAGGAGCGCGGGACTGTCGCGCTGCTCAGGGTGGGGCAGATCATGCTGCGGGCCTCTTCTTCGGTCTGGCTCATAGGTGGTCTCCTTGATGGTGCACGACGTAGGTGTCGCGCTTGATGACGTCGCCGACTGTAGAGTTCACGATGCAGGGGCGCACGGCGACTGGGCGCCCTCTCCACTGGCGGATGTGCCCCCGGCGTAGGTGCGGCCTGGGTGAGGCGTGCGTGCCGCTGGAGGCCATGCGTGAGGCCTCCTCACGGGCTTCTAGGTACTGCTTGACCCCAACGTAGGTGATCGGCCTGCCGGTGGTGTTGCCCTTGGCCAGGAGGGCTGCGTGCTGCTCCCTGGTGGGGCCCCTGCGCTTTAGCTCGATGCCCTTGGTGTTGAGGATCGACCAGAGGCCGAAGAAGAACACAGGGTCGGTGGTTTCGGGTTCGGAGTTTGGGGTCCAAACGACAACAATTTTTCCGTTTGCGCTGTCTCCATTTTGCCGTTGTATGACAAAAAAAGAGGTAACCGCCGCGCCCAGCATGGTGTCCATGATAACCGCGACGAAAATATAACCCTCTTCAAGGATTACGTTTGGGGGGAAAAACGTCTTGGATACCAGCCGCAGCAACGGGGTCATAACCGCCGAGTCGGTTGTCGCCACGATTGTTTTTCGGTCAAAATCAGCAGGAGTCGGCATGTTCCTTCCAGAAAGATCAGCCGTCTCTTTTGGCATGTGAGGATCGCCGGGAATTGTGGCGGTAAAGACGAAATTCTCAAACGGAGGGACGAAAAATCCCGCCCTGTAAAAAGCCAAACCGACGTGATGCTCCTGCTCGACTTTGTCGTATTGTATTTCGGAAAAATTAAACGTCTCCGCCTTGGGGAGGACTAAATTTACAAATGCCTCGCAAATAATATTCGCGCCCATGTAATCCAAAGCCTCCTCCCGCCTGTCGGAGAGGACACCCGTGTCGATATTTTGTTGCCACGTCTCGACTGCGCGCCGCAGCTTCTTCTCAATCTGGCTCATAGGTCGCATCTCCTTTAGGTCTACCGGGATTCCGGTTGACCTCTGACTAGGTAAAGTATGGTTATTCAGGCAGGCCGATCTGTTGGACCATCCATTTGGGGGTGATCAGGCCGTCGCGATAGGCCAGCATCAGTAGGGACACCGACGCCGGTATGGCGTAGTCGCCAGCCTCCCACCGGACGACCTGCCGGGGCTCGACACTGAACATCCAGGCGACGTCCTTCTGGCGCAGGCCCAGGGTTGCCCGCAGATCGCGGAAGGCCTGCGGGGTCATTGCATCGCCGATCATGCGATGGCCACGAACAGCAGGCAGGTCACCACCACAAAGGCGGTGACGGCGACGAACTCCAGGGCGACACGGCCCAGGTTGGCCCGGCGGCGGGTGGGGCCAGGGTGACGGTGCTCGAACACCTCGCAGCCGAACAGGGGCATGTGGCGGTCGGAGCCTGGGCCA
>Ga0007792_10000431_pt1 | contig 15147 bp, 14 predicted proteins | sample CryBogmetaGMA6M_FD_60371 | JGI IMG/M metagenome (GOLD analysis project Ga0007792, IMG submission 60371) | Freshwater microbial communities from Crystal Bog, Wisconsin, USA - MA6M | ecosystem: Environmental > Aquatic > Freshwater > Lake | place: Crystal Bog, Wisconsin, USA | collected 2009-07-06
ACCGGAAAGCTCCACTGCCGACAGTGTCGCTGCGATGGCTGGTGCGGTCGCGCCGGCAGCAAAGGCCCGGAAATAGGTCAGCCGCCCCCCCTTTAGAAAGGATAGTGTCGTGCCGTCATAGAGCGCACATTCCGGAGGCACTCCCGGCAGTTCTGCCAGTGCAAATGGAAGCGAGCTGACCACGTGGGGCTCGATCCCCCCTTCCCGAAACGGCTCGATTGCTGCGCTGATATCGCTCTTGCGAGCCCACAGCGCCAGAAACTGCCCTTCGCCGGCCGGCAGCACCTCGAGCACTAGATCTTCCACCGGCAGCACGATTTCCCCCTGCAAATGCGCCGGCAGAACTTCGCGGACCTTGCGGAGATCGCTGAACGGTAGACTCACGGAGCGCTGGGCAAACAGTTCCGGGGGAAGGCAGAGCACCACACGCGGGGAGCCGGTCATTTTTTCGGCAACGTGGTGAACGGCATCGGTCAGCGTGCGCTCTTCATCCAGTTCGATGGAGGCGGCCCCGATCAGATCCGTGGCACGTCGGGACATACTGAAATGGGCCACCGTCAACCGTTTTTCTTCAGCCTGTAGAATCAGATAATCCATGGTACGTAGCACCCTCGCCTGCTGATATATATGAAATAGTTCAATACTCCTGCCATGATAGTAACATACCGTTTGACACAACAGACTCAATTTTACGAACGGAATCTTTTACCGTCGCTACGGCGGTTATTTTGTAGAGAGTATAGGTTTTATAGGCCTTAAGCCTGCCAAGCCAAGCTCCATTATATATATTATTTAATTCCGTGACTTTTGAAAACCCACCCTCACCATCAAATGGTCTTTTCTGTAGTATTTGATCGGCGACTGATTCAGTGATGCTTGCGTGCAAAGCCATAAGGACAGCCTTAGGTGCTGCATTAACATTAATGTTGAATAATGGTGATTGTGATTGTGATTGTTCTCTTGGGTAGATTGTAAGACAGTCCCTCAATCTTGCGTTTTTACCCACAAGACCGTCAAACATGGCCGGCGTGATCCCCTTGACGAGAGTCAGTTCAGACAGTGTCATCAGCTTCCCGTTATGCGCACTGTATGGCGGTTTCAGATCGCGATAATAGGGCGTTTCCGCACCGTTGGTTGTCAAAATTTCATCCTTGTCAAGCCAATCTGCAACTGATGCCACGACTTTACTCCACGTATCACCCTGTTGTGCAGGAGACACCGGAAGCCCCTGTAGCAGCCGCACCAGCGCATCATTTATAAGACCGTCTGGTTGTTTTTGCCCGTCTACTACCAGCCTGTTGATATTGATTTTCCCGCTTTCGTCACTGACCGCTATCTCCAGACAGCCTACCTCATCACAGAGCGGTTTTGCCAGAATAGCCAAAAGAAGTGCCGGGTCAGTTTTTATATCGATGGCCGTTTTAACCGCCATGACGCCCGATTCTGCCAGAATTGAAGCCTGCTGACCATCGCGGAAACTGCGGCTTATTGACGTGTCAACATACACCTGGTGGATCATTTCGACGACAACAGCCACCATCAGCGCGGTAACAACCAGAGTCAGAATAAGCGCAAAACCTGATTCATTAGTACGTCGTATCATCTTTATATCACGCGAGGCTCAGAGAGCACTGTAAACTGCACCGGTCCCCCCTGATCCTTTACTTCTATTGTTACTCGCACGTATTTTGGCGGTTTGTTCACGTACATGCTGTCGTCCCAGACTTTTACCCATTTAGAACCGTCGCTGGAACACTCCACCAGAAAGGAGCTGATTTCCTCCATCTGGGTATAGGTTACGGCGCTGCTCTCAATAAAGAGATCCCGCACCTGACGTTTTAACATGAGTTTCTTGCCTTTTTCTTCTACTCGATAGGTAACGATAATGATGCCGGAATTTTTCTCCCGTATCAGTGGAGACGCCAAGGTAGTGAGCTTCAATACAGATGCGCGAGCACCGAAATAATCCCGGTCCTCCACAACAAAACAGAGCCCCAGCCCTAATTTTTTATCCACCGAATTTAGCTGCGCTGAGGCAATTTCCCGCCGAATCAAGTCCAGAGTTTCGCCAAGTTCTCGCCGCGTTTCCATGCCCGCAGAAGCCCGATCCCTGGCCCGTATCACACCAAAATAACTGCCGTACAGCGCAGCGGTGAGGATGCCAAGCAGCACCACCGCAATCAGAACTTCCAGCAGCGTGAACCCGCTATTTTTGGAGATAGCGGACAAGAGCCACCTCCCTGCCGCCACTGACGCGCTTCACTTTGTAAACTTTTTTTTGCAAAAATGAGTAGTCTGTCGGCAGCACCTCTATCGTGCAGATCAGTTCAGAGTGAGCTTTTGGGAAGCCTTCTTCGTCGAGCATATAGTTCCGTGCCAACAGCGTGAGTGCAGTACTGTCGCGCTCGCTGGCAACTATCCCGAGATGATAATTTACCGCACCTAACACCGTCAGAATGACGCATGCCATGATGGCCAGGGACACCATTACTTCAAGGAGCGTAAAGCCTTTCATGGCGGGTCCTCAAGATATCCCTCGTAGGCCCTGATCTTGCCAACTGACGGGAAAGACATCACCGTCCAGAATTTCCCGTCGGGAGAGCGAAGATGGATAGTAATAAATTCAGAACCGATAGCTAGCTGCAACTGGCCGTCATTGACTTTACCAAGGAACGTCCGGACATCGGAAACGGTAATTCCCTCTTTAATTACAGATTTTAACAGCAGCGGGTCAGATGGAGCTTTTATCGTCCCACTGGCACTGATTTCAAGTATTTTTACGCTATCAGTCCCAAGGTCAATGGCAAGTTCATACCGGGCTCCCACTGGTGCAGCCCGCTCCTGCATGTACAGTAGCGTTGAAGCCAGAGTCCGGGCAGAAATTTTCAGATTTTCCTGGTCCGATGAGGGGAGGCGGGGGATAACGAGCAACATCACCATACTGATGATTGCCATCACAACCATGATCTCGATCAGGGTAAAGCCGCTCCGGCAGCGCTCTTTCCGAAATCGGGTGTTATCAACGGAATCCTTGACTTGCTGGGGCCCCATCATCTAGACCATTGCAATGATGCGCTGCAAGTCTTCGCTGATGAGCTGCTTTTGCCATTCTCTCATGCCTGGAATAGAGTCAAGCTCTTGTGGTGCCGCATCTTGGGTATCAGCAACCGCTTCAAGCAGCCAGTTCGGGGCCATTACGCCTGGATCAAGTCCCGCTTCCAGACAGCGGTGCTCACGCCAGGTTTTCAAATTTTTCAATCGCTCCTTGACCCGCTCAAGAACCTCCTTTTTCCCGTTACGCGGGAATCGGGGCACATTGCTTTCCGGAGTTGCGAGGCCCCGCTCAACAGCACCTAATATGTTCGTGCCATGCCGTTGAAGCTGACCGGGGGTCATACCTTTGACCTGTGATAGATCGTGCAGCGTTCTCGGTCTGACTTCTGCTACCTCAATGAGGGTGTCAGCCGACAGGACTTTGAATGGCGGCCGGTCCAAAAGTTCCGATTGTTTGGCGCGCAACTGCAGTAATTCTTCCAGAATGGCAAGGCTGTGCCCTCTCATCTTGCTGGCCCCTTTGCAATAGAGAAACAGCGGGCCGTCTTTTTCCGACACCCGTGCTTGGCACACCAGCCGTCCTTCCTCTTCCAGCCATTCCAACCGCCCTCTGCTCACCAGCTCTTCGCGCAGCTGATCGTGTAATGGCAGTAAATCAGAGGTATCGGCTGCCGCATAAGCGCACATTTCACGACTCATGGGGCGCTTGCTCCAGTCCGCCTTCTGGTATTTTTTATCCAACTCAATGCCGAATCGTGCCTTTAACAGTGCCGCAAGGCCAAACTCTGCAAGCCCCAGAAAACGGGCGGCAATCATGGTGTCAAACAGGTTAGTCACTTCGATGCCAAAATCCCGATGCAGCGAACGGATGTCATAATCGGCACCGTGCATTACTACTACGATGTCAGGATTGCCAAGCGGGGCTGCCAGTGGCGACAGCGACGGCAACGCCAGGGGGTCTATTAGCCAGCTTTGCTGGCGGGTTGAAACCTGGACGAGGCAGACTTTTTCACGGTAATGATGGAGCGAATCCATCTCCAGATCTACCGCGATTTCTGTCTGCTGCGAAAGAATGTCGGCAATTTCAACCAGTCGCTCAGGCGTTGTGATTATTTCGCAGGTTCCAGCCTGCCCATGGAAAGTGCTCAAACTGAAAACTCCCTTATAATTGAGTAAGTTGTGGTACGCTGCGCCGCCCGGAAGCCGGCACCATGCACCAGGTTGATCATCTCTTGCTGCGACATACAGAAACTGCAGCCGGCGGCGGCTACTACATTTTCTTCCAGCATGGTGCCGCCAAGGTCGTTAGCCCCGAAGAACAGAGCCACCTCAGCCATTTTGGCACCCTGTGTTACCCAACTGGCCTGAATATTGGAGATATTATCCAGCACAATCCGCGATAAAGCCAGTACTCGTAAATAATCAACGCCTGTTGCAGTGATCCCGCCCAATTCCGTGTTGCCCGGCTGGTAGGTCCAGGGGATAAATGCCGTAAACGAGCCCCCCTGATCCTGAATATCACGGACTCTAAAGAGATGCTCAACAATGTCTTCAGTCGTTTCACTACTCCCAAACATCATTGTGGCGGTTGTCGGCATACCAAGTCCGGCAGCCTTCAACATGACTGTGCTCCACTGTTTCCAGCCAATTTTTTTCGGAGAAATTGCGCTGCGCACTTCGTCAACCAGAATCTCTGCTCCGCCTCCCGGAATCGAGTCGAGTCCGGCATTTTTGAGCCGAAGTAGCGTTTCATCGAGCGTGAGACCCGAATTCTCGGCTATGCTGGTGACTTCTGCCGGAGACAGTGAATGATTTTGAATTGTCGGGAAACGTACTTTTATTTCCCGGAAAAGCTCTTCAAAAAAATCTATTTTCAATTCAGGGTTCAGTCCCCCCTGCATGAGCAACTGGGTTCCCCCTTCGGCAACAAGTTCCGCGATTTTTCCGTAGATCTGTTCAAACGTTAGAATATAGGCATCGCCCGATTCTTTGGACCGGTAAAATGCACAAAACGAACATTTTGAATCACAAATATTTGTGTAGTTTACGTTGCGGTCGACAACAAAGGTCACCATATTGTCCGGGTGGAGTCGACGCCTTATTTCATCAGCGCTTTTCCCGAGGGACAATAGGTCGCCGTGGATCAGCAGATCGAGTGCTTCAGCACGCTCAATTCTCTCCGATCTCACTGTACTCAAGCAACACGCTCCAGTTTTTCTTCGAGCATCCGGCGGATATCCAGCGGTATGCGCCGTGGCTTAAGGGTTGGACTTATGCAGGCCAGTGTGACGAACCCCTCTACCAGCAGTCTGCCATCATTCTGTCGAACTATTTTCTGGCGAAGCGTTATTGATGAACCACCTACCCGCGTCGGGCAGGTTTCAACGCAAAGGAGATTATCATGAAGTGCGGGGGCTTTAAAGTCTATTTCAAGCCGTATCACCGGGAAAACAAAACCATCACTGGCCAGTTCGGCGACAAAAAAACCGTGGCAGCGAAAAAACTCCGTTCGAGCGCGTTCCATATACTTTATATAATTTGCATGATACACAACACCACCGGCATCGGTGTCTTCATAATATATTCGGACTTCCATTAACTATCATAACTCCGTGTTTTCAGTTTACCCAATTTGAGTGGTTACTCTAGTGCAGATTTCTTTCATCCGCAACTTATTCCCCGCATAATAAGGCTATATGCCAATAACTGCTCGTAGCGCTGCAAAAACAGTCTCTGGCGCCGAAGCAGCCTTTTTTCTGCCCCTAGTATTCGTAGGGGCCGGTTATGCGTTTAGGCGCAGTTTTGGCGCGACACCTCGTCAAGCCTTGATCTGACTGGGTTTGCACTGTTTTATGAACATCAAAACGCGTTCTCCCATGCTATACGGAAGTGTGTAGCGGTGAACACCCGTTATCATGAATCCGTTTTCATGTATAGTTTTGTCGCTCGCTGTAATTTCATGGTCAGCCTGCTCCCCCTTCATCGCTATCAACACCCCACCATCCGCAAGTAACGGTACCGCCAGAGAGACAAAACGATCGAGCCGTGTAAATGCACGTGACGTGATGACGCTGAATGAATTCCCTTGAGTTTTGTGGAGCGTTTCAATCCTTGCGTGAATTGCTTCAATATTTTGAAGGTTCAGAAGGCGAATGATGTGCCGTTGAAAATGGATTTTTTTTGCTATGGCATCAACGGAGACCATAGCAGTATCTGGTCTGATTATTTTTAAGGGAATTATCGGCAGCCCCGCACCCGAACCGATATCAAGCATACGGTCAGCCGGAGTTATGTATTGGGCAAGAGCAAGGGAATCGACAAAGTGTTTAATTGCAATCTCTTTGTGGTCCGTTATTGCAGTCAGATTGACTTTGCTATTCCATTTTACCAGTTCAGCAGCATAGGTTTCTAGTGAGGTGATTTCATGTGCAGAAAGCAATAGCCGCATTTCTTTTGCTTCTTGTGCAACTATATTGCCTATTAGTGGTGACATTCCTCTGCATTTTCCTTCCTTGAAGCGGACTTTAGTGCTATTGCCAAAATTGAAATAGCGGCTGGCGTCACACCAGGGATTCGGGATGCCTGCCCTAGCGTGTCTGGCCTGTTTGTTGACAACTTTTCGCGAACTTCAGTTGTCAGGCTTTTTATGGAGGCGTAATTAAGATCTGTGGGGATGCAGGTCGTTTCCATTTTTTTTGACTGTTTGACCTGCTCTATCTGCCGATCAATATATCCCTTATATTTAGTATGTATTTCGACTTGGTCGCTTACCTCTTTTGGCGTCTCCCGCGAAATGGGATCCAAATCTGCCAAATCGGCGTAACAAATATCTGAGCGCTTTAGCAGATGCTCCAGAGTAGTTCCCTTTTGGATATCATGCAGGCCCCGGCGGGCGAGCTCAGCCTGCGTGTTGTCAGAGTGCTGCAAACGGGAAACCGATATGCGCTCAAGCTCTTCCCCGATCATTCTCTTTTTGTCTAGAAAGTGAGCATACTCCTGCTCTGGTACAAGTCCTAACCGGTACCCTATCTCTCTCAGGCGCAGGTCTGCATTATCCTCACGCATTAATAGTCGGTATTCCGCACGCGATGTAAACATGCGATAGGGCTCTTTTGTACCAAGCGTCACTAGGTCATCAATCATGACACCAATATAGGCTTCACTCCTTCCCAATATTAGCGGATCGCGGCCTTTTACGCGAAGCGCAGCGTTTATACCGGCAATGAGGCCCTGACCAGCAGCCTCCTCATATCCCGAAGTACCGTTGATCTGGCCTGCATGATACAGGTTTTTTATCAGTTTCGTTTCGAGTGATGTGTGCAATTGGATAGGATCAACATAGTCATACTCGATCGCATAAGCTGGGCGCATTATTTCAACGCACTCAAGACCAACGATGGAGCGATAAAAAGCAATCTGTACGTCCACCGGGAGTGATGTAGACATACCGCTAGGATATACTTCAATTGTGTCAAGACCCTCAGGCTCAATAAACGTCTGGTGACGCTCCTTATCAGGGAAGCGAACAACTTTATCTTCAATTGATGGACAGTAGCGTGGGCCGATACCCTCAATAATGCCGGAGTACAACGGTGATCGGTCCAAGCCTGACCTGATTATATCGTGCGAACGCGGATTAGTGTACGCAATGTGACAGGGTAACTGCGGCATACTGATTCTGTCAGTAGAGAGCGAAAATGGCAGCGGAGGCGTGTCGCCGAATTGGGGTTCCAGCTTGGAAAAGTCAATTGAGCGCGCGTCGAGCCTAGCAGGAGTACCGGTTTTAAGTCGGCCAACGCTGAATCCGAGTTTCTGTAACTGGTCGGAGAGCCCTATCGAAGGCTGGTCTCCAGCGCGCCCTCCGGGATAGTGGCTCAACCCTATGTGGATCAGCCCGCGCATAAAGGTGCCGGTGGTAACTACAACTGTTTTTGAGAGGTACCGAATGCCAGACTGCAGCTCAACTCCGCGCAACTCGCCGGACTCTATGTAGAGGGATGTTACTTCTCCCTGCTTAAGGTCAAGATTGTGTTGATGTTCAAGAACCCGTTTCATTCTAAGACGATAGAGCTGCTTATCAGCCTGGGCACGGGACGCCCTGACGGCAGGCCCTTTTTTGGTATTCAATACCCGGAACTGAATGCCTGTAGCGTCTATATTCTTGGCCATTTCGCCGCCCAGAGCATCTACTTCTTTAACCAGATGCCCCTTTGCCAACCCCCCGATCGAGGGATTACAGGACATAAGCGCGATTGCATCAAGGTTGATTGTCAGGAGCATTGTGCGGCACCCCATCCGTGACGAGGCCAAAGCGGCCTCACAACCGGCATGACCAGCCCCAACAACGATAACATCATATTTCTGATCATAATTAATCATGGGGGGTTTCCGCAGACTAGTGTTGTTTCACGTGGAACATAGTATCACTTACCAATACAAAACGAAGAAAATATAAGGTCAAGAACCTCATCCGTAGCAGTTTGGCCGGTAATTGAGCCGATGGAATAGAGTGCACCACGCAAGTCGAGAGCAAGTAGATCAAGACTACAGTCTTTGACACCGGCAGAAAACTGTTGCAAATGGTTAGCAGCAGTGACAAGGGCATCACGGTGGCGAGACCTTGAAATTGCAACAAAATCACACGGATCAGATTGATTAGAAGGGGAAAAAAGCGAACAGACCTGTCTCTTGAGCAAATCAATACCGGCCCCAGTAAGAGCAGAAATTTCCGTCACTGCATAAAAAAAGTCAATATTTGGGAGCACAAGTTTTCGGGGAAGGTCAGATTTGTTAAAAACCGCAATAGCTCTTGAATCAGCAAGAGCATTGAGAATAAACTGGTCTTCATTGCTAAACTCCATAGACGCATCAAAAACAGCAAGAACAAGGTCTGCCTGCGGAATTTTTGCAAGAGCCCTACTGATGCCCTCACTTTCAACCAAATCATCCGTATGACGAATCCCCGCTGTATCAAGTAACCGAAGTGATAGACCCCCAAAGACAATAACTTCTTCAATAATATCCCGCGTCGTACCGGGCACAGCTGTGACTATCGCTCGATTTTCGTTCAGTAACCGGTTAAGAAGGCTAGACTTACCAACATTAGGCTTGCCAATAATGAGCACCGATATCCCGTCACGCATAGCACGCCCCTCTTCAAAAGTCGAAAGTAGGCTGCAAATAATTGTGTTCGCCTCCTGGGCTGAAGCAAGAATGGTGCTCTTATCAGTATTACCTAGATCATCTTCCGGAAAATCGATATAGGCTTCCACTAAAGCAAGAGCCTTAAGAAGACTCGCTCGGACAGCCTCAAAACGTATTGAGAGAGCACCACCACTCTGCCTTTGTGCTAACTGCAAAGCGGACTCACTTTTTGAAGCAATAATTTCCATAACAGCTTCAGCCTGGACGAGGTCAATACGACCATTTAAAAAAGCACGACGGGTAAATTCTCCGGGTTCGGCTAAGCGGACACCACATGAAAGAACAAGTGACAGGACTCGCTCAACAACCAGCCAACCACCATGACAATGCAACTCCAGAACATCTTCTCTAGTATACGAACGGGGAGCGCGCATATAAACAGCCATTGCCTCGTCAAGTTTCTCTCCAGTCGAGGGGTCACAGACCGTGCCAAAAGAAAAACGGTGACTTTCAAGGCCACCGTCCCTTACAGATTTAAAAACAGAAAACCCAACAGTAGAGGCTAGTCCACCACTCACCCTGATTATACCGATACCACCATTACCAGGGGGGGTACTGACAGCCGCAATTGTGTCGCGGATATACATAGACACGACTCCTGAACGAGAACAACTAATCTTTAACGAGTTTGTTGATATACATCTGCTGAGCAATAGTCAAAATATTATTAACCAGCCAGTAAAGGACTAGGCCCGAGGGAAAACTAAGAAACATGAAAGTGAAAACTACCGGCAAAGCAAGCATCATTTTTTGCTGCATAGGATCCATATTTGATGGTGTCATCTTCTGCTGTACGAACATAGTAATGCCCATTATTACTGGTGTAACGTAATATGGGTCTTTATCTGCAAGGTCAGTTACCCATAAGAAGAAAGGGGCATGACGCAGTTCAATAGAGAACATGAGCGATTTGTAGAGAGCAAAAAATACGGGAATTTGAACTACCATGGGTAAGCAGCCACCCATCGGATTCACCTTATGCTCGCGATACAGTTCCATAACAGCCTTGTTCATGGCATCACGGTCATCTTTATATTTTTCCCGCAGTTTCGTCATTTCAGGCTGTATTTTCTGCATGCCTTTCATCGATTTATAACTCTTGTGCGTCAACGGGAAAAAGAACGCTTTAAGAATAATTGTTATGATAATTATGGCAATACCGTAATTACCTACATACTGATAAAAGAATTTGAGTGAGTACAGTAACGGCTTGGCTATTACTGTAAACCAACCCAAATCAAGACATTGAACTAGCGAATTCCCCTGCGCCTTAAGTATGTCTATATCCTTTGGCCCAACAAAAAGATTATGGGATGCTGTGATGGATTTACCCGGACTTAGTGTGAATTGAGGGGACGAAACAATAGACTCAAAGAAACCAGCACTATTTTTCTTGAGATCAACAGATGCGATACTATTATTATCGGCAAGAAGTGCACTTATAAAATATTTATCCGCAAAACCTGACCACTGTATTGACTTTTCAAAATGTTTAGAGGCACTGGCAACATCTTTTATTTTATCTGACTGAAGACTATTATCTGAAAAAAGGTAAGCCCCTGCAGTATCAAAACGATTATCCTTTATTTTCGGCTCTGCTGGGTAGGTCATCACGTGTTGGACAGTACCTACTAAAGGAGCGGCAGAGTTATTAAAGACTTGGGTTTCGAGTTTGATTCCGTATGCACCGGGAGAGAAAGTATAAATTTTGCGTACCGTAAATCCCTGACCAGAAACGTAGTTGAATGTGAGTGGCTTGGAACCGTTTTTATCAATTTTAAGACTGTCAACGTCAGCGGTAAACGTCGTACCATCTGGAAGGTTAAGACCGGCTACCCGAGTTGAAAAGGAAAAAATGTTAGGATCCGAGTCCGTCCCCAAAGTAACGTTTACTGCCGAAGGCAAGTTGGCTTCACGGTAATTCTTTAGCGTTAGGCTTTTTAGACTTGCCCCTCTCGTAGAAAAAACAGCTGTATAAAGATCAGTTTCTACATTGACATCTTTATTAGTTGTGGTAGCCGGTAGCGACTGGCCTAACATCAGCGCCGGATTGCTAGCAACCATAGGTTCCGGGGCCTTCAATACCTGGTTATTGATCACTGTAGCTGTCTTCTGAGGTGCGGGGGGCTCAACCTTTTGCTTATCCGGGCCGAATAACATGGAGAACAAATAAAAAACCGCAATTGAAAGTCCTACCGCTATGAACGCACGCTTTTCCATCGAAACTCCTGAGTGTTATACCTATTTGTAGGGTACCGGATCGTGGCCGCCCGGATGGAACGGATGACACTTGCTCATTCTGCCCAAGGATAGCCATACACCCTTGACAACACCATATCTAATTAATGACTGACGGGAATACTCGGAACAGGAAGGATAAAAGCGGCAATTATGCGGCAGAAGAGGCGAAATCACCTTCTGATAAAACCTGATTACAAAGAGCAGGCAGGTTCTGAACATGGTAATACGCCTATAAAACGGAAGGCCTTGTTGAGTTCCAGCACAACATCAGCGTACGTCATTTGTGCAGAATCTCGACGAGCAATAACGTTAACATCCACGGCTGCCATCCTAAAGCGATTATGCCTGAAGAATTCTCGCAGGTATCGTTTAACCCGGTTTCTAACAACTGCGCATCCAATTTTCTTACTGGCTGTAATACCAATGCGGGCTGTTTGAAAACTGTTCTCTTGCCACACAACGAGAAAACCTCGAACAGCTGTTTTATGCTTTGCGGAAGCAAGCTGAATAAATTCAGATCGCTTCCGCAAACGCGCTGATTTTGGAAACGTCGCTGCGGTACCGAGAAGCATCTAAAAGGGTACTATTTTGCTGCAATTCTTACTGACAGGTTTTTGCGCCCTTTTGCTCTTCTACGCTTAATTACCAACCTACCATTCTTTGTAGCCATTCTTACAAGAAAACCGTGGGTACGCTTGCGTGAAGTATTACTTGGCTGATATGTTCTTTTCATCTGAATTCACCCCTACATAATTATTTTTCAGGAAATGGGTTATTAAACACAACTCTCATGATGTGTCAAGTGATATATTAAATCGCCGTACGCCCTTGGAGAACTGATTTGCCTTGAAAAAGAGCATCGCGTCTGGTATCCTGCCCCACCTCACATACACGGATTAAATCATTTTATTTGCTTAAGAGCCTGTTTTTAAACGCCTAAATAGTTTTCAACAGCTGTTGACAATGTTGTTGAAAACTATTCGAGCATAAATACCGGACCTAAACGTAGATACGCCTTCTCATGCAGTTAGTATGTATGAATAATTCAATGTCAGAACCCAATACAATCAAGATAGCGATTTTACTCGATGTTAGAAGCGTGGCAACAAGCAACTGAAAATATAGAAAAAGTGATGTCTGAAGCCGATTTCGGTGCCTGGATAAAACCGGTTCTATTCAGCCATAACAATGGCTCTACCGTGTTTTTATCTGTTCCAAACTCGTTTGTTAAAGAGTGGCTTGAAGACCATTACCTGAAAGTCCTGACTGGCGCGCTCTCTGCAACATCCGGATATGCAGTTACGTTAAGTTTTATCATACGAGCTGATGAAGAACACCAGCCATACATATCAAAAGATTTTATTACAAAAACCGAAGACGAGCCCGCCTCCAGCAAAAGCACTCCACTTGAGCAAGTATTTACTCCACTGAACCCAAAATACACGTTTGACTTTTTTGTGAGCGGCACCGGTAATCAATTTGCCCATGCGGCCGCAATGGCGGTAGCAAATAATCCTGCTGACACCTATAACCCCCTTTTCATTTATGGTGGCGTTGGGCTTGGCAAAAGTCACCTGTTGAACTCGATAGGTCATACCATCCGTGAAAATTCACCGGAACTGAATGTCTGTTACTGTTCTGCAGAAAAATTTATGTACGAAATGGTTAACCACCTCCGATTGAAAAAAATGGATGTCTTTAGAAATCGTTTCAGAACCGTCGATGTGCTCCTGATAGATGATATCCAATTCATATCCGGCAAAACTGGAACGCAGGAAGAATTTTTTCATACGTTTAACGCCCTGCATGATGCCCATAAACAAATAGTGATTACATCCGATAAATTCCCCCGTGAAATATCGGATTTGGAGGAACGGTTACGATCGCGTTTTGAATGGGGTCTCATAGCAGATATTCAGCCACCTGATGTAGAGACTAAAATAGCAATTCTCAAGAAAAAATCGGAAATTACCCGGGTCTTTTTCCCGGAGGACGTATACTATTTTCTTGCATCAAGCGATACCAGAAATATCCGTGAGCTTGAAGGAATGCTTATACGGCTCGGAGCGTTCAGCAGTCTACAGAATGTGCCGGTTACCCTGGAGATGGCAAAGGAAAACCTTAAAGATATTCTGGGAGACAGGCACAAAGAAGTTACCGTTGAATTAATCCAGAAAACGGTTGCTGATTTTTTTGATTTAAAAATTGCTGATCTAAAATCTGATAAACGGCTAAAAAACATTGTGCAGGCCCGACAAATAGCTATCTGGTTTTGTAGAGACATGACTAAATCATCCTACCCTGACATAGGGCTTAAATTCGGCGGAAAAGACCATTCAACGATCATACACTCTTTTAAAAAAATTGATAAAGCACTGGTAAGTGATCAGAACTTATCTAAAATGATGGATGAAATCAGACGTATATTGCTAAAGTAAGGAAAACCTGTTGATTCCGTGTTAACAACTGTTGGTAAGTTTTTTAGATGTTGAAAAGTTCGAAATATGGTGTTTTGTATAAACAGTACAGAGAAGCTAATTATAGTTGGCAGATAACCTAGTTATCCAGTTATCCCCTTTTTCCACAGGGCCTACAATATACTACTAAGGTTTTAAATCTTTATAAGCATACTACAAGTAATAACAGAGGAGGCATCCATGGAATTCAAAATTGAAAAAGAGCAATTCCTGAAGTCACTGCAAAAAATTCAGGGAATAGTTGAAAAAAGAACATCAATGCCCATTTTATCCAATGTTCTTCTTGAAGCGACAGAAACAGCGCTGCTTGTAACGGCCACTGACCTGGAAGTCGGAATGAAAAGCTGTTACTCGGCTTAGGTGATTGCCCCTGGTAAAATTACTGTATCGGCAAAAAAACTCTATGAAATTGTCAAAGAACTCCCCAATCAGCTGATTTCGTTCAAAACGAAAGATAATGACTGGGTTGAAATTAAATGCGGAAAAGTTCAGTTCAATATTGTCGGTCTTTCACCCGATGAATTTCCCTATTTCCCTGATGTAAAAGAAGAAAATCTCTTTGAAATTGAAACGGCCCTTTTACGCGGGATGATTGAAAAAACTTCCTACGCCATCTGCACCGATGAAACCAAATACAACCTAAACGGTATTTTTATCAAAGTAGAAGTGCATTCAGATGGCAGTAACGGTCTTAAAATGGTTTCTACTGACGGACATCGTCTGTCGATAGCGTCAGGGAATTTGAAGGGAACTGCCGGTCCGGAACTCCTGAAGGGTGTTATCCTGCCGAAAAAAGGCGTTTATGAGATGAAAAAAATCACCGACGAAGAAGGTGGCACTCTGCTGTTCGGATTCATGGACAACAGTGCCGTAATCAAACGGGGTGACTCCTACATGGTAATGCGCCTTGTTGATGGAGAATTTCCCGATTACAACCGTGTCATTCCAACTGCAAATACTCAGGTTGTAACCGTTAACAAGGAAGACTTCAGCCATTCGGTGCGCCGGATGGCAATTCTCTCCAGCGAAAAGTTCAAGGGAATAATGCTGGAAATTTCTTCCGGCGGTATTAAAATCTCGTCCAGTAATCCTGAACTTGGCGATGCCATGGAAGAGCTTGATGTGGCGTACGAGGGAGATCCGATTGCCGTCAGGTTTAACGCCCGATACC
>Ga0007792_10000434_pt1 | contig 15115 bp, 12 predicted proteins | sample CryBogmetaGMA6M_FD_60371 | JGI IMG/M metagenome (GOLD analysis project Ga0007792, IMG submission 60371) | Freshwater microbial communities from Crystal Bog, Wisconsin, USA - MA6M | ecosystem: Environmental > Aquatic > Freshwater > Lake | place: Crystal Bog, Wisconsin, USA | collected 2009-07-06
CCCGGACTCTCTTCGGCACTCAGCGGCCCGTTATCCGCCGGAATCGCCCCGACCGCGCGCGGTGTCAGTACGGGTGTATCGGTCGTATCTGCGCATCTCTCAGGGGATCGAGTTAATCTTTCATGGATCCCTATGCTAGGTGTCGAAGATCATACTACCGTCGTACTCATGGGACTCAGCCGTACCCGTCAGATTGTGAAAGAAGCATTGAATAAAGGAGTTGATGCTTCATTGCCTGTTGCTATCATCTCTAATGCCACAACAGCGATTCAAAGCTCTGTTATCACAACGCTGGGTGAACTCATTACTGCTGCAAAAGGAGCACCAAAACCGGCTATCTTGGTTTTTGGAAACGTCGTCAATTTAGCGGGTGTACTTCCAACCTACCGTTATGAATCCAAGGAGGAATCCTATGATATCGCTACAGCAAGCTAATGAAGCACGTAGTGTCAAACGACACAAAACCGAATCCATCAAAGATGCCTTCAGTGCAACTGAAGCGTGGGAACGGCTGATCGGGTATTCCAAAAGCGGTTACGCTTCCATCACCGATGAAGATAAAGATTTTGTCCTTAAAAGTTTCGGTGTATTTGATCGTCCTGCTACTCCTGAACGATTTATGATCCGTGTACGGATTGCTGGAGGAGCGTTAAGTGTAGAGCAGGCAATAGCAGTCGGATATGTGGCATCAACTTTTGGTCAAGACTACATCGACATCACAACCCGCCAACAAATCGAACTGCGCTATCTCGCAATCGAAGATATTCCTGAAGCACTCAAACTCTTGGAGGCAGTTGGACTGACCAGCTATCAAACGGGAGTCGATAATTTCCGCAATATTCTCATCGATCCGCTCGATGGTTTGGCGATGGATAACATACTCTCCACTAAAGAGATCATGGAGGGAATTCAGTCGATCTTTTTAAAAAATCCCGACTGGATCACCACCCTGCCACGTAAATTCAACATCGGAGTCAACGGTTCACTCAGCAATCGATGTAATATTTTCGGTCAAGACTTCGCCCTATCCCTCGCACAAAAAGAGGGGGAATACGGATTTAACCTCTATCTGGGTGGTCGTGTGGGAAGTTTGGCGCATGATGCCGATATGTTCGTAGCCCCCTCCGAAGCGGTACGTGTCTTTGAAGCGGTGGCAACACTCTTTAAAACCTACGGATTCCGTGACAACCGTAATAAAAACCGTCTGAAATTTCTGATCGAAGCGGTCGGGATGAGCGAATTTAGAGATGCGATTGAAGAACAGTTGGGTCACACCATGCCCAAAGCGGGTGAGAGCCTAGCACAGTTGGAAGGGGGAGATCATTACGGTAAAATTGCCCTCAATGACGGAACCTTTGCCCTCTATGCCGCCGTCCCCTCCGGAGTCTTTAGCGGCACCGATCTCCTCCATGCGGCTAAAATGGCTCAGTCGCAAAACGGAGCCATCCAACTCACCATCGAGCAAAATCTTATTGTCACCGGAATTAGTGATGAAATAACAGCACTTCAATCACCGCTCTTTATCAAATATCCTAACCGCCCCTCCCCCTATATGGCAAACCTCATAGCCTGTGCAGGGTCTGAACACTGTCCCTTCGGCGTGATTCCGGGGAAACCCGATGCGATTGATATGGGGGAATATTTGAGTCGTGAAGTCCCTCTGGAAGATGCCAAAGTACGTCTCTACTGGTCTGCGTGCATCAAAGGATGCGGAGTGCATGGTGCGGGAGATTTGGGATTTGTCGGATGCAAAGTACCACGTAACGGAAAAACGGTACTCGGAGTCGATATTTTCATCGGCGGAAGTTTGAGCGGTGAGGGGGAAGAAGCAAAACTCTTCTTGAAAGGTATCGTTTTGGACGAAGCTCCACACTACGTGGCTGAACTAATGCGTTTATATCGCGACTTACGGTTCATAAGCGAGAGTTTAGAACAATTTATCAAACGACTTCGTCTTCAGTATGAAATCAGCGAGATTGCCGACATTGTACGACACAACACAGTAACAACATACGAGGGAAAGAGCGATTTTAATACCTTTGATCGGATCAGTAGATGAGTGACACGGTCGCTACAGGCTGTCCATTTTGTGGAACTGGGTGTGCGCTAAATGTAGAGTGTACCGATAAGGGCTACAAGGTTAAAGGGGATAAAACCAATCCATCAACGCAGGGCGATTTGTGTTTCAAACCGATTCAGATGGCAAAAGCTCTCGATGCCAATCGTCTGACCACCCCACTCTACCGCGCCGATAAAACAAAACCTTTTCAGGAAATATCGTGGGATGAAGCCATTACAATCCTCGCCAAAAATATTTCCAATCTTCCAAAAGATGCCCTTTATTTTTATCTCTCAGGACAACTTCTTACCGAAGAGAGTTATCTTTTTACAAAGCTCATTAAAGGGTATTTGGGAATTAATAATGTTGATGCAAACTCCCGCCTTTGCATGGCAACCGCCGTCGTCGCACATAAAATGGCATTTGGAAGTGACGGTCCTATAGGTAATTACGCCGATATTGACGATGCTGATGCCATCATTATCAGTGGTTCCAATACTGCGTGGGCACATCCGGTAATTTTTCGCCGTATTTTGGCCAGAAAAAAAACCCATCCCAAGACAAAGATTATTGTTATCGATCCAATCTATACCGAAACAGCTCAAAAGAGCGATTTATGGATTGGACTCTCCAGTGGAAGTGATACAACGCTTTATAATGCTCTTTTAGCTGAAATCTATCTACGAAACGGTTGTGATAGAGATTTTATCTTGCGCTGCTGCGAAGGATTTGAGCAGACAATCGATGCCGCAAAAGCAATACCTTATCATGAAGCTATCAACTCATGCGGGTTGTCTATCGAAGATACTGATATGTTAGTTGATCTCTTTACTTCGAATAAAAAAATTCTCGGGCTATGGTGTCAGGGACTCAATCAAGCCGTTGATGGTGTCATGCGTAATCTTGGATTCATCAATCTATTTTTAGCAACAGGACGCGTAAATGCTCAAAAAGGGCTTCCGCTCTCGCTCACAGGTCAACCCAACGCAATGGGTGGACGTGAAGTTGGTTATCTCTCTAACGCGCTTCCTGGGTATCGTGATGTAGGCAATTTGGATGATAGAGAAACGTGTGAGCAACATTGGAATCTCTCAATAAATACGATTTCCCCTACTCCAGGTATTACCATCACCGATGCTGTCGATGCTATATTGGCTAATCAAATCCGCTTTTTATGGGTCGCGTGTACCAATCCACTTCTCACCCTGCCAGATCTGAAAAAGACGAAGTGTGCGTTCAATAATCCTGAGCTCTTTTTGATTGTTCAAGATTGTGTTCTAAGTGAAACTGCATCTCTCGCCAATCTTGTTTTGCCAACACTTTCATGGGGAGAAAAAGAGGGAAGCATGACAAACTCCGAACGCTTTATCAAACGAGTTCGCCCTTTTAAATCTGGCCCAGCTGAAGCTAAAAGCGACAGTGAAATTATTTGCAACGTGGCACAAAAACTGGGATTTGAAGGTTTTGACTACAGCGATACAAAAGCAATTTTTAATGAATACAAAACACTTACTAAAAATAGATTATGCGATCAAAGCACCCAAGAGTACGAGTCCCTTTCATACCAATGGGGAGGTAAACACCTCTATGTGGATGAACATTTTACGACACCGTCACATAAAGCGCAATTTCATCCCATCATCTCTTCGGCTCCACAACCAAATCCAAATGAATACGTCCTACTCACCGGACGTACAAAAAAGCAGTGGCATACGATGACTCGTACTGGAGACGTACCGGAACTTTTAAAAGAAGAAGAGGAACCCTATCTTCTGATGAATTTGGATGAAGGAAAAAAATTGGGGCTACATGAAGGAGATAATATTATCATAACAAACCATTTGGGATCCCTCGAACTTCCAGTACGTTTTGGCAAACTAGCACATAAACATCTGTTTGCTCCATTTGGTTATTTGCAAGCTCCAATCAATACTCTGATCCCTGTCTTAAATGACCCTTTTTCATTCCAAAGCGCTCTTAAATCAGCGCAGGTATTTGTCACTAAAAGATATGAAAAATGAGTTTTAAAAATGGCTATATACTGGGGTTTTATTAAGAATTTTCGGATGAGGATGGAAGTGTTGATGGTGGACCCTAGCGGGATCGAACCGCTGACCTCGTCGCTGCCAGCGACGCGCTCTCCCAGCTGAGCTAAGGGCCCAAAAGAGTTCTTTTGGATGGAAATGTAATTATAGACTCTCGCTCCTTAATATTTGTTTGAAAGAGCGTTTAAAGTTTTGCTTACGAATGTCGATATACTATTTCATAATTATCACCGAAAAGGCATGCAAACAATGGAAAAATTAGTATTTTTAATGATGATAGGTATGGCGAGTTTCGCATGGAGCTCTGAAGAGGTAACCGTTCAGGTCATCAGTGCCGTTTATGAAAAATCAATAACTCCTGCTTTTGATACAAAATTGAAAAAGAGCGGTTTAGATATTCATAAAAAAATTGAAAATGCTCATTACGTGGTAACTTTGGGAGCATATAACAATGAAAAAAGTGCGCAACCTGCTCTTAAAAAAGCGCGTTTAGTCGTCACTAAAGATGCCTTTATTCGTCCCGTAAATCGCGACCAAACAGCTATGACACACGCCAGCGTTATTGAGTCGATAGCACATGATGCAACCGTCCAAGAACATCCAGCAGTCGTTGTAGCTGTTGAAACACCCAAGGTAGTTGAAGTACCCAAACATGAAACTCCAGCCACTCCTGTTGCTGTTCCAGAGGTTACCCAACCTGCTCCTGTCGCCTTAGCCCTTCCTGAATGCAATAAGAAAGAACTGCGCAAGGATGCTTTTGCTGAAGCGATTAACTATTACAAAACATCACCCTATCATCGCTTTGAACCAATCGGTCTTCGTCAATAAACACCTTGAATATTAGCTCTTAGGGGAGCTAAGCATATCATAGAGGCAATCAAGATTTGTTTTATGCATTTTTTTGGTTTCTAAATGAAGCGATTCCAACAATTCGGTTGGATTTTCCCCATTGACGGGATAGCAAACTGCGGCAGATGGAATACTGTATCCAAATACCTCATCAAACATTCTTTTCACAATCCCCGTCCCAAAACGGTCGGTATACGGCATAACAAAAAAGTAAAACTGCTCATAATGAACAATCGAATCCGATGTTCGAAGCAAAGTAAGCAAATTGTCATCAATAACACCCAGAGACACTCCGGTAAAATCACAAAAAAGTATCGTAAAACTCTCCGAACGATTTTCATCCAATCGGCTTGCAATTCCAATATTAAGATCAATCAATGCCATAAAATTTGTAAACGAAAAGGTAACCCCAGCCATAGTTCACATCCCCTTTTAAATCATCTTAAAAGCAGTATAGCATAAAGACTCAACCGAATTTAAAATATCTAAGAGTAAACTGTTTAACTTTATAATATTTTTGAATTGAATGCTAAAAAAAAGGATCTCAATGAAAGCAGTACGAATATTGGCAGTTGACGATCAGGAATTTAATCTGGATCTTATAGAACTGGCATTTATGGAATCGCAACACGTTGAGGTAATTAAGGCGGTCAACGGACAAGAAGCACTTAATATATTAGAACGAGACCAAGACTTTCATGTTATTCTACTCGATCTTGCGATGCCGGTTCTTAATGGATTTGAAACCCTAGAACGGCTCAAAGCCCATCAGATTTGGAAACAAATTCCAACTATTATTGTCACTGCAAACAAAGAAGAAAAAATTCGTGCTCTTGAGATTGGCGGGGATGATTTTATCAGTAAGCCTTACGATGTTGAAGAGCTGAAGCTACGAACTTTTAACTATGCAAAAATCAAAGATTACCAAGATAATTTAGATCGTATGGTTCAAGAAAAAACGGCAAAACTGGAAGAAGCTTTAGTATTAGCCAAAAAAACCGAATATGAGATTTCCGCGCGGCTGGGAAAAGCGTCGGAATACCGTGATTTGGAAACCGGGATGCATATTAAACGGATGAGTCATTATTCTGCTAAACTTGCGCAATTAGCAGGACTGTCTCCGGATGAAGTAGAGCTGATACTGTATGCTTCTCCTCTCCATGACATTGGAAAAGTAGGAATACCGGATCAGATTTTGCTCAAACCGGGCAAATTCACCCCCGAAGAATTTGAGATCATGAAACTTCATTCTGTGCTTGGAGGAAAAATGCTCGAAACGGATGGGAACTATCCCGTCCTTGAAGCAGGTCGAATCATTGCACTGCAGCACCATGAGAAAATAGATGGGACAGGGTATCCAGCGGGACTCATAGGTGAAAAAATTCACATTCATGCGCGTATTGTCTCCATCGCCGATGTATTTGATGCCCTAAGCTCTGAACGGGTTTATAAAAAAGCGTTCAGCGTCAAAAAAACCCTTGAGATTATGGAAGAAGGTTCAGGAACTCACTTTGATAGTGTATTGCTTAATTTACTTATCACGAATTTAGACCAATTTTTAACCATTAAAGAGGCGTTCCCTGACGAGGAAGAGATACCATCGATCATGAACATGATGGATCAGTTGCAGTAAAGGAAATAATGATGCGAATTTTAATAGCAGAAGATGAAGAATACAACCAAATGGTGGTTCAGGCAATGGTCGAGCTTCTTTACCCCGATGTGACCATGGAGATGGTTGACAATGGGGTTCAGGCACTCGAAAAGCTTCAAACGCAAAGCTTTGATTTACTCTTATCGGATGTAGATATGCCCCTTATGAATGGGTATGAGCTGGTCAATGAGATTAAAAAAATGGGGCTTACTATCCCGCTTATCAGCGTCACAGCCTTTGCTATCAGCGGTGATCGAGAAAAGCTTCTAATGCACGGATTTGATGACTATATTTCCAAACCCATCGATATGGATGCTATGAAAATAGTACTGGATCGGTACATCTCGTAATGCGTAAATCTTTCAACTCTTCCGCCTTGATTACCTTGTTCGCACTGGATGAAAATCATCTCGCGCAACGCGACAAAGTGGGAACGTACATTCACTCTTTTGGAACCCTGATTGCCGATCGAATGTACAACCATTATTTACTCAAAGACCCTATTTATCGAAACATACTTTCTGACTCAGACACACCTCGATTGGTTCGAATGTTCGGGGAATATTTTAGTTCTCTCTTCATCCATCCCTTTGATGAACGTCTCGTTGAACGAACGCATCAAATAGCAGAAATTCATATTGCTATAGGACTTGAACCACTTCATATTTCCAGAGGCTTTGATATTCTCAGTGAAATTATTATCGATTTAGCGCGAGTCAATGTAAATGTTCGAGAAGATTTAAATATCATCCTCAAAATGCTTCGTATCTGCGAGTCGATTATGCACGAAAGCTATCGGGAACGAGAAGCCAAACATCATGATGAAATCAAAAAAGAGAACGAAATTCTCAACCTTTTCGACAAACTGTATGCTGCGCTCACCGTTCACAAACAAAGTCAGCATAAAGTAACACGGTATTGGCTCAACGAAAGCACAGAGGAAGAAGAGGAAGATTTTCACGACGAAGACTCGTGTCCTTTTACCCACACCCTCAATGAGCTTGCTCCTAAAGATACAATTTTGATGGGATTTGGGATTCATCTTGGTGATGTCAGAAAACTGCATCATAATTATCACGAAAAAATAAATACCCTTTTATCCTTACCTAAAGGTCAAGGGGAAGACCTCTATCAAGAGATCCTTGATCTTTCTAACACTCTTTACAGTATTATCAATCAACCACTCCAAGACATCTCCGCAACTTCTTATATGGGAGTTCACTCCGGAATCGAATTTTTACAGGCATGTTCACATTCGATTTATGAGAGTGGTAGTGCATATAACCCCGATGAACTTGTAGGGGGACTTAGAGAAAGACTTTATGCACAACTCGAACAAACATTGGGATGGTGTATCGAGGGGATGTATGTCGGGGAAGGTGAAATTTCGACTAATACAGATTATGACGTTCATGGAAAAATCATTCTAAACGAAAGACGCATCAATATCGGTGTAGCCATCAAAGAAATTCCTAATAAAACCTATATGATCGAAATCATTCGTATCTTGCTGGAAATTATGCGCCAAAACTTTCAAAACAAAGAGCGTGAACATACACTGATTCGACTTGTTGATGAGGCAGAACGGGCCAGCAGTGCCAAAGATATGTTTTTAGCGAATATGAGTCATGAGCTACGCACACCGCTCAACGCCATTATCGGATTTTCACAGATTTTGATGATGAACAAAACCCTTCCTGAAAATTTAGCTCCTTACATTCAAAAAATCGGAATTGCAGGTAATAATCTTCTCACTTTGGTCAATACCATTTTAGATTTTGCCAAACTTGAAGCCGGAAAACTCTCCTTTAAACCCGAAATCAATCTCGTATCCAATATCATCCGCGACATAGCCACTATCATCGAACCCATGGCTCAAAAAAAATCCATTACGTTTCATTACCCTGAACTTATCTCTCTGGGATTGTATCTCGATAAAGGGCTCATTGTTCAAGTCCTGCTGAACTTGCTTAGCAATGCGGTTAAATTTACCCCTGAAGGGGGAAGAATCACCTTGACCATCGATTATGATGAAGTAGCCCGAGCCTACAAGATTGGTATTCAAGACACTGGTATCGGTATCGATGCCAGTGATATTGCTACGCTGTTTGATCCGTTTACCCAAGTCGAAAACCCTTTTCAAAAAACTTCAAAAGGGACAGGGCTGGGACTTGCTATTTCTAAGCGGATTATTGAAGATTTGCACGGCGGACGTATTTGGGTAGAGAGCGTTCCCAAGCAAGGCTCTACTTTTTATTTCACGATACCGGTATCCTCGACCCAAAGCACTTTAGAGCGTCACGTTTCCTCAAATCCAAACGCTTCACGTGCGTTAGTGGTGGAAGATGCTGTTGAATACCAACAAGTGCTTGTTGAACGATTAAAGGAAAATTTTCATCTCACTGTCACAAACTCCGTCAATAAAGCCAAAGAACTTCTCGAAAATGAGACGTTTGATTTTATTATCTTGGATTTCTTTCTTGTGGATGGTATCAGCTCGGAAGTGTTACAGTTCATGGATACTAACAACATTACAACCCCTTCCATTATCATCTCTGCGGAAGACGACAGCAAGCTTATCGCCCATTTCCCTGATGCCCAAAACGTTGAAGGAATTTTCAATAAAGCACACATCAATGAAATATGTGACTTTCTGACCTTTCAAATCAAGAACAAAGGATGACAATGTTCGACGAGATCAAAAACTTCCCTCCGCTCCCTGCATCCATAGCAGCCATTCAAGAACTTTGTATGGCACAAGATGTCAACATAAATGCGCTTACCAAAGTCATTGAAAACGACCCTATGCTCAGTGCCAACATCTTAAAATCCGTCAATTCTCCCCTGTATGGTATGAGCAAAGAAGTCTCCTCGGTTCATCAAGCCGTCATGCTCTTTGGCGTTTCTATGATACGAGGTTTTGCGGCTGCCAATGCCATCAAAAAAAACCTTCCGCTGGATCTCTCTCCTTATAACATTACAATCGAAAAACTGACCGAAGTTTCTGCTTTACAATTGGCACTTTTACGTGAATGGTACGGTATTGTAGACAAACAACGCCTCCCTGAGCTTTTGAGTACTACTTTTTTAATGGAGCTTGGAAAACTTGTTGTCTCCCAAAAAGTGATTAAAGCAGGAGAAAAAGAGGCTTTTTTACGCCAAGCAACGGAAGGCAAAGCCCTCAGTGACATTGAAAAAAGCTACACGGGTCATGAGAGTTATGAAATTGCCAGTATGATGTTTGAACATTGGCATTTTGAACCTTCTCTTGTTGAAACTCTAAGGACGATTCACGCTCCAAATCACGGAGAAAATGGTGAGATACTCAATGTCATCTCCCTCGCTATCAACATTCACGGTATTTTGACACAAGCTTCTTTGGAAAATGCATATCGTGCAATCGAAATGTTTAATCTGGATAAAGAAGCGTTTATAAAAGCCGTTGAGACCGTTAAAACAAATATGGAAAAATAAACAAAGGATGTAACATGACAAGTGAACAAATCAGATGGAGTGGAAAATTAGGATGGAGCCAACATGATGAGTTAAGTGCAGCTTCTCGGGATTTAGTTTTGGTTTTCTTTGACCATCCTGCATGTTTAACGCAGGAGTGGTATGAAGAGTTAAGCCATATTTATCCAAATGCTATTATTGCGGGTGCAAGCAGCTCAGGAAGTGTCTTAGATACCACCATCAGCGATCAAGATGCAGTAGCAACGGCCATCACCTTTGAGCGCTCTCATGCGCGCTGTGTTTCTAAAAAAGTTTCTGACTTTACGGATATGGAAGAATTTGGAAGTTCTTTAGGCAAAGAGCTGATTGATGATTCGTTACGCCATGTATTTATTCTTTCAGATGGGCTGAGTGTAAATGGAAGTGAGCTGGCGCGTGGATTATCCAATATACTACCCGATGGAGTCAGTATAACCGGTGGCATGGCAGGTGATGGAACACGTTTTGGGACAACTTACGTCGTGGCACAAGGAGCTGCACAAACAGGAATCGTTGCCGCAATCGGTATTTATGGAAAGACACTGAGTGCTCGCAGCGGTTGCTCTGCTGGATGGGAAGAGTTTGGCGCTGAACGTCTTATCACACACTCTGAGGGCAACGTTTTATACAGCATTGATAATAAACCGGCTCTTGAGCTTTACAAGAGCTATTTAGGCGAATTCGCAGCTGATTTACCAGGAAGCGGCTTGCGATTTCCAATGAGTGTTCGTAAAAATATCAATTCATCTCCTTTAATCCGAACGCTCCTGGCGATTGATGAAGAAAAACAAAGCTTGACCTTTGCAGGAGACATCCCTAATGGCGGATTGTGTCGTTTGATGAAAACAAACATGGACAGTCTCATTGAACATGCAGGAATAGCGGCAGAAGCTTCAAAAATCGATCATGATGAAGAATTTCTTGTATTACTGGTAAGTTGCGTAGGCAGAAGATTGGTTTTGGGGCAGCTTTGTGAAGAAGAGCTTGAAATTATTCGTGAAATTCTTGGAGAAAAAGCAATTATCACTGGATTTTATTCGTACGGTGAATTGTCGGAAGTCGGTGAATCTCGCTGTACGCTTCACAATCAAACCATGACGTTAGTTAGTATATACGAATAGGAATAATCAATGGGAGAATTGCCTTATCATCGATTGTTAATTCGTCAAATGCGTCGATTCATTCGACCTGATTTAATGGATGAACTGTCTCCTTTTTTAAACAGTATCAGTGAATTTTATACTGATGCGGACAAAGAAAGACGTCTACTTGAACATACTCTTGATGTCAGTTCAAAAGAGCTTGAAGAAGCCAATCGAAGTTTAAAACAACAACACGAAGAGATGCACCACTCTATTCTTAATGCTCTAAATATTGGTCTTTTTGCGATTGATAACGAGGGTAAAATTATTTTTGCCAATGAAAGTGCTCATTACATTTTTGGCTTACGAAATCAAGAGCTTGTCGAGCGTAATATTACGGATTTTATCCATGATCAAGAAATAGCCAATATACTCGAGTATGGGGTTAGCTTCGGACGCCTTGAAGGAGAATCAGAACTTTTTGATGCCCAGCAAACCCGTATCCCCATTCGTTATTCTGCCTATCCTATTTTGCATGAGTCTCTCCCTAAGGGAACCGTATTTTCGCTCACTGACATCACCTTGGATCAAAAACGCGAAGGGCTGATCGATCTTCAACAACTGGCACTTGAATCTACTGCTACCATGATGCTTATCGCTGATAATGAGGGACATATCCAATACGCTAACAAAGAGTTTGTTCGTGTTAGCGGATTTGAATCCGAAGAACTCATTGGAGAAAGTTCCCGTTATATGATTAATGAAGATATTAATGATTCCGAAATGGTAAAAACCTGTTGGGAAACGGTCAAAAATGGCAAAGTGTGGGAGGGAGAAATTCTCGCCCAATCCAAAGATGGAAATGTTTATTTTGAAGAACTAACCCTAACTCCCCTAGTCGAACGAGGAAGCGTTACCCATTTCGTTGCGGTCAAAAAAGACATTAGTGAGCGAATACGTGTTCAAGAGGAATTAAAACTTGCTCGTGATGAGGCTATTATGGCGATGAATCAGGCCAGAGAAGCCAATCGAGCCAAAGACACATTCCTCTCCAGCATGAGCCACGAACTTCGGACACCACTTAACGCCATCAATGGATTTTCACAAATCTTGCTTGCAAAATCCGATACCCCTGAAGGTGCCAAAAAGTTTATTGAAAAAATTCACATTTCAGGTAAAAATTTGCTCACGTTGGTCAATACTATTTTAGATTTTTCCAAAATAGAAGCAGGGAAGATGGAGATTCATTATGCACCCTTTATCATGGATGAACTGCTCAAAGAGGTACAAATTCTCGTAGAATCCATGGCGCATAAAAAGAACCTTAGCCTTAAACTTATGCTAAATATTGACATGATTATTAATGCAGATCGGCAACTCATCAAACAAGTGTTAGTTAATTTACTCAGCAATGCCATAAAATTTTCCCCTTCAGGAGAGACCATTTCACTCACTCACGCCACAGACAAAAACAACCATGTGTTTGGTATTCTCGATCACGGGCATGGAATACCTGCCGATAAAATAGCTACTCTCTTTGATCCTTTCGTTCAAATTCGAGAACACCAAAATGAATCCATCAAGGGAAGCGGGTTAGGTCTGTCCATTGTCAAAAAAATTATTGAGCTTCACCATGGTGATGTGTGGATCGAAAGTACCGTTGGAGAGGGGAGCTGCTTTTACTTTAGTTTACCAAAAAGTCATACATCTGTTGCTAAAGAATCTTGATGAGCGTTGATACTAAAAAAATCACCTTTGCATTTCTTTTTTTTATGGCCACGATCATTCTTTTTGGATATTACCGTTTTGAACAAGAAAAATTTCACATCAATCAAGCTATTAATGAAACACTTTTACGATCCGTACACATTGGAAAAGTAATCGCTGGAGATACCTATCACAACCATATTTCTAAAACTCCTCCAAGCCTAGAAGAAGAGATGTTCACCATATCTAAACTCTCTTCACTTGCAAAAGCTGAGCAAGTTGAATATATCTATACAATGATATTGGACGTAAATAAGACATTGCGTTTTACCTCCAGCAGTGCAACGGATGAGGAGTTGCACACAGGTAAAAACTTAACACACTTTTATGACAAATATGATACTAATCCAAAAATTCTTAACGCTTTTAATGGTAATCAGCCTATATTTACTGAAATTACAGACCAATGGGGACATTTTCGAAGTATCTTTGTAGGATACAAAACCCTCGAAGGAAATAGTTATGTCATCGGTGCAGACATTCGTATTGATTCGATTGAAAAACTCTCCCGCATGGCTGCACTTAAAGCTCTTCTTGGATCTATGGTGATTTTTTTTGGAGCGCTCCCTTTTTTACTACTCTATCGATACATTGCCCGTAGAAACAATATTATGCTTGAAGAACAAGTACAAATAGCAACGCAAGATCTAAAAGACGCTCGCGACAATGCTCTTGTTTCCATGAATCATGCTAAAGAAGCAAATCGTGCAAAAGACACCTTTCTCTCAAGTATGAGCCACGAACTGCGAACTCCACTTAACGCCATTATCGGATTTTCGCAAATACTGGGACATCGCCCCGAACTCTCTGATGGCATAAAAAGCATTGTTGAGAAAATTAATATTTCCGGTAAAAATCTGCTCGCGTTGGTCAATACTCTGCTTGATTTTTCAAAGATTGAAGCTGGGAAAATGGAACTACAACGTATTGACTTCAACATGAAACATCTCTTGAGTGAAGTGAACATTCTGGTTGAGTCTATGGCAGATAAAAAAAAGATTGTTTTGGAGTTTTCTATTAACGATACGCTCACATTGCAAGCGGATCGTCAGCTTATCAAACAAGTCATCGTTAATCTCATCACCAATGCCATTAAATTTTCTCCCTCATCTTCCACAATCACGCTGGAATACCATAATAACGCTCAAAAAGATATATTTGGGATACGAGATCAAGGGATGGGGATTGCTCACGATAAGCTAGAAACTCTTTTTGATCCTTTTGTCCAAATCCGAGAACATCAACAAGGATCGATAAAAGGGACAGGACTAGGACTCTCGATCGTAAAGAAAATCATTGAACTTCACGGTGGGGAAATTTGGGTTGAAAGCATCGTAGGAAAAGGAAGCTGCTTTTACTTCTCAATCCCAAAAATTCTTACATCGGCAAATCAATAAAATACGCCAATCCATAATAAATACTGTAAAGTCCATATACAGCAATTACCAATGCTGCAAGTCGATTCATACTTTGACGAAAAGCGATTTCTCGCATAAAATTAACCGATTGACCCAGAGCTAACAGTGTTGGGACGGTAGCTAGTCCAAACGCCGCCATAATCAATCCGCCGTTAAGGATAGAAGCTGACGATGCTGCTTTGGCGGCAAAGAAAAAGACAAAACCGCAAGGAAAAAAGCCATTCATCATCCCAAGTGCAAAAAAGCTTCGGATACTTTTACTTTTAATAAGGCGTGAAAAAAGCAGTTTAAAAAGTTTGAAGTTGGAAAAAGAGTGCTCAAGCGCATGGAGCAGTTTTGAAAGACCCAGCATGGAGAGTGCTGTGATAATCATCAATGCCCCTGCAAGAATAAACAACGCTCCGTGCATCTCCATCGTCACCGTAAAAAGTGAGCCAAGCCCTCCAAACATCATCCCCAGCATAACATACGAGCTAACACGCCCCACGTTGTAAGCACTGTGACGAATGAGTTGTGCAGGTCGGCTCATGGTGGAATCGATTTTGGTTGAGCTGTACGCGACGATAAAGCCTCCGCACATCCCGATGCAATGCCCAAAACTCCCTATAAATGCAATCGATATTATCAACCACCAATCTATTGAACTCATTTTATCGTCCTTAACACTTTTTTAACACTAGTATGCAACAATAGCACAAAATAACCAAAAGGAAAAAAATGAAAAAAGTTTTATTGACTCTAGGAGCGCT
>Ga0007792_10000435_pt1 | contig 15072 bp, 15 predicted proteins | sample CryBogmetaGMA6M_FD_60371 | JGI IMG/M metagenome (GOLD analysis project Ga0007792, IMG submission 60371) | Freshwater microbial communities from Crystal Bog, Wisconsin, USA - MA6M | ecosystem: Environmental > Aquatic > Freshwater > Lake | place: Crystal Bog, Wisconsin, USA | collected 2009-07-06
CCCCCGCACCCCGCACCGTGCTTGCCGCCTGTCTCTTTCACCGCGAGAGTTTTACCCGCTGGTTGACCGCCCCCATCGCCTCACCCCGGAAAGCAGAAACCGTCTTTCACTCGCTCCTGGATGTCCAACTCCCCTTCTCCGTCGAGGATTGCGAAGTCGCGTTGCTAGCGACCAGACCAACCCCCGACCGCACGGGAACAAGGGGACTGATAGCCGGCGCCCGCCGCGAGGATATTGAAAAGAAGCTGGCGGCGTTGGCCGCGCAGGGACTCGACCCTCACCTCCTTGACCAGGAATCCATCGCGCTCTGGCAACAGGGACTTACTGACATTCCGCCCGGCCGGGGAGACTCACCCGCCCGAATCGTGGTCTATCTGGGTACGGACCGGGTCACTGTGGTGGCGGGACAGGCCGGCGAGTTCATCGGCGCCCACAGCATGAGACAGCCCGACAGCGAGGCGATTCACCGCTTCCTGAAATCCCAGTTCCCGGAGGTGCCCGCCGCAACCCAATGGTTGTGGGCAGGCCCCGGCGCGATCCTGCACACCATTGAACCCCTTCACGCCTCGTTGGCCAGCCGCTGGCCGGGCACCACGAAGATCGTCCGCGAACCCGAAACCTTTCTTGCCAGGGCGTTGGCCGGCAGGGCACTGGTGGCGAGACCGGCCGGATGCAATCTGCGCACGGGCCGCCTGCTCCATCCTGAACTTGCCCGGCGGCAGGAACGGTTGCCCCTCCTGCGGGCAGGCGCCTGCCTGGCGGCTGGCTTGCTCCTGTGCAGCGTCAACATCGTCTGGCTGGCCGCGACGCAGCACCGCATCGCCGTCACTCACGCCTCGCTCCGCACACTGGCCGCCGGGATCACGGGCTCGCCCCGCGGATTGCCACAGGGACAGGAACTCCTCGCCGCCCGTCGCGCCATGGAGCAGCAGGCAAAAGACATGGAACCCTTCCTCGCCGCCGTGGACATCCCGCTGAGGGCTACCCTGGCGACGATCCTTTCGCAGGCCACCGGGGAAGGACTCATGATCGAGACGCTCACCCTGACCCGGAAGAATGGCGTCATCCACGGGCTGGCCCCAAAATTCGAGCAGGGAACCAGACTGGCACAACGCTTGGACGGGGCAGGATGGACGGCCAGTATTGAGCGCAAGGAGTCACCCCCCGGCGAGGAGCGCTCGGCTTTTGTAATCGGGATGGAGCGGCACCGTGAGAAAAAGTAACACCCCCCTCATCCTCCTGTGGAGCACCGCCGGCCTTTCCCTGCTGGCCGGTCTCCTGCTCACTGCACGTTCCTTGGGCGGGCTCGGCCGAACTACGGAAATCCTCGCGAAAAAAGCGGATGACGCCAGGGAACTTGCCGGATTACGGGAACGGGCAGCCCGTCATCAGGCCCTCCTGAAAGCCTACGCCCAGTATCCTACCACCCCGGCGGGATTCGAGGCGCTGGAGCGCACGACACTGCCCGGCCAGGCCATGCGTATATTAACCACCGATGTCTCCCCCTCTGTCCCTGGCTGGACAACAAGGAAGGTGAGCGTGGAAATCAACGACATTGCCGGGGCTGACCTTGGCAGGCTCCTTGACGCCGGGGCAGCCGCCACACCGCCCTGGACCCTTTTGGAATGCACCCTGTTCGCCGCCCCCACCCCGGGCCGTGTGGCCAAGGCCACGCTGGTATTCGTAACGGTTGAGCGTACCGCTACCGGCAATTGAGAACTATTTTCCCCTCAACATTTCCCTCGCATGCTTCAGGGTCACGCTGGTGAGGTCGCGGCCACCGAGCATGCGGGCCACTTCCTCGACGCGCTCGTCCTTTTCAAGGCAGGAGATGAGAGTCCGGGTACGCCCGTTGACCACTTCCTTGGCCACAGCGAAATGAGTCTTGCCGAACACCGCCACCTGGGGAAGATGGGTGATGCACAGTACCTGATGATGACGGCCAACCGTGTCGAGCTTGGTCCCAATGGCAGTCCCCATGGCGCCACCGACATTCGCATCAATTTCGTCAAATACCAGGACCGGGATGCTGTCATGATCCGCCAGCACCGCCTTGACGGCCAGCATCACCCGTGAAATTTCGCCACTGGACGCAATGGCCCGCAAGGGTCTGGCGAGTTCACCGGCATTGGGGGCGAAGGCAAATTCGATGGCATCCACCCCGGACGGGCCGGGCTCTGCCGGCTGCAGTTCAACCGCAAACGCCCCGTGCTGGAAGCCGAGATCGCGCAGTTCCTCAGTAATGGTTTTGGCCAGTTTGGCCGCCGCCAGTCGCCTGGCCTTGCCCAGCTTGGCCCCCGCCTGGTTGACCTTCTCCCGTGCCGTCGCCACGGCCTTGTCGAGTTCCTGCAACCGTTCCCCGCGGCTCTCGAGGTCGCGCAGCCGGGCCTGGGCCTTTTCGCAATGCCCCAGGATTTCCTTTGCCGTGGCGCCATACTTGCGCTTCAGCCGGTGGTAGAGGGCCATCCGCTCTTCCAGCCACTGCAGGCGGGCCGGATCCCCCTCGATATTGCGGACCGTGTGCTCCACCGTCTCGGCCAGATCCTGGATCTGCACGGTAATGGAGCGGGCCTCCTCCTTCCAGACGGAAGCGGCCTCGATGAGCCCCGTCAGTTCCGCCAGGCCCTTCTGGGCGAACGCCATGCCGTTGAATGCGGAATTATCACCATCCAACAGCGCCGACTGGATCCCTCCCGCCAACTCCAGGATCCGTTGGGCGTTGGCTACCTGGATCTGCTCCCGAGCAAGAGCCTCATCCTCACCCTCGACGGGGGCCAACTCCGTGATTTCCTTAACCTGAAACGAGAGCAGCTCAATCTGCTGCGCAACCTCCTGCTCATTGGCGCCTTCCAACTCCTTCCGCTGGAGCTGAAGCCCCCGGAGTTCGGAATAGAGCTTCTCGTAGGCCTCGCGGGCATCCCACAGGTGCCCGAAGGCGTCGAGGATGTCGAGCTGGAAATCGGTGTTCAACAGCGACTGGTGATCATAGGGGCCATGCATATCCACGAGGTGTTCGCCCACCCGCTTGAGAACCTGGAGCGTCGTCGTGCTGTCGTTGATGAAATTCTTGCCGGTCCCGTTAGTGAGCAGGGTACGCCGAACCAGAAGCTGCCCCCCCTCGCAGGGCGGCAGGCCGACCTCATCGAGAATGGCATCCACGGATCCGGAGTCGTTCAACTGGAAAACCGCCTCGGCCAGGCACTGGTCCGCGCCCGTCCGGATGAGCGTTTTATCCGCCCGCTCACCGAGGAGAAGCCCGAGGGCCCCGATAATGACGGATTTGCCGGCACCGGTTTCGCCGGTGATGACATTCAGCCCCGGCTGGAATTCAACGGTTATGTCCTCCACCAGGGCCAGATTACGGACTCTCAACGTCTGAAGCATGGCGGGAGAATACACAGCACAATTCCGGAAGGCAATAGGGAGAATTCATCATTTTCGGTTGACGGGAGCTCGACTCCCGCCAATACTGTTCACGTCGAGGAGAGAAAGCCATGAACCACCTTAAAATGATCCAGCAGTTCCTGAAGGAGAAGCGGGATTTTGAGGATCTGCCGGAGTATGGATATCCCTTTGTCACGGTCTCCCGGCAGGCGGGGGCAGGCGGGCACTTGTTGTCGTACGTGATCCTCACCGAATTCCTGAAACACCGGGACACCCATTCCCTTTTTGAAGGCTGGCATGTCTTCGACAAGGAGCTGACCGAGGTGGTGGCCAGGGACCCCCTGCTCCAGAACAACATCGCGGGGCTTGTCGCGGAGAAGTACCGCTCGCAGTTCAACGACTTTGTTGAAAGCCTGTTCACGGGCCGCTCCGAGCAATACCTTCTCCAGCGGACCACGTTCAAGGTCGTGCGGATGCTGGCGCTGATCGGCAAGGTCATCGTGGTCGGCCGGGGCGGATCGCTGGTGACGGCGGATCTCCCGCAGGGCGTGCATATCCGGCTCGTGGCCCCGGAGGCTCACCGGATTGTCTGGATGATGAAACGCTTCAAGATGAACAAGGAAGACGCGCGGACAACCGTGATGAAGCAGGATGCCGACAGGCGCAAGCTGATCAAGCTGTTCTTCCACCGCGACATCGAGGATCCCCTTCTCTATGACATGGTCTGGAACACCGGCAAGGTGAATCTGGACGTCATCACCCGCGCGACGATCGACCTCATAAAACAACGGGCTACGGCGCCTCTCGGCAAGGCGGCCTTAAGTTAGTTGCAAAAAAATGTTGAATCCGGGGCGGGACGTGGTAGATTGTCGCCCGATTTTCGACGCGAGCGTAACTCAGTTGGTAGAGTGTCACCTTGCCAAGGTGATTGTCGAGGGTTCGAATCCCTTCGCTCGCTCCATTTTTTTTACCGCACCGCTGAAACGGTCGGTTCAACACGGAAGTGTAGCTCAGTCGGTAGAGCAGCTGACTCTTAATCAGCGGGTCGTGGGTTCGAGTCCCTCCACTTCTACTTCTTCTCATCTCATCCCATTCCTCACAGCCCACGGGTTGTGCATTATTTTTCTTGATTTCCCCCCCCTCCTGCCGTCATGATGCGCGCCTTTTTATCCCGGAATAGGTCCGGGCTAATGCAACGGTTGAGGTAATACTATGGCTGACGAGAAACTTCCTTTGTCGAAAATTCGCAACATTGGCATCATGGCCCACATTGACGCGGGCAAAACGACGGTCAGTGAGCGCATTCTTTTCTATTCCGGCAAGACCCACAAGATGGGCGAAGTCCATGATGGAGCCGCCACGATGGACTGGATGGAGCAGGAACAGGAACGCGGCATCACGATCACCTCCGCCGCCACCACGACATCCTGGAGGGACTACCGGATTTCACTGATCGATACCCCCGGGCACGTGGACTTCACGGCTGAAGTGGAACGCAGCCTGCGCGTCCTTGACGGCGCGGTCGCGCTCTTCTGCGCCGTGGGCGGCGTCCAGCCCCAGTCCGAACAGGTCTGGCGCCAGAGTGAGAAATACAGCGTCCCCAAGATCGCCTTCATCAACAAGATGGACCGCACGGGCGCGGATTTCTTCGGTGTTGTCGAGAAAATCCAGAACATCCTGGGCGCCAACGCCGTACCTGTTGTGATCCCGATCGGCAAGGAGGAAGGCTTCGAGGGCATCATCGATCTGGTGAAGATGAAGGCCATCCACTACAGCGAACAGGATCGCGGCCGAAACTGGACCGAGGATCCGATTCCCGAAGACAAAATGGAAAAGGCCAAGAAATGGCGCGCCTACCTCGTTGAAAAGTGCGCCGAACAGGACGATGTGCTCCTGGAGAAATTCCTGGAAACCGGCGACCTCAGCGAAGAAGAGATCATGGCCATCATCCGCAAGGCGACGATCGCGCGACGCGTCATCCCCGTCTACTGCGGTTCGGCCTTCAAGAACAAGGGCGTCCAGCGCCTCCTCGACGGCATCGTCGACTTCCTGCCCTCCCCCGACGATATCGCCCCGGTCATCGGCCGCGTCGACGAGAAGGAGGAGCACCGCAAGCATTCGGAAGACGAACCGTTCTCGGCCCTCGCCTTCAAGATCATGTCCGACAAGCACATGGGCAAGCTGGTGTACATGCGTATCTACTCCGGCAAGATCACGTCCGGAACCACGGTGTATAACAGCACCCAGAAGAAGGAGCAGCGTATCGGCCGCCTGCTGCGCATGCATGCCAACCGCCAGGAGTCGCTCGAGATCGCGCGCTGCGGCGACATCGTCGCCGTGGTGGGCCTGCAGCAGACCAAGACCGGCGACACGCTGTGCTGCGAGGATAATCCCATCCTCCTGGAATCCATCGAGTTCCCCGCCCCCGTGATCTCCATCAGCATCAAGCCGGAGAGCCGCTCGGACGACGAGAAACTCAGCCACGCCCTGCACTCCCTGGCGGACGAGGATCCGACCTTCGTGGTCAGCTTCGACGACGAAACCAAGGAAACGATCATCGCCGGCATGGGCGAACTCCACCTGGAAATCCTGGTGGACCGCATGAAGCGCGAACACGGCGTGGTGGCCCAGGTGGGACGTCCCGAAGTGGCGTACCGGGAAACCGGCAAGGCGAAGGTGGACGGCGAATACAAGCACGTCAAGCAGTCCGGTGGTCGCGGTCAATACGCCCACGTCTGCCTCAAGCTCGACCCACTCAGCCCCGGCGAGGGATTCGAGTTCGTCAACGAGGTTCGCGGCGGACGCATCCCCCAGAACTTCATTCCCTCGGTGGAAAAAGGTATTGTCAAGGCCATGCTCAAGGGGCCCGTGGGCGGCTATCCCGTCGTGGATATGCGCGTCACGCTGTACGACGGATCGTTCCACGAGGTGGACTCGAACGAATTCGCGTTCATCGAGGCGGCACGCGCCGGCTTCCATAAGCTCTTCCTTGAAAGCCGTCCCGAACTGCTCGAGCCGGTCATGTCCGTGGAAGCGGTCACCCCGGAAGACTACATGGGTGGCGTCACGGGCTCCATCTGCCAGCGTCGCGGTCGTATCGAGTCCATGGACGAGCAGGGTGAATACAAGGTCGTTCGCGGCCTGGTCCCCCTGAGCGAAATGTTCGGGTATTCAAATGTGATCCGGACCATCTCGCAGGGCCGCGCGTCGTTCACGATGCACTTCGAGCACTATGAGTCCGTGCCGTTCTCCCTGGCCGAGGAAATCGTGGCGAAACGCCGCGAAGCCAAGAAGGTGAATTAAGCCAGTTGGCAACAGGCAGGAAGCAGTAGGCAGTTAGCAGTAATCAGAAGCCGGTATTCAGGAGAGGAATCTCCAGGATACCGGCTTTTTTCTGCCCACTGCCGACTGCCCGCTGCCCACTGACTTCACTTCGGCCAGTGATCACGAACGACGGGCGGATGCACTTCCCGGGGCCAATGATCACGAGGAACCGAGGCGGGCGGGCGCGGAGCCTGTTCGCCGTGATGAAACACCGGCCTCCTCACATCGGATTCGACACGCCGGGGCGGGAACCGGAAACGCTCGTCAGGTGGCGGAGCCATCAGCCGGCGTTCCTCCATCTCCAGCGCCCGTTTCTGCTGGATGAACTCCAGCGCGAATTGCTCCGTGGTGTGGCCGGCCTCGACATCCAGCGCCATGTTTACGTCACACCGCGTCCGCCGCATGATGGACAGGACCCGTTCCACGGCGGCCGCATACTCCGCGGTGGGGCGCGCACGCACCCGGAGGCTGGGCTCGTCGTCGCCCGTGCGCTGCTCCTTGCCCAGCACCCCCGCCAGGATCTTGATCACCACGCGAACATCCCATGCCGACGAGGGCCGCTCATTCATGAGGTCCATCGCAAGAAAATGGATGGCATACGGCATGGTGACGCGCAACTCCTCCATCGGGCGGCGCTTGTCCAGAACCGCCGCCTGAAGTTCCCGGCACCGCCCCACCCGATCGTATACCCTGGCCTCCTGAAGGGTGATCAACCGCTCCGCGACCGCCAGGGCAATCCAGGGGGAAATGTTCAATTGCCGGCTGAGCTGCACCGCGCGTTGGGCCACTGCATCGCTATCGCCCCGCTTGTGCGCCAGAGCCACCAGGGACTCCACCCAGCGTTCCGGGCGCTCATCCAGCTTCTTTTCAAATGATTTCCGACTCATGCCTGCTATCCTGCGGATGCATGCCCTCCGTGTCGAGACTGAAATCACTTGACCCCTCCACTCTCAACGGCCATACTAATTCGGCAACAAAGACAACCGAGTCACGGAGATTTGCCTCATGAGCCTGAATGCCTTTATACAGTCGTTTATGGAGAAGTTTCCCCAGGAAGGGCTGACATTTGACGATGTTTCGCTGATCACCCAGTACGCGGATTTCCTTCCGGAAAACGCCGATATCCGCAGCCGGCTGACACGCAACATCACGGTAAACATCCCGTTCGCGAGCGCCGCGATGGACACGGTGACAGAGAGCCCGATGGCGATTGCCATGGCGTTGCTTGGCGGCGTCGGAATAATCCACAAGAACCTGTCCCCGAAACGCCAAGCCGACTACGTGGCCCGCGTTAAACACTATCTCAACGGGATGATCCGCGCCCCCATCGTCTTTCGCAACACCGACACCCTGGAAACCGTGCACAAGACCAAGGAGCAGAAGGGGTTCACCTTCAGCGGCTTCCCCATCCTTGACGAGAATGACCGGGTCGTCGGCATCCTCACAGCCGCTGACATCAAGTTCGCGAGCGACCACAAGGCCCGCGTGACCGAAGTCATGACCTCCAACGTCATTTCGGCCCCCGCCGAGACGAGCCTCCAGGAAGCCTACCTGATGATGAAGAAAAACCGGATCGGCAAGCTGCCGCTGGTGGACAAAAACGGCAAGCTCGCCGGATTGTACAGTTTTTGCGATGTCCGCACGCTCGTCGAAAACGTCGAGCCGATGTACAACCGCGACTCCCGTTACCGCCTGCGCGTCGGAGCCGCCATCGGGCCCAGCGACCAGGAGCGAGTAGCGGTGCTGGCCCGCGAAGACGTGGACGTTGTGGTCGTCGACACCGCCCACGGGCACAGCAAAGGCGTGATCGAGATGGTAAAGTGGGTTAAGAAGCACCATCCGGGCATCGATGTCGTGGCGGGTAACATCGCGACCGGGGAGGCGGCTGTCGCCCTGCGTGATGCCGGGGCTGATGCCGTCAAAGTGGGTATCGGGCCGGGCTCGATCTGCACAACACGTGTCGTGGCGGGGGTGGGCATTCCCCAGATCACCGCCATCTACGAATGCGCCAAGGCGCTCGGCGGCTCAATTCCCATCATTGCCGACGGCGGCATCCGTCACTCCGGCGACGTCCCCAAGGCCATCGTAGCCGGGGCCGATACCATCATGGCCGGATCGCTCTTCGCCGGTACCGACGAGAGCCCCGGCGAAAAGATCATCCACCAGGGCCGCCAATACGTCGTCTATCGCGGCATGGGCAGCCTTGCGGCCATGCGCGAGGGGGCGGCCAGCCGGGAACGGTATGGCCAGGCCAATATCCGCGAGGATGAACTGGTGCCCCAGGGCATCGAAGGTATCATCCCCTACACCGGCTCGGTCCGGAAAGTCATGGTCCAGTTCTGCGGCGGACTCAGGGCGTCCATGGGCTATTGCGGGTGCCGTTCCATCGATGAACTCCAGCAGCGGGGACGCTTTATACGGGTCTCCCTGGCCGGCGTGACCGAAGCTCATCCTCATGACGTGAAAATCATGAAGGAAGCCCCCAACTACCGTTCCTGAAAGGCCCGCGAATAATGGCCAGGCGCTACACCGTGCAGATTGACAGGGAGCGTTGCAAGGGATGCGAACTGTGCGTTTCAGTTTGCCCCAGGCAGGTGCTCGACATGTCTGAAAAAATCAACACCCGGGGTTGCCACAGTGCACGCGTGGCAGCGGCAACCGACTGCATCGGCTGCGCGCAATGCTCCGACATATGTCCCGATGCCGCCATCGAGATCACCGAGGAGCTGGACCGTCATGCGTAACCGAGTCCTGATGAACGGCAATGATGCCATTGGTGAAGGAGCGATCCGGGCAGGATGCCACGCCTATTTCGGCTACCCCATCACCCCTCAGAATGAACTGACGGCCTACATGGCAAGCCATATGCCCGAGCACGGCCGGGTGTTTATCCAGGCGGAGAGCGAAATCGCGGCCGTCAATATGGTCTTCGGGGCAGTCGTCACCGGAAAGCGTGCCATGACCAGCTCCTCCTCACCGGGCATCAGCCTGAAGCAGGAGGGAATTTCCTATCTGGCTGCGGCCGAGTTACCGGCGGTCATCGTCAATGTCCAGCGCGGGGGACCCGGTCTCGGGAATATCGCCCCCTCGCAATCCGACTATTTCCAGGCCACCAAGGGAGGGGGGCACGGCGATTACCACCTCATTGTGCTGGCCCCCAATTCCGTACAGGAAATGCACGATTTCACGATTGATGCCTTTGCACTGGCAGACCGTTACCGGAATCCCGTGATGATTCTTACCGACGGCCGGCTCGGGCAGATGATGGAGCCGCTTTCCCTGTATACGGGAAAGCCCCCCAAGCCGCCCGCCAAACCCTGGGCCCTCACGGGCGCCAAGGGCCGCAAGCCCAATCACATCCGATCGCTCCTTCTGGAAGACGGTGCCTTGGAGAAACGGAACCTGGCCCTTCAGGCCAAATACAAAACCATCCTCACCGAACTCGTGGGCTTTGATGAATACCTGACCCAGGACGCCGACGTCCTGACCATCGCCTATGGAAGCAGTGCCCGCATCGCAAAAGGGGCAGTGGACAAAGCCCGTGCCCGGGGTGTCAAGGCGGGTCTGCTGCGCCCCATTACATTGTGGCCCTTCCCAAAAGCACGGATACGACAGCTCGCCACGAAGGTCAGGGGAATCCTGGTCGTGGAAATGAGTGCCGGCCAGATGATCGAGGATGTCCAACTCTCCGTGGGCGACATAACCCCGGTGGTCTTTGAGGGACGTATGGGCGGAGCGGTACCCGAGGAGGCCGCGGTTGTCGATGCTCTCCGCCGCCTCAACACCCAGAAACCGCGAGGAGCCAGAAAATGAGCCCCACCCGGAAATCCCCGAAGACGAAATCCCGAAACGTTTACCGCCGGCCCGTTTCTCTCCTGGAGCGCCCCACCCACTTCTGTCCCGGTTGCGGGCACGGGACCGCCCACAAACTGATCGCGGAAGTACTCGACACCCTTAAAATCCGCGAAAAAACCATCGGCGTGGCGCCGGTTGGCTGCGCCGTGATGGCCTACTATTACCTCAATTGCGACATCAGCGAGGCGGCGCATGGCAGAACGCCGGCGGTAGCCACCGGGATCAAGCGGTGCCAACCGGACAAAATCGTCTTCTCCTACCAGGGCGACGGCGACCTGGCCGCCATCGGGATGGCCGAGACGATCCATGCGGCCAACCGGGGCGAAAACATCACCGTCATATTCGTCAACAACTCGGTTTACGGAATGACGGGCGGCCAGATGGCTCCCACCACACTCAGCGGCCAGAAGACCGCCACCTCCCCTTGCGGCCGGGATAGCCGCACAATGGGCGCCCCGATCCGGATCTGCGAACTCCTGAGCACCCTCGATGCCCCTTGGCACATCGAACGGGTGGCACTGGATGGAGCTGCAGGCATTCGAAGGACCCGCAAGGCCCTTATGACTGCCTTCAAGGGCCAGATGGAAGGCAAGGGGTACAGTTTGATAGAGATTCTCTCCCCCTGCCCCGTTCATATGCGGCTAAGCCCCCGGGATGCGGTCCTCTTCATCAAGGAGGGAATGATTCCCGCATTTCCGCTGGGTGTGTTCCGGCAGGAAGGGAAGGCCATTACATGAAAATAATGCGCATCCTGATGGCTGGATCCGGTGGACAAGGAATCGTATTCCTGGGAAAACTGCTGGCCAACGCCGCCCTTGAAAGTGCCCCCCACATTACGTTTTTTCCCTCGTATGGCGCCGAGGTCCGGGGCGGAGACTCCTCCTGCCAGGTCATTCTCAGCCCCACTGAAATCTCCTCGCCGGTATCGCGAGAGTTTGACCTGATGATTCTCATGTCACCTCAAGGCATGGAAAAGTTCCTGCCGTCCCTGGCCCCGGGTGGGGTCGCCGTCATCAACAGCTCCCTGTGCCCCATCCCTGCGGCACCCAACCGGATCCAGGTCCCGGCAACGCAGGAAGCTGGCCGTCTGGGTGACCAGCGCGTTGCCAACCTCATCATGCTGGGGGCACTGATGTCCCGGCGCAATGTAGTCAGGCCGGCCCAAGTCGAAATGCTCCTTCGCGATTTTATGGCCGGAAGCCCGGTGATCCTGGCACGCAACCTGGCCGCGTTCCAGTGCGGAATGAAGTTCGAAGGATAACCCAACTTGTGTTTTTCCTTGTCCGGAAGCAAGGCGTTCAGCCATAATTGAGCCCATGAACAAAGCCCTGATCATCATACCGACGTACGACGAGAAAGAGAATGTCGGTCCGATTTCAAAGGCAATTCTCGATGTCAAATCCGATGTCGACATCCTGTTCGTGGACGCCAACTCCCCCGACGGAACCGGCCTGATCCTGGACGGGATGGCGGCCGCCGATTCACGAATTTTCGTGATTCACCAGGCGGGGAAATCAGGACTGGGCCGCGCCTACATCGAGGGCTTTCAGTGGGCCTTGCAGCGGACATACGAATACATCTTCGAAATGGACGCCGACTTCTCCCACAATCCGGTGGAGATTCCCAATTTCCTGAAGGCCGCCAACGATGCCGATCTGGTACTCGGATCGCGCTATATCAACGGGATCCGCATCACCAATTGGCCGCTGAACCGCCTGATCCTGAGCATGGGGGGGGCGCTCTACGTGAGGCTCATCACTGGCCTGCCGGTGGAGGATCCCACCGGTGGTTTCAAATGCTTCCGCCGCAAGGTGCTGGAGTCCATCGCCCTTGACCGGGTAAAATCAAACGGATATTCGTTCCAGATCGAGATGACACACACGGCCTGGACCAAGGGGTTCAGGATCAAGGAAATCCCCATTACCTTTGAAGACCGTCGTTCCGGTTACTCCAAAATGAGCAAGAAAATCTTTCGGGAGGCCCTCAGAATGGTTTGGTTACTCTTGTTCAGGAACGGCCTGCGGCGTTCCCCCCGCCGGCAAACCCCACCCTCTCAGGATGCAACCTGATGAATTGTCCACTGGATATCCTCCGGGCGCTCCGGCCTAACCAGTGGACGAAAAACCTGGTTGTACCCGCCGCCTTCTTCTTTGCCTTCGGCGACCAGACCCAGACGCTCACCCGGTTGGCGCTTTACCAGATCCTGGCGGCAACGGGGCTCTTCTGCCTGGCCTCCAGCGGAATCTACCTGATGAACGACATCCGCGACCTGGCCGCCGACCAACTGCATCCCGCCAAGCGGTTCCGCCCTATCGCGGCGGGACGCGTCAGCATCCCGCTTGCCGGCACACTTTCGCTGGTCCTGCTGACGGGCTCCCTGGTTGCGTCCTTCAGGTTGGCGCCCCTCTTTGCCCTGGCTGTTGGGGCCTATATCGCCATGCAGGTGGTCTACACCCTCTGGTTGAAGCACCTTGCCCTTGTAGACGTCTTTGTCATCGCCCTCGGGTTTGTCCTGAGGGCTGCGGCCGGAGGCCTTGCCATTCATGTCCCGATTTCCCCCTGGCTCCTGGTCTGCGCCTTCCTCCTCGCGCTTTTCCTGGCCCTTTGCAAGCGCCGGCACGAGAAGCTGCTGCTGGAGGGGAATGCGGATGCGCACCGCGCCAGCCTTGAACACTACGATCCGAAACTACTGGACCAGCTCATCGCCATTGTCAGCGCCGCCACGATCGTGTCGTACTCCATCTATACCCTGTCGCCCGAGACCGTCCATAAATTCGGCACATCACTCCTGTCCGCGACCATTCCCTTCGTCATTTTCGGCATCTTCCGTTATCTTGATTTGGTCTACCGCAAGGAAGGCGGGGGTAGGCCGGAGAAAACATTGTTGACCGACCGGGTGCTGATCGCCGATCTGGCGCTTTACGGGCTTTGCGTCTTGTGCGTGTTTATTTTCACCCACATCCTCAAACACCCCTTGTAACAGCGCCTCCGATATGGTTACTTACCTCCTTGCGTGGCAGTATGACCAACCCTACAAGGAGTAACCGGCAGTGAAGATTGCCTTGAATCTCAGACAGAATGACTCGGCCAATCCGGAAGCTGACCGCGAAAGAGCCATCGAGCGGGATGCGGAGGCCTGTCGCCGAAATGACTGGGAAGCCAAAACCCGGCTCGTTCATGCGTTTATGCCACTGCTGACCTCCCTGGCCAAAAAAAGGGCAACGGAAACGGCCGGCATCAACCGGTATATCGAGGCAGGCAAGGATGGTTTGGTTGCCGCAACCCGGCATTACAAACCGGCGGCAAACGGAAAATTCCAGGTTTTTGCCCTCAATTACATTGAGAGCGAGATGGACCGCCTCTCCCGCCCCGGCTTTTTTGCGCGCCTATTCGGCCGCTCCTAAGACAGTTATCGCACGGTCCGGCCCACCTTATGGTTCGAGAGCGCGTCAACAACCGTGATTTCAACGACCGGTTCATCGTGACTGTGCCCCCGGGGACGGACCCCCTTCCCTTGACAGAACTCTACACCGCGTCCGCCCCTCTCGAGGTGGATATCGGGTGTGGGCGCGGACGGTTTCTGCTGGCGCGGGCACAGGCTAATCCCTCGCTGAATTTCCTGGGTATTGACCGGTGTACTCTCCGGCTCAGGAAGATCGACAGGAGGGCGGAGGTGATCGGTCTGACCAATATCAGGCTGATCCAGGGGGATGCGCTCCACCTGCTGTCCCGCTTGCCCGAGGAATCAGCTGCCGCCCTCTATGTTTTCTTCCCCGACCCATGGCCCAAGCGCCGCCATCATAGCCGCCGTCTTGTCTCGCCCCATTTCCTCGATCTCGTCTTCCGCACCCTGTCGCCAGCCGGCACCATCCATATCTGTACCGACCATGCCGACTATTACTCGGCCATCCTCAAGCTCTGGCGCTCCGACTCCCGATTCCGGGACTGTGAACCCTTTGTCCCCACGGAGGCGGAGGAAACCGATTTCGGCCTCATTTTCAGGACTCAAAACAGACCCGCCAACCGGTGTTCGTTCAGCAAACCCCCATTGGCCTAAGGTGGACGCCGACCTCCGGGCGGCGTCAGGACTCCAGGGCTTCCCTCCCGGGACCAAGCACGCCGGGACGTCTCGGTCCACCGTTGACTGCACCGGCGTGGTGCACTAGACTATGACTTTATTCAAGCCAGTCTGGTATGGCCGGAGGAATGTATGAACAATCGCAGTGGTTTATCGTTTGCCGATGTCCTGATCCTGATTGCCCTGGTGTTGCTGCTTGCAGCCCTTGCCATCCCCCGTTTCGTGAAAGCCCCTGATTATGGCAACGAGCAGGATGAGGCTGGGACTGAGAATACGAATCAGGCCGCCACCGCCGAATCGCCAGCACCCTCAAAAGCCCCGGTAACCCTCCCCCTGAAGGGCGGGGAAAAAAGAAGCCTGCTCCAGCCTTGATGGCCAATCCGCCACTCAAGGCACAGGAAGAACAATATTGTCGATCAGGCGGGTTGACC
>Ga0007792_10000437_pt1 | contig 14999 bp, 9 predicted proteins | sample CryBogmetaGMA6M_FD_60371 | JGI IMG/M metagenome (GOLD analysis project Ga0007792, IMG submission 60371) | Freshwater microbial communities from Crystal Bog, Wisconsin, USA - MA6M | ecosystem: Environmental > Aquatic > Freshwater > Lake | place: Crystal Bog, Wisconsin, USA | collected 2009-07-06
ATATTCGTTAATTTTCGTTTTGTTTTTGTTGATTCAAGTTGATTAATGTTCTTAACACCGTATTTTTTTCTAACATTCTCAATTAAATTTAGTTTTGTTTCTTCTGACTTATTTGAACACGATCTACAACAAAATTTTTGATAACCAATTGTTATATTAATATATTTAACTTTATTTTTACATTCACATGTCGGTACCTTTTTTATATCATGTAAGTAACAATAAACTTTTTCTTTAAATAAGATATCATCTAAGTTGTTTTCATTTGAAAAAATAATAATGGAATTATATAACACCATATTATCTTTTATTAGTTTTTTCTCAACACACTTCCACCCAGATTTATTATTTGTTGTAAAATATAATATTTCTTCTGTTTTTTTCACGATACAAATATAAACATAAATAATTTAATAAACAAGAATATATTTTATGGTGGTGTAATAATAATATATTTTATGGTGGTATAAATAGCAAAAAAAAGGGTGGAATTTCTTCCACCCTTGTGTATAATTCATTGATAGTGATTATCTTAAACCGTCGATACCAAAGGTAACGATGTTCTTGATTTTAATGACTCCGTAGAATTTATTGTTAACCATTTTTTTGGCGTACCTTGTCATAATACCTTTAACTGGAGCAAAAGTAAATGGATTGTACATGGTTGGGGTTAGTTGCATTGGAACATATGGGGCATATATATATCCTGTGTCAAGCAATGATGTTCCTTTGTGTCCCATAAGGATTGTGTCTGCTGGGAAGTAAGGATCACGATATACTTGGTATCTTCCTTGAAGTGCACCAACTCTTTCGATACCCATATTATATTTGTCTTGTTCAGGAGCGGCGTTAGATACGTGGAAATATTCTAAGTCATCAAAGATGGCAGAAACTTCAGCAGAACATACTAACCAGTTAGCACCACCACGAAGAGTTGCTTTGTGGATCTGTGCAGATACTTGATTAATAGCTGTCATAAGAGTCTGATTCCATTCTTTCTGAGTATAGAAAGCACCAGCGTTCTGTGTGTCAATACCACGTCCAGTAACACCTTTGTAGTCCCATGCAAGTCTCCAAGCTGCACCACGTCTAAGGTCACGAAGGATTTCCCTATCGATTTCAGCGGCAACTTGTTCTGAAAGAAGAGCTGTTAACTCAGCTTCAGCATCAATGTTGTGGAAAGCTGAAACGTCTTGAGCAAGTTCAGGAGACCATTGAGCTCTTAATTTTCTTTCAATAACTGAAACAGTCACTGATTGAAGTTCAAAGCTAACTTCACCCATTTCGTCTGCTAACTCAAGGTTTTCGTATACTTTATAAGTAAATGCAAGATCAAAAAGACTAAGATTACCAAGAAGTAAATCTGAATCGTTAGTTACTGCAATAAAGGTAACACCAGCTGAATTCATCAACGCTGTACCATATTTTTGTGCTGGGAAGTAGAAATCCAAAGGAGTACCACCAGTTGTTGTTACAACGATAGTTGATAAGAATTCTTCCTGATGTTCAAAATTCTGATTGTAATAGTCAGAAGATGCAGCAGCGCTTAATGTTAATTGGATGATGGCGGTTGTACCAGATGCAATGGTTGTTCCTTTTGCAGTGTCAGGAGTATAACCAGTCATATGGAATTTGTAACTCTGAGTCCTATCAATTGCAGCGTGGGTTGTGCCAGTTGTAGTTGTGTAGGTAGTTGCTTTTCCTTTTGATTTGTCATACATACCATCTTCGCCATAGAAAACGTCATACAAGTTTTTGTTTACGGCAAAATTTTCTGCCATACCAAGTTGGTTTTTAGCTGCTTCGTCAAAAGCAGAGATACCAATCTTAGGTACGAAGAAGAACAATTTACCAATAGGTAAATTTAAAGCCTGTACCGATACGATTTCGTTAGCTAATAATTTTGAAAAAACCCTTCTTACGATAGGGAAAACGACAGTTTCGAAAGAACCTTCCTGTCCTAATGCTGTACTTTCGTTCAACATATAAGATGCTTGGTTTTCGTATAACTGAGCAATGTTTTCTTTTTTATGACCATTAAGACCTTCAAGAAGACCTAGGTCGTTCCAACGGTTTATAACGTCGGTTCTGATTGTTTTGAGGTGGTTGAGAGATATGTTACCAACTTTACCTGATTCTAATAATGCACCCATTTTGTGTGTATTTTATTTTTTTTGTTTTATTATTATTATATTTTTGAAATTATTTCCAACATCCTTGCGTGTTGTGGATTTTTATAAGCAGTGGCTTCATTTAATTTTGAAGCACCGCTGCCCTTTGCGGCGTCAAGAACTTTATTTTCAATAATCTTTTCAGCACTTTGTTTATTTTCATTTAAAGTGGTGTGGAGGCTATTGTAAATTTCCCTTGATTCTGTTAATGTTTTGGCTGCGTCAAACCTCTTGAGAATGTTTAATTTCTCATCTTTTGTGGTTGTATTTTCAGTCATTAATTTAACAGCATAAGTTAAATTTGATGTGAATAATGCAACTTCCTGGAGTTGTGTTTTAAGAGCTTTAACTGTGGCTTTGTAGTCTTTTTCAGAGTTCTTAAATTCATGAACCATTCCGTATACTTTATCAAGTTCTTCGGTTTTTGTTTTATTTTCAGTCACTAGGGTGCTCAATTTTTTTCTTGTTTTGATTAAACCTTCGCGTAACTCTTGTTCTTGGTCTTTATTTGTCTCTGATTGCCTCATGTGTTGAACCGATTGACGATTAGGCAATGGAGCTGTTTCATCGAGAGTACCTTCTTCATCCTTTACTTCTTCTTTTTCAGAAAGTGAACCTGGAACAGAACTTGCTTTTTCATATGCAATGCCTTTTTCCATGCCTTTTACATGCTGTGTACCCATTCCCATTCCCACTGGTGGAGTATTGGAAACGTTGTCTTCAGCAACAATGCTTTTGTCACCGTAAGGATCGCCTTGTTTCTTAGGATCAGAAGCTGAACCAGTTGACTGATTCATTCCCTTCGGAGCTGCTTTTTCATAAGGATCACCTTGTTTCTTAGGATCAGAAGCTGAACCAGTTGACTGATTCATTGTCTTCGGAGCAACTTTATCATAAGGGGTACCATCCTTTGCAGGATTTCCACCTAATTCAATAGCTCTTGGAAGTGTCTGAGGAACGTTATCTTCAGATATTTCGATTTCATAGACCATTTCTTCTTTATTATCACCACATTCTGCTAATTTGGTTTCATCTTCTTCACTTGAGAAGTCGTCGATTGGTGTTTCTTCACCTGAAAGATCGTCCATAGGATTTTCTTCACCTGGCATTTCTTCACCGCCTGATTTACTCTTAATGTTGATAGTGATACCATCAGCAGTTTTAACTATTTCGATCTCATCAGCTGGGTCCATAAGGTTAAATTGTTTTATAACTTCATCATCTGTTTTGTCGGTTAAGTCGATCACATCAGGTTCACCATCGTGTGTGATGTCGGAAGGTAATTCACTATCCAAACCTGGTGTCTCATCGTCAATACCTAACTCAGCGGGTTGATCAGCTGGTGTGGTTTCGCCAGCCATGTCATCTGTAGGAAAACCATGATCATCTTTGTTTTCATCATCATCGTCTTCAAAATCTTCTATTTCTTGTAAACCTTTTGAAACAATATCTTCAAGATCTTCTTTGAGAGTGCTCTTTAACACTTGATTAGCGTTTTGTTCGAGACCATCGCGAATTTCTTTGATCTGTTCTAAGGTTTCTGTTAAAATACTTTTTTTGTTCATATTATAGTCGTTTTAAAAAAAATTATTTTCTTTTATGTAAATAAATAGTTATGATTTTTCAAAAGTTCCATATAACGCCAAAAAATCAAAAAAAAAGCCCTAATATAAATCAGGGCTTTTAGATAAAATAATTTGAAATGTGCGTTTATGCGTTAATTTCAATGTTTTTAGGTACGATAACTTTTACGTATTTTGTTTCAGTTACATTAATAATTCTGTAATCAGATATCATTCCTTCCAGATCTTTAGCTACTTGTGTTTCAGCATCGGTGATTGAAACACCTTTGATGAGGTATGATTCTTTTACTTTTTTCACTTTGCCAGAAGCTTCATCTTCAACAAAAAATTGCACATTTACTGTGTACCAATAATAATTTTTAGGTTCCATAATTTATATTTTTTAATGATACAATAATAAGCATATCTTTAAAAAAGTAATTACTTATTTAAAAAAGAACTTAATTGTGACATAAATTCTTGCTGACGATCTTTAAATACTTCAGGTGAAATAGTCACAGATTTATCCGTGTTAATAACTTCATCATATTTTTTAAAATCGGACGGATCTTTATAAATGTATGAACCTGGAGTTGATGGTGAAGAAACAATATCAAAACAAATTAATTCATAATCTTTCTGTACAATATTCTTTCCTTGTATTTTCTTTAATGATCCGACGCCCCTGGAAGAAATTCCAAGCGTCATACCATAACTTAAATAATGTGCAACCATATCACCATCACATGATATGATACCACTATCTCTGTAACCTTTTGATATGAGGATTTCAATTTTACCAATCAGAACATTACCTTCCCAGAATACTTCAAGAATTCTATGTGGAGAACCACCTTTAAGTGATATAACAGAATTACCACTCCACGCCGATTTCCCATTTCTTCTAAAATAAAATATATGATTAGGTACATCAACACAATATATATTATTATTATAATCAACTTCTTCCGCGGTTAACATCCTAAAATCTAAATATACCCCTTCAGTGCTCGAAACATTTAAGAAAAACATATTAGAACAATTTTCACCTTTTATAAGACGACCTTCTATAAGCCTATCTTGTTTTCTATCTTCCTCATGGATATTGCCAGATCCGCCCATTTTTATTAAAATTTCATGTAAATCATCGATAAGTTTTTTTGATGTACTAAACACATCTTTCTTATTACCTCTTGTTCTACCATCACCCATTAAAAACCATTCAAATAATTCATTTAATAGATTTGGGGATGCCCCTTTTAATTCTTCTGGTATATATTTTGTTTTTGAATTGCCAATTGGTTTTAAATACGCGTGTAAACGTGCATCGCTACATGTAAAGTCAATACCATTTCTTGATGTTCGTTCAACCCAATTAAATGGTGTTTTGTTAAGCAATTCTCTTATGAGTTCTATTTTTTTCGGATCTTTTTGTGCGATTGAAATACCGTAACCACCAGATAGACCACCTTTACTTCCTCTTACACTACCTTCGGCCAACCAAATACCCATAAAACCAAAAAAAGTAATAGCATCAAATTCAATATCTGTTGTATATTTTTCAATTAATTTTTTTGGGCAATTATACCATAAACTATTTTCTTTTACTCCAGATATTTTTATGGTGTTAGAAAAATCATTTCCAATCCAATTAGCTCTTTTTGGTATAAAATATTCATTACTAATATTTTTATTTAAAATATCGGTTGCGGTTATAAACATACTTTTACGAGTTCTTCTATTAGTAACCCAAAATTTATGATTTGGTGTAACTAGTGCGTCAATATTCCTACCAAATATATGGATCATTTTTCCGTTATAAGGAGAATCTATTTTTTTATTAATCCTAAATAATTCAATATTATTTGATTCTTGGTTTAGTGTATATACCTCTTCTGCTTCTGAAATATCTTTTATATATTTCCAACCGTCTTTCGTAAGTATCTCAGAATCAAAACTATGGCACTCCTGCGGATGATCAAGCTCATGGAAGCTTGCATTTTTGGCGATTATTTGTTTATATAAATCAACTTGTGGTACAAGAACGTCTTGAGGATAAATTCTACCATTCTTATTTTCAATACCATATTTTTGTAATGTGGCATAGTATATTAAAGGTTGTGTGAGATCAAATGAGTTGTAATTCTCATTAAGTCTGAGATTTAGTTCTTTGTTTATATATCCCGCATCATTATCTAAAATTATCCCAAACCCTTCTTCACCTTCTTTAAGTATTTTTAAATTCATCTGATATTTAATTTCTTATAAATATCAGATGGGGAGGTAAAAAACTTAATCTTCATCTTCATCTTCGTTGTTATTTCTCATTCCTGTGAATCCGATACTAGATGTGTCAGTAATCTTACTGTTTTTCAACCTTTTTAATACCTTATTATATGGGTTGTCTAAAATGTACAGAGAAATAAATAATTCTCTTATGTGAGCCATGGTAAAACCTTCGGTATCTGTAACCAATTTATTGATATCATATTTATCTTTATCCTCTTCGGACAATCTATAATTGAAATATACGCGTCTATCTTCTTCTGTTGGTTTTTTTATCTTGTATTTTATGTCGAATCTTGATGGCCTATCTTTGATTCTATCTGGTATCATGTCAAGATTATTGGTTGTTGCAATATATACAACATTATCAATGGAGTTTAATCCATCCAAAAAGTTCAGAAACACTTCCTCACCAAATTTTTCAATTATTTTGTCAATATCTTCAATAATACAAAGAATTGGTCTATCTTTTTCGACCCTTCTTATGAGTTGTGTGATTTCAACCCAATTTTCGGGTACATCAAAATATATTGCAAATCCGTCCCGTTTTTTTATTTCTTCAACCAAAAGAAATGTGAGTGTGGTTTTTCCACAACCACTATCCCCATATAAAATAATCCCTCTTTTTGGTGTGAGATTATATTTTAAAAACTTATCTTTATTCTCCCAGAAGTTTTGCAGATCAGCAATTATCTTTTTATGTGGCAATGACGGTAATTGATAAAAATCTTCGCTTCGATATTCTGATTTAGATAACCCAAACCCATGTGATTCATTGAATATCATTTTATATAGTCCAGAGGGTATATTATCAACTGATTTAAAATTAAAGAAATATTCTCTGTTATTTAATGTTACCCACGATTCAATAGTTGGTACCGAGTCGTTATTATATTCCACACGTTTTTCGTCAGGTGTTTCGTCAGCTGAGTTGTAATTCATTCTTTTTTTTCGAATAAAATTTAAAGTTATTATTTTTAACTACACTTATAACATCTTCAGATACATCATGTATTTTATTCATTAATGTATCAGAATTAAATTTATGTATTTTTTTAGGATAAATAGTTACCTGGATGGACATAAAACTTTTTTTTGTCAAACGCATCCCAGAAGATCTGAGATCAAGATCAACAATAAAATTTTCTGAAAAAAATGATTTATCTAAGGTTTCTTTGAGTTTAAGGATTATATTCTTGCGTGTAACCCTTATATTGGAATCAAAATCTATGGGTTCAAGGGGTTGAATCCATGATTCGACATCTATCCAAATTGCAGTTAATTTGCTGGCATCAACTGTGCCGTATTTAACTCTAAAATTATTAGTTTTATAGAGTAATTTTTCTTTTCCAAATTTACAAAACATTGTATTTTCATATTCTTACTAATTTATTATATGGTGTATTATAATAATAAACAAAAAATATGAAAATACCAAATTTTAATTGAAAGAATATTTCAATGTTAAAAGTTTTTCAATTTGTTCAATATCGGGCACTTCTTTACGCATTTCTTCCAAACGTCTTTTGACCTCAACAAGTTTTTTCACAACATCGTTGTCATTATCAGCATTAAGAATATTATTTTCAACCAAAATATGTGTTTCATTAATTAAACCACTATAGAAATTAATGATCTTTTTTTCATCATTTTCAAAAAACAATTCAAGGGTTTCTTTTTGTTCGGGAGTTAATTGGTTAACATTTTCTGTTAATTTATTATATAATGTATCAATATTATTTAAATCAACAGAAGTTTTATTTCTATTTGTTATGTTTCGAACCAATTGTACTTTATATGTAGCTTTATCTTTAATGTTTATGCTTTCATTGAAAATAAGTTGATCCAACAGGAATTCATTTGTTTTTTTAGGTAACACATATGTCTCTTGCAGGGTCATTATACTCTCCAATTTTTTTACATGGGTTTTGTCAAATTGATACAAATATTTTAACGATTCTTCTACAAATTCTTTTGCTATTTCATTATCATCAAAATTTACAGTTTTATAAAGATTATAAATTTCATAAAATTCTTTTAAAACATTATCACTGTATATGATTTTAGCAAATTTTTTAAATTCACTGGTAAACTTAGCATCTTTATTACTGTTATGTAATTTTTCGAGTTTAGTTAATATATTTTCTTTTAATAATCCAAACATAGTTTTTTTCTTATAAATAGTTTATTCTTTCAATAGTTCATCAATATCAGCAATAGTTTTTTTGATACCCTCATTTATGTTATTTCTTCGATTTTCAAGATTGCGTTTTGCTACTTCGGAAAGGTTTTCACCACCCATTCCCATTCCCATTCCTGACCCATCTGTTGGTGCGCTCGTAGGTGCACCACCTGGCTCGCCTAATGGTGTTGTGAAATCTTGTGCGAGGCCACCAACTGCTTCATCACCAGCTGCTTCGGGAGCTTGTTGATCTGGTGCTGCTGGGATTGCCATGTTATCTGGATTTATCTTGTAAATTTTATAAATTTCTCTGAAAATACCAGTTTGTTTAATGGTTTCCGAAATAACTTTAAGTTCTTCTGATCCTGCTTTTTCTACTGCTTGTCTTTGGATGTCGAGTTTAATTTCATCATCCGACATACCCAAAATTTCTTTTTTGGCCTTTGTCATGGAAATTGCACCAAATCCATTACCAGCATCAGATACGGCGTCACGATATAATGTAATTTTTTCTTTCCAGTTTTCAATTTTTAACATGTCAGCTTGTGTTGACGGACTTGTTAATGATAATACAAAGTTGGTTAATTCATCTTCATATCCTTTAATATAAAGGTGAATGATTGCAATCTTATTTAACTCCTGAATAAGTGCCTTTTGTACTCTATGTACAGCTCTGGCAAATCTAATATCAAGTATTGCAAGATTCTTGCCTTCACCAGTAGATTCATCGAAGCCCAGAAACGATTTAGGGACACGTAGAGCTGCGAGCATTTTTTTCTGGATATATTCTATATCCGCAATTTCGGAGAGATTCTGAGCCCCAGCAAGTGTTTCTATGGGCATTGGAAGTGAGGGGTCTCTTAATGGAACAAAAAAGTCCTGATCTACAGCCAAAGGATTGTATCTTGTGTCCTGTTGACCATTATTGCTGTTAACAATATTAACCCTCTTAAAGTTGTTTGCAATCTTATCTATATAAGCATCAACATCTTTATCATCCATGTTACCCACAAATACCTTATAAACTCTACGTTCAGGTGCACGTGTTGAACGGTACACAAGCATAGCATCTTCAGATAAAAGTAATTGTTTCCAAATCCTTCTTACTTTTTCAAGCATTGAATTGTGTACAACAATTCCATTAGCATAAAAATTATGATCTGGATGTTCAACATATATATCATATGTATCAGTAAACTCAGATAATTCAATTGACGTTATCGGTTCTAAAATAAAATTATCTGTAAGTCTGTTTTGTAAATCGTTAATCTTTGGTTGTTTTAATTTACTTGAATAATAATTTATACTATAGGCGTTAAAATAATTTCCAAAAGTTAATCGGTTTCGTTTTAATATCTTTCCTGATTTATATCCTAAACCTTGTATTAATATTTTTATATCTTTTATTAAATCTAGGTTACATAATTCAAAGGTAAAACGACTACAATTCCATTTATCAACAAATATTGAGCCGTCTGCTAAATACAATCCATTTAAAAACGCTTCTCTGATTGATGTTGTTGCTTGAAAAACCCATGAAGGAATTCTTTTTGTATGTGCCGTACCAATAAAACCCATTCTTCTAAATATGGTAACTAAACATTTTGAATGAACTCTGTAATTTGACGTCTTTTTACCATCTCTTAATTTATCTATTTTACCAATTCTACCTGTAAATTTTTGTAACAAATAGATGTATCTTTCGTTTATTTCTTCTTCAACTCCGCGAGCAAATAACAAACTGTTTTTATCAATACTACCGTCACCAATCATAAACCCAAATAATTCAGCAAATTCTTCAGTTACATGATCGGGGATTAAATCAATGTTGTCCCAATAATGATTCTTTTTAGAGTAGTTTTGTGATTTTTCAATGTCTTCTGGCTCTGATTTGTCAATATAAACATCTTTATTAATATTATGTTCTTTATCTATAACCAACAAATCGCCAATTTTAAAATCCAATGTATTTTTATATTTAAATGTATTTGTTTGTTTATTATAATACATTAATTTATGTTCTTCTGATACATCTACAAAATTGTGTTTTGTGGATAACTTGTAGCATTGTTTTTGTCCTGAATGAATAACATCTAATACTTTTGAAAATTCTTCTTCTTGAGTTTTAGTATTAAAAGATAACACCATATCATCGGTTGTTATATTTTGTATTTCTTTGTACCCGTCAGAAGTGTTGATACACGTGGTTTTTGCAAGGCAAGTACCGTACGGTAAGCGTCTATCGTCACCAAGAAGTCTGAAGTGGGCTATCTCAAATGAATTAAACTCAATATTTTTATCCTTCCAATAAAATGTAATATTTTTTTCTTTTTTCCAAGCATCGTAAGTTGTTACATTTGTAAACCCTGGTTCAACCCTAGTAATTTCAACATTGGGTAATTGGGTTACGCCTACAACACCTAATTTTGGTACAATTTTACAATATATGAAATTATCACCATATTTACAATTTGATACAAATACACCGTTCCTACTGATTTTCAATGACTTATCCCTGGAACAGATGGGGAAGTTGTGTCTATCCTGTTCCCCATTTTTACCAACAACCTCCATGCAATAAGCATCATATTTTTCTGTAAGTAATTGAATACCAGTAACTTTATGATTAATTATTTGATTTTTTGTTTTACTTTTTGAAATCGACATAGCACTTTTAAATCGATTATTATTTTTTATTTCTGGCTTTAGTGAAGCAAAAAATTCATAATAATTAGTTAACGTTTTTCTTTTTATTAAATTAACCAAAGTCGTACCATTCAATGATTTTTGTAAATCCTTTCTAAAATGAATATTTGTTATTTTGAATAATTTTAAAAATTCTAAGTCGTTTTTAAGAACAAAAGCCAAATTATGTACACCAATAAATTCTTTTTCCTCTTGTATAAGTTTTATTATGTAATTAAGGCAATCATCATCTAATTTTAAAGTCATTTTGTCGCGAGTACTAATTTTATACTCTTCATTAGACCAATGAGATAACATAGCATTAATTGTTATGCTATTATGAGTATCATGTAAATCACTATTATTATATTCTTTAAAATATTGGGGGTAAATACCGCTCATTTCTTCCGACATTCTTTTCTTTCTTTTATCTGAACGTAAAAATTTATCAATACCAGCCATTCTTCTTTCTATAATATCTGGTCTTTTAAAATTTCCATTCGCTATATCTGCATGTAATTTGATGTGATTTAATCTGGTTAACCTTTCTAAATTATTAACATCATTATCTAATTTATTAAAATTCTTATGGTGCGTATAAAAAGTTTCATCAATTACTTTTTCATAAACAGAATCTCTAACCGTATCTTCGGCAACAATTCTATGTGTATAGTTAAAATGATTTGTACTTGGGTTATACACTTTTTCGTATCCAACCAAATCATCTATTGGTTTATTTGATGTTCTTGTATAAAACGGCATGAGGCTATCACCATTTTTTAGGTCTTCAGCTTTCCTATGCACACCATTTCTTAGTATAAATTCATGATCTGGTGTTGTTTCTACATATGTGTCATCGTCTAATGTTACTTTAATAATGTCAGAATTTTTTCTTGTCAAATCGCACCAAATAATTTTTCCTGGTAACACTTTGTTTGTTTTATCTTGAATTGAGTATGTCCAGATTTCTTTTTCGGGATCATTTTTTAAACGTTCAGAAATTTCTTTGATGGAAACTATCTCACCATTTAATAACGGTATCATAGAATCTTCTTTTACTGGAAGATTGCGTGCCCAACTGACCAGATTCGTGTTGATATCAAGCTTGTTTTCAAACAGATCAATCAGTTCATTCTTTATTCTTGAACTTTCAGAATAAACAGTAAGAATTTTGCCTTGTTCTGAACTCGTACATGCCTCATCTGCAAATATATCGAGTGCTACACCTATTTCTGGAGTGTTATGTGAAAAGATTGTATCGGTTGCAAAATTTTTATATCCTGGTACCGTTAAATCATATACTGGAACAACACCATGTGGCACTATTGAAACAATTTTATGATTTATGATAACTTCTTTTTTTTCATTTTTATAATGAGCGTCAGGATGTTTTTCAATACCATAAGCCACCAAAAATGTAACCCAATCATTATATCCAGATGCAACAATATCTCTCTGAAGTTTTCTGTAAGATACATTAAGAGCTGTTGCTGTTTTTTTAAGTGTTTTTTCTTTTTTTGCCACATCCACAATTAAATCGAATGGTATGTGAAAAAATGCAGGATTTTTATCCCCAGATCTTTCGCCATTCCAATGATGTTTATTATCAGTACGTTTACCGATCTCAAGCATTTTTGCTCTATATTCTGGATTTTGCCAAAGTTTTTTATTAACTATTTTAGCGTGATAACTTCTATGCTCATTAATATTCATAATTTCAAGATTTTCTGGTAGATTATTTTTACCGTTAAAATCTAAATGATGAACTTCTTCTATAGAATTGTCCACTTTTTTACCATAAAACCATTCAGCCACCAATGTGTGTTCCGCAACCCATCCGTGATGACCTTCGTCTTTATTACAAGTATAAACCCAATTATATTTTTCGTTGTTATAAAATGATTTACGATAAAATGGCATCATAGAATCACCAGGTTTTAAATTTTCAACTATCTCAAAAGTACCGTCTCTTTTTAGAAATCTATGATCAATTGTTGCTATAATAAATTTTCCATCATCAAATGTAATTTTATAAGTCATTTCATCCCTTGTATAATGTGCGTTTCGCGCCAACGCTGGTACTACTTTTTTAAGGTTATGATCATATGCGTATGTTATAAATTCATAATCACGACCTTTTGCTGCCAATTCTGAAATCCACTTTAACCCATCTAATGTAACTATCTGAGTATCAGCAATACAGAATTCCATTGCCTCATAATCATAATATGATGCGATTCTGGTAGGTTCATAGTATACAGCCTTCTGATATAACTCAGAATCAATTTTCTTCCATTGATTCTGTAAGTATAATGTTTGTTGCGCTTCTAACCTTTTTTGTTCGAGAGCATCTTTATCAAGATCAGCAAATGATTTTGGATCAATGATGAATGTTGGAGTATCGGCTTCTTTACCTAATACGCGTCCTAATTTTTGAAATATTGTTTTGTTATCACTCATAGTTTTGTTATTAAATTACATAATCGCATTCTACATATGGTATATAAATATAGTTTTGTAATGCGATAACCCATTCTTTTTTCATTACATAGGTTGTTACGGGATCGTTTGTTTCATCACAAACACCCTTTGGTTCTAGTTTCCCGCTAATTTTATCTCTACTCTTACCTACATTGGTTGGAGTATTTTTATTGACATATCCGACAGAGTTAACTTTTGATATAAGTACATTACCTTTTCTTAATTTTACAAGCATGTTAACTTTATTTATCTTTATCTTTATATCTATTAATATTACCAAAAACCCAGGAAAAGTCACGTGTGTTTCGAATAATATTTTCATTTGCCATCTTTTCGTAGCTTTTATCTGGATCTGGACTACTTAAAACACTATCCAACATTGTAGTACTTCTTGTTTCTGTTGTGTTTGAACTAATCTTCCAGCTATCTAGCATTGCTTTTGTCATACTGTCTGACTTTTCAAGTCTTCTGAAAGAACTATTTGCAACAAACAGGCACATACCCAAAGCAAAAATAAGGTCATCATGTGATCCTTTCATATGATCGGGTCTTCCGTTTCTATAAATGAATTTTCTCATTTCAAAAATAACTCTTTCACTTCTTACTTTAAAGTCACCTCTTGATACTGCTTCTTCCAATGCTGCGACTATTTGACCTCTCCTATTTTTCTTTGCGAAATTAATACCAGGAATTGCATCTTTATCTGGTAAATAGAATGCTTCTATATCATCCAGTGTGTCATAATGATATAATTTCTTTGGGAAATTCATTTCTTTTAATTTGGTAGTTGCAGCGATACCCATACCACCAGTAATATCAAAAGTTGTCATTGCATTATAAAGTTGTGAGTATTTAAATACAACTTGAGCTGCAATATCTGGTTGTACTTTTCCATGATATTCCAATACTTGTTCGTATGTATCATAATCAATAATGCAGTAACCCGTAGCATCTTCAGAATCGCCTCTGGATACATCGAGAGCGGCAATGTACCTATGATCTTTTTGTGGTAAAGACCATATCCACACATTATTTTCCCACTCTTTATCTTTCATTGCGGGTTCCCTAACATTATCCGTTTGTTGTTTTTGGATAATTCTACCATCAATAACGTTGTCACCTGAACCAACAAAATCACTCTCAATTTCCTGGCTGATCATTCTCTTGTTCAAGTTCATATCACGACACATATTTTCGTACCATGTTGAATGATACTTATATCCATCATCAACTAATTTTTCCTTAATTTCTTGACTTAATAAAAGCGCACCATGTATTACATGGTCTGTTTTTTCTTCAGTTGGTTTATCAATCCACCCAATCATATCCTCAGTTTTAATCATACGCAGATCCTTGTTATAACGAGGATCTTCATACCATTTTAAGTGTGTAATTTTGTATTGATTAATTTTTGCGACAGCTGCTTCGTAAACGGGATAATAAATTTCATCCATTCCGTTAGGTGTATTGTGAGTTAAAAACCCGTTATATATTACAGAGTGATCAAAATCAAATAATTCGTTTTTATTATCGGGTAACGAAAAATCGTAAGTAAAATTATTTGATTTTTCTATGCTTTTTATTGGTGTCCAGATTAAATTATCATCAACAACACTATTATCAACATTATCA
>Ga0007792_10000438_pt1 | contig 14981 bp, 12 predicted proteins | sample CryBogmetaGMA6M_FD_60371 | JGI IMG/M metagenome (GOLD analysis project Ga0007792, IMG submission 60371) | Freshwater microbial communities from Crystal Bog, Wisconsin, USA - MA6M | ecosystem: Environmental > Aquatic > Freshwater > Lake | place: Crystal Bog, Wisconsin, USA | collected 2009-07-06
GTGCAAGCCTTGGCGCGTTCTGATCAAACCTTGCGCACCTCAAGTGCCAAGCAGAGTTTGCAACTCAACCTGGCTGACTTGACAGACCGCGAGCGTGATGTGATGCACTTGGTGGTCGAGGGCTTGCCAAACAAACTGATTGCGGATCAGCTGGACATTAGCGTGCGTACCGTTGAAGTGCACCGTGCGCGTGTGTTCGACAAAATGGATGTGAAGTCGGCCGTGGAGTTGGCCAATCTGTTGCGCAGCGAGTGAGTTACTTCTCGCCCTTCTCCGCGTCGGCAGCCTCTTGCTGCGCGGCCGCATGCGCAGCCTCTGTGTCACCACGGCCTGAGAACATGGTCCACCACACAATTAAGACCAAGATGCAACCGGCCCCCAGCGCTTCTAGCAAAATTAACAGCATGAGACAAATCCTGTGGCGTTTGACGTGGGCCTTGATTGTAGGAAGCTTGGCCGCCTGCGGCACGTCGCACCGTGCGCCGCTGCATGACTCGGGCCGTCCCTACCCCGTCGCTCGCCCTAGCGCAGAGACGCCACGGGCGAGCGGTGCGCTGGCCGGCATGCCGGGCACGCCTAGCCCGCAGCAAAGTTACCGAAGCCGCTGGGTCGCCGTTTCTTGGAATGAAATCCCCGGTTGGCAAAACGATGAAATGCAAGACGCATGGAATGCGTGGCTGCAAAACTGTGAGCGCCCCGGCCCTCTGTTCGGGCCCTTGTGCCGCGACGTGCGTCAGCTCATGCTCGGCAGCGACGATGACCGAAGGTTGTGGATGATGAGCCACTTGCAACCCTATCGGGTTGAATCCCTCGACGGCAGCGCGGATGGTTTGCTCACCAGCTACTACGAGCCCTTGTTTGATGCCTCCGCTCAAATGCGCCCAGGTTTTGGTGTGCCGTTGTATGCCCCGCCCGATGGGTTGGTTGAGGCCCGTCGCGCGGGCCGCCCGTGGTTCAGCCGCCAAGAAATAGACACGAATTCGCAAGCCGCAGAGGCCTTGCGTGGCCGTGAGGTCGCGTGGCTTGCCGACCCGATTGACGCCTTGGTGTTGCACATCCAAGGCTCAGGCCGAGTGCGCATCACCAACGACGACGGCACGACGCGCATCGTGCGTTTGGCATTTGCGGGCTCGAACGAGCAGCCCTATCAAAGTGTCGGCCGCTGGTTGCTAGACCGTGGCTTGATTCGCGATGCCTCATGGCCCGGCATCAAAGCCTGGATCGTCAGCACGCAACAAAGCAACCCGCGCTTGGTGCAAGAGATGTTCTGGAGCAATCCGCGCTATGTGTTCTTCCGCGAAGAAGTGCGCAGCGCAGCCGATGCCGATCTTGGCCCGCGCGGCGCACAAGGTGTGCCTCTCACCGCAGGGCGTTCCATCGCGGTGGACAAAGATGCCATCCCCTACGGCACGCCGGTATGGTTAGCGAGTGCGGGACCGAACGCTAATCTACAGCGCTTGGTATTTGCGCAGGACACGGGCAGCGCCATCGTGGGTGCCGTGCGTGCGGATTATTTTGCGGGCACAGGGCCTGAGGCAGGTGATTTTGCTGGGCGTATGAAGCAAGGTTTGCGTTTGTGGGTGTTGTGGCCGCGCCAAAACTAAGGTAATTACTGTCGAGAAAAGCCCTCTTGTTGAGGGCTTTTTAATGTTCAAACGTGTTTTGATTTCTTGCTGGGTGTCACATGCGTCAGTGGCAAAGCCCCGCTGGCCTTGACTTCGCCAAGCGAAAAACTGGTGTGCATGTCTTTCACATGTGGCAAATTAAGCAGGACATGTCTGGCAAATTGGCTAAAGCTTTCCAAGTTTTGCGACACCACTTGCAGCTCAAATGTGCCTGTGCCGCTGATGTAGTGGCATGTGACGATTTCTGGAATTTTACGAATCGCAGTTTCTAGTTTGCGTGTCACGTCGCCGGAATTACGCTCGGCATCCAGGCGCACAAAGGCTAGGACGCCCAAGCCGATTTTGTGGCGGTTGATTTCAGCTCGGTAACCGGTGATGTAGCCCTCCTCCTCTAAGACCCGAACACGACGCCAACACGGCGCCGCGCTGAGCCCAACGCGCTGCGCTAAATCAGCGTTGGTTAGGCGTGCATCGGTCTGAAGCTCACGCAATATCGCAAGATCAAAGTTATCGAGGGTTTCCATGTAAGAGCCTTAACGTTTCGCTAATTTGAGGATTTTAGAAAGAATATTGCGGTAAGCATGCGAATGGACGAATAAATAGAAAGCCTTTATCCAGAAGTGCGGCCTACACTTTGCCTAGAAGCAAAAAAACGGAGACACACATGAACGCCCCCTTACCCGAGCACATTCGCCGCGCACTCGCTGCCGTGACGCTGGACGACAAATACAGCCTCGAAACTGGGCGTGCCTTCATGAGCGGTGTGCAAGCTTTGGTCAAGCTGCCCATGTTGCAGCGTCAACGCGATGCTTTGCAAGGCAAAAACACCGCAGGATTTATCAGTGGTTATCGCGGCTCGCCTTTGGGTACCTATGACCAAGCGCTGTGGAAGGCTAAGCCCTACCTGCAAGCGCAAAACATTGTGTTTCAGCCTGGGGTGAACGAAGAGCTGGCTGCGACCGCCTTGTGGGGCACGCAGCAACTGGGCTTCGCCCCGCCCGGCAGCAACAAGTTTGACGGGGTATTCGGCATTTGGTACGGCAAAGGCCCGGGCGTGGACCGCTGTTCGGATGTGTTCAAACACGCCAACATGGCGGGCACGACCCCGTGGGGCGGCGTGTTGGCTGTGGCGGGCGATGATCATGTGGCGAAAAGCTCCACTGCCGCACACCAAAGCGACCACATCTTCAAGGCCTGCGGCACACCGGTTTTCTTCCCGAGCAGCGTGCAGGAGATTTTGGATTTGGGTTTGCACGCCATCGCCATGAGCCGCTTCAGCGGCCTGTGGTCGGGCATGAAAACGATTCAAGAAATCGTGGAATCCAGCGCCACCGCGGTGATTGACCCCGAGCGGGTGCAAATCGTGATTCCAGAGTTCGAGATGCCGCCCGGGGGTGTCCACATTCGCTGGCCCGATGACGCGCTGAGTCAAGAGGCGCGCTTGTTTGACTACAAGTGGTACGCCGCGCTTGCTTATGTGCGCGCCAACCGTTTGAACCACAACGTGATTGAAGGTCCGAATGACCGGCTCGGTTTGATCGCCAGCGGCAAGGCCTATAACGACACGCGTCAAGCCTTGTTGGACCTCGGCTTAGACGACGACACCTGTCGTCGTCTTGGCATCCGTTTGCACAAAGTGGCGGTGGTGTGGCCGCTGGACGCGCAGCTCACGCGTGAATTCGCCAGTGGCTTGCAAGAGATTTTGGTGATCGAAGAAAAGCGCCAAGTCATTGAGTACCAACTCAAAGAAGAGTTGTACAACTGGCGCGCCGATGTGCGGCCCAATGTGTTGGGCAAGTTCAACGACATGGGCGAGACCCAGGGCCATGAAACCCCCTTCGGTGGCGGCGGCGAATGGTCCATGCCCAACCCCAGTGCCAACACCTTGTTGCGCGCCAATGCCGATCTGAACCCTTCTCTGATTGCCAAAGCCATTGCCCAGCGCGTGCTCAAGCTTGGCGTGGATGCCGACATCAGCGCGCGCATCCACGCGCAGCTGGCCATCATCAGCGGCAAAGAGCAGGCGACGGCGGCGGTGCATCTGAAGGCCGATCGTCAACCGTGGTTCTGCTCGGGTTGTCCGCACAACACGTCTACCAAAGTGCCCGAGGGCTCGCGTGCAATGGCTGGCATTGGTTGCCACTTTATGACGCTGTGGATGGATCGCAATACCGATGGGTTCACACAAATGGGCGGTGAAGGCGTGCCTTGGGTGGGGCAACAGCCGTTTGTGAACGACAAGCACATCTTCGCCAACTTGGGCGATGGCACGTATTTCCACAGCGGCAGCTTGGCCGTGCGGCAAAGCATTGCGGCGGGCGTGAACATCACCTACAAAATTTTGTACAACGACGCGGTGGCCATGACCGGTGGGCAACCGGTGGGTGAGCGCCCTGAGGGCCACAGCGTGTTGCAAATCGCACAAAGCATGAAGGCCGAAGGCGCGCAACGCATCGCTGTGGTGACCGACGAGCCTGAAAAATACGAAGGCGCAGACTTGGTCAGCGGGGTGTCCGTGTTCCACCGCGACGAGCTCGATCGCATCCAGCGTGAGATGCGCGAAGTCAAGGGCTGCACCGTCATCATTTACGACCAAACGTGCGCGACAGAAAAACGCCGCCGTCGCAAACGCGGCACGATGGTGGACCCCGCGGTGCGAGTGTTGATCAACGAGTTGGTTTGCGAGGGCTGCGGCGACTGCGGCGTTCAAAGCAACTGTATGAGCGTGGAGCCGCTAGAGACCGAGTTTGGACGCAAGCGCACCATCAACCAAAGCACCTGCAACAAAGACCTCAGTTGTTTGAAAGGCTTCTGCCCCAGCTTCGTCACGGTGGAGGGCGGGCAGCTAAAGAAGAAGGCCCAAGGCGTGTCACGCATTGCCTTGCCAGAGGCCGCACTGCCAGAGCCCCGCTTGCCGGACATCACGCAACCGTGGGCCACGGTGGTGGCCGGTGTGGGTGGCACAGGCGTCATCACCATCGGGCAGTTGCTTGGCATGGCCGCGCACATCGAAGGCAAAGGCATCGTCACGCAGGACGCGGCAGGCTTGGCGCAAAAAGGCGGTGCAACCTGGAGCCATGTGTTGATCGCCAGTACCCAAGCGGACATTCGTACCACGCGCGTCAGCACGGCATCGGCGGACCTCGTCATGGGTTGCGACCCCATCGTTACCGCACACAAAGAAACGCTGCAGCGCATGCGCGCAGGCCGCACCCATGTGGCGCTCAACGCCCACAGCGCGCCCACGGCGGCATTTGTGCGCGACGCCAATTGGCAAAACCCAGGCGAGGCCTGCATCGCTGAAATCGCACACGCTGTCGGCGCAGAAGGCGTGAGTGCGTTTGATGCAGACCGCGTCGCGACACAGGTGTTGGGCGACAGCATCTATGTGAACCCCATGATCCTTGGCTTCGCTTGGCAAAAGGGCTGGCTGCCCTTGGGCTTTGAAGCCTTGATGCGGGCCATCGAGCTCAACGACATGGCTGTTGCGCAAAACAAAGCGGCCTTTGCTTGGGGGCGTCACTGCGCCCAGCATTGGGAGGTGGTGGCGAGCCTGCTGGCACCTGAGCAAATCGTGCAGTTTCACAAACCCGCGGGCGTGGACGACGTGATTGAAAAGCGCGTGGCATTTTTGACTGACTATCAGAACGTTGCCTACGCCAACAGCTACCGGGCCGTGGTGGAGCGCGTGCGCGCAGCCGAGGCTTCGCTGCACAAATCCACACTCACAGAAGCCGTGGCACGTAACCTCTTCAAGCTCATGGCTTACAAAGACGAGTACGAGGTCGCGCGTTTGCACACCGATGCCGCGTTCTTGCACAAGATCGAGGGCATGTTCGAGGGCGACTACACACTCAACTACCACTTGGCACCGCCCCGCATCGCCAAAACCAACGCAAAAGGCGAGTTGCAAAAGCAAAAGTTTGGGCCACTCATGCTGACGGGCTTCAAGCTGCTCAAGCGTTTCAAAGGCTTGCGTGGGTCAGCGTTGGATGTGTTTGGCCACACCGAAGAGCGGCGAACCGAACGCGCCCTGATTGCCCAATACCTCACCAGTGTGGAGGTGCTGGTGAGCCAGCTCAACGCCCGCAACCATGGACTGGCGGTGGACATAGCGCGAATCCCTGAGCAAATCAAAGGATTTGGTCATGTCAAAGCCCGCCATCTGGCGGTAGCCCGTGAGAAGTGGGAGGGGCTGAAAGCGCAGTGGTCAGCCCTTAAATAAGGGGGCAAGCCAGCCGCATACAATCCGCGGTTGGTCTGCTGGGGCGTTTTGCACCCCAGCAGCAGTCCCTCAATTAGGAGCTTGACCGTGTTGATTTCTTCTGCTTTTGCCCAAACCGCTCCTGCCGCTGCTGCAGGTAATGACATCATGTCTTCCCTCACTGGGATGCTGCCTTTGGTGTTGATGTTCGTGGTCTTGTATTTCGTGATGATTCGTCCACAGATGAAGCGTCAAAAAGAACACAAAGCCATGATCGAGGCGATCGCCAAAGGCGACGAAGTCGCCACCGTTGGCGGCTTGCTCGGCAAAGTGACCAAGTTGTCTGAAAGCACTGTGAGCGTGGAAATCGCCGCAGGTGTTGAAGTCCAAGTCCAGCGCCAAGCTGTTGTGCAGGTGTTGCCTAAAGGCTCGCTGTAATTTTTAGCCCTTGACGACGAAGCGACCATGAACCGTTACCCCCTTTGGAAGTACGCGATCATCGTGATCGCTTTGTTGATCGGCAGCATCTACACGCTGCCTAACTTTTTTGGCGAAGCGCCTGCGGTGCAGGTGTCGGCTGCCAAGTCATCGGTCAAGGTGGATGCCGCCTTGCAAGTGCGCGTGCAAACGGCCTTGCAAGCGGCCAACCTCACCCCCGATGTGGTGACCTTGGACAACGGATCGCTCAAGGTTCGCTTTGACACCACCGACAACCAGCTCAAAGCCAAGGACGCGATTCAGCAAGCCTTGGTGCCCGACGCCAACGACGCCTCGTATGTGGTGGCTTTGAATTTGTTGGCCCGCTCTCCCGCATGGCTGACCGCGCTTCACGCAGCGCCTATGTATTTGGGCCTCGATTTGCGAGGTGGCGTGCACTTCATGTTGCAAGTTGACATGCCTGCCGCGCTGACCAAAAAGGCCGAGTCTTTGGCCGGTGACATTCGCACGGGTTTGCGCGAAAAGAACGTGCGCCACAGCGGCATCAGCCGCAACAACCAAACCATTGAAATTCGCTTCCGCGAAATGGCGACGCTCGAAGCTGCGCAACGCGTGATTCAAGACCAGTTCTTAGACTTGCAAACCACCAGCGCGCCAGATGGCGCGGACTTCAAGCTCACCGCTGTGATTAACCCCGTGGCGGCCAAGCGTGTGCAAGAGCAAGCCATCAAGCAAAACATCACCACCCTGCACAACCGTATCAACGAGTTGGGCGTGGCCGAGCCTGTGATTCAGCAGCAAGGGACTGACCGCATCGTGGTGCAGTTGCCGGGCGTGCAAGACACGGCCAAGGCCAAAGACATTTTGGGTCGCACCGCCACGCTGGAAATCCGCATGGTGGACGACAGCGCCGAAGCGCGCAGTGCTGAGTTTGGCAACGGTCCCGTGCCATTTGGGACCGAGCGTTTCTTAGACCGCAGCGGTCAAGCGGTGATCGTGAAGAAGCAAGTCATCTTGACCGGCGAGAACCTCACCGACGCGCAGCCTGGCTTTGACACCCAAAACCAAGAAGCCGCCGTGCACTTGACGCTCGACGCCAAAGGCGCGCGCATTTTCAAAGACGTGACCCGCGAGAGCGTGGGCAAGCGCATGGCCATCTTGCTGTTTGAAAAAGGCAAGGGCGAAGTCGTGACTGCGCCTGTGATCCGCAGTGAAATCGGTGGCGGCCGCGTGCAAATTTCTGGCCGCATGAGCACCACAGAAGCCAATGACACCGCCTTGCTGTTGCGCGCGGGCTCACTCGCTGCGCCGATGGAAATCATCGAAGAGCGCACCATCGGCCCAAGCCTCGGGGCTGAAAACATTGCCAAAGGCTTCGACTCCGTCACTTGGGGCTTTGTGGCCGTGACCGGTTTCATGTGCATTTATTACATGTTGTTTGGCGTGTTCTCCAGCGTCTCGCTGGCGGTCAACTTGTTGCTCTTGGTGGCGGTGCTCTCCATGTTGCAAGCCACGCTCACCTTGCCTGGCATGGCCGCGATGGCCTTGGTGCTGGGTATGGCGATTGACGCCAACGTGTTGATCAACGAACGCGTGCGCGAAGAGTTACGCAACGGCGCGTCGCCTCAGTCGGCCATTCACGCGGGCTACGACCGCGCTTGGGCCACCATCCTCGACTCCAACGTCACCACCTTGATTGCGGGTTTGGCATTGTTGGCCTTTGGCTCCGGCCCTGTGCGCGGCTTTGCCGTGGTGCATTGCTTGGGCATTTTGACCAGCATGTTCTCCGCGGTGTTCTTCTCGCGTGGCTTGGTCAACGTTTGGTACGGTCGCAAGAAGAAATTGCAAGGCGTCTCTATTGGCACCGTGTGGCGCGCTTAAGCGATCAGTTGCAGAAAGAAATTTGAGTCATGGAATTCTTCAAAATCCGTAAAGACATCCCGTTCATGCGGCATGCCGTGGCGTTCAACGCCATCTCGTTCATCACGTTCTTGGCGGCGGTGTTCTTCTTGTTCAACCGTGGCCTTCACCTGTCGGTGGAGTTCACGGGCGGTACGCTGATGGAAGTCAGCTACAGCCAACCGGCAGACCTGAATGCTGTGCGCGACCAAATCGCGAAGCTCGGTTTCTCCGACGTGCAAGTGCAAAACTTTGGCACAGCGCGTGATGTGATGATCCGCATGCCCGCCGTGAAGGGCCAGAGCTCAGCGCAGCAAAGCGAACAAGTGTTGACGGCGCTCAAAAGCACCGACGCGCAAGTGCAACTGCGTCGCACCGAATTCGTTGGCCCGCAAGTCGGAGACGAGTTGGCGGTGGACGGCCTGAAGGCCTTGGCCTTTGTGGTGGTCGGCATCATGATTTATTTGGCCATGCGCTTCGAGTGGAAGTTTGCCGTGGCTGCCATCATTGCCAACTTGCATGACGTGATCATCATCTTGGGATTTTTCGCCTTTTTCCAGTGGGAGTTTTCTTTGCCCGTGTTGGCCGCGGTGCTCGCGGTGCTGGGCTATTCGGTGAACGAATCGGTGGTGATCTTTGACCGTATTCGTGAGAACTTCCGTCGCTATCGCAAGATGAACACGGTTGAAATCATCGACAACGCCATCACCTCCACCATCAGCCGCACCATCATCACCCACGGCTGTACGCAGCTCATGGTGTTGTCCATGTTGTTGTTCGGGGGCGCAACACTGCACTACTTTGCGCTGGCGCTGACCATTGGCATTTGCTTTGGCATTTATTCATCCGTGTTCGTGGCCGCAGCCATCGCCATGTGGCTGGGCATCCGTCGTGATGACCTCATCAAGCACACGGGCACCAAAGTGGTGGGCGATCCGGACGATGAAAATTCTGGCGCGGTGGTCTGACCACGTTCAGTCATTCATGTGACTTAAAAAAGGGTTTACCCCTTTGCGATTGAAGCTTTCGATGCGTAGCATCCGCGTCTTAGACACACGGACTTCCATCGAAGGTATCTGGTTTGACACGCAACGACTTCATCTTAGAAACCAAGAATCTGACGCGTGAGTTCAAGGGCTTTGTCGCCGTTGACAGCGTCAATCTTCAAATCAAACGAGGCGCGATTCACGCGTTGATCGGCCCCAATGGCGCGGGCAAGACCACCGTCTTCAATTTGCTCACCAAATTTCTACCGGCGAGCGCGGGCCAAATCATTTACAACGGCCAAGACATCACCTCGCTCAAAGCTGCCGAGGTGGCTCGCATGGGCATGGTCCGGTCGTTCCAAATCTCTGCGGTGTTCCCGCACCTGAGCGTCTTAGAAAACGTGCGCGTTGGGTTGCAGCGCAAGCTGGGCACCAGCTTTCATTTTTGGAAATCGGAGAGCAGCCTTAATGCTTTGAACGAGCAAGCCATGCACTTGCTTGATCAAGTGGACTTGGCCAGTTTTGCGCAAACCCAAACCGTGGAGCTACCCTACGGGCGCAAGCGCGCACTCGAGCTGGCCACCACTCTCGCCCTGGACCCGGAGCTGATGTTGCTGGACGAACCCACCCAAGGCATGGGCCACGAAGATGTGGGCCGTGTGGTCGATTTGATTCGTAAAGTGGCGGCCAACCGCACGGTGCTGATGGTCGAGCACAACATGAACGTGGTGGCTGATTTGTCTGACACCATCACGGTTTTGGCGCGAGGCTCCGTTCTGGCTGAGGGCCCGTATGCGCAAGTCTCCAAGGATGCCCGCGTGCTGGAGGCCTATGTGGGCACGGTCGAGGAGGCGGCATGAGTCAACCTCTCTTGAAGGTCGCCGGCCTAGACTCTTGGTACGGTGAATCGCACATCTTGCACGGTGTGAACTTTGAAATTCATGAAGGTGAGTTGGTCACCTTGCTTGGACGCAATGGCGCAGGTCGCTCGACCACCGTCAAGTCCATCCTTGGGTTAACGGGGCGACGAACGGGCTCCGTGCAAATAGACGGCATCGAAACCATCGGCCTGCAAACCAATCAAATCGCACGCTTGGGGTTGGGGTACTGCCCCGAAGAGCGCGCCATTTTTTCATCGCTCAGCTGCGAGGAAAACCTCATGCTTCCGCCCAAGATTGGCCCCGGCGGCATGTCGGTGGCAGAAATCTACGAGATGTTTCCCAACCTGTACGAGCGACGGAACAGCCAAGGCACGCGCTTATCGGGGGGCGAGCAACAGATGTTGGCCATGGCGCGCATCCTGCGTTCGGGCGCGCGTATTTTGTTGCTCGATGAAATCACCGAAGGCTTGGCTCCGGTGATCGTGCAAACACTGGGTCGCGTGATTCGGCAACTCAAGGCCAAGGGTTTGACGATTGTGCTGATTGAACAAAATTTCCGATTCGCAGCACCGCTGGCGGACCGGCACTATGTGATGGAGCATGGCCAGATCGTGGCCACAGTTCACAAAAATGAACTCGATAACAAGGCAGACATGCTGAACGAGTATCTGGGCGTCTGAGCCTTTATCAACAGGAGCAAATTATGAAGCGTCATTTCGTTACCTCTGCCATCGCTGCTGCGACGGCTGTTTTTTTGGCTGGTGTGTCCACGGCCGCGATGGCTCAAGGCAAGCTGTCGGGTGACAGCGTGAAGATTGGTGTGTTGACGGATATGTCGGGCGTCTACGCCGACTACGGCGGCCCCGGTGCTGTGGCCGCTGCCAAGATGGCAGTGCAAGACTTTGGCGGCAAGATGTTTGGCAAGCCGATTGAAGTGGTCAATGCCGATCACCAAAACAAACCCGACATCGCTAAGAACATCACCCAGCAATGGTTTGACCGCGACGGTGTGGACATGACGGTGGAGAACTTGAACTCTGCGGTGGCGTTGACGGTTCAGGCCTTGGGCAAAGAGAAAAACAAAATCACGATCGTGACAGGTGCGGCAACTGCGCGCATGACCAACGAAGATTGCGCCCCCGGAACCGGCGTGCATTATCTGATGGACACCATCGCCTTGAGCAACGTGGTGGGCAAAGCCATTGTGAAAGACGGCGGCGACAGTTGGTTCTTCTTGACGGCGGACTACGCGTTTGGCCACTCCCTTGAGAAAGACACGGGCGATGTTGTCAAGGCCGCAGGCGGCACAGTCAAGGGCGCTGTGCGTCACCCCCTGTCTACCGGCGACTTCTCATCCTTCTTGCTGCAAGCGCAAAGTTCGGGTGCCAAAGTGGTGGGCTTGGCGAACGCTGGTGGCGATACGGTGAACAGCATCAAGGCGGCGGCTGAATTTGGTTTGACCAAGAAACAAAACTTGGCAGCCTTGTTGATGCTGCTGACCGACGTGCACGCGATTGGCTTGAACACCGCACAAGGTTTGTATCTGACCGAAGGCTGGTACTGGGACTTGAACCCCGAGACACGCGCTTGGGCTCAAAAGTACGAAGCGGTGATGAAGAAGAAGCCCAACTCCAACCACGCCTCGGTGTACTCATCGACCATGCATTACCTGAAGGCGGTTCAAGCGGCTGGGACGGATGACACCGCCGCCGTGATGAAGAAGATGCAGGACACCCCCATCAATGACATGTTTGCCAAAAACGGCAAACTCCGCGTCGATGGCCGCATGGTGCATGACATGTATTTGTTCCAAGTCAAAACACCGGCTGAGTCAAAAGGCCCATGGGACTACTACAACCTCAAAGGCACGATCAAAGGTGAAGACGCCTTCTTACCTTTGGCTCAAAGCCGTTGCGCTGCGCTGAAGAAGTAAATCGCTAGAACTGAAACGACGGGTCGCAGGCTGCGACCCGTCATATTGCACCGGACTGTATGACTGAAATTTTTGGCGTGCCGATTCAAGCCTTGATGGGGCAACTCATGCTTGGCTTGGTGAACGGCTCTTTTTATGCCATCTTGTCGTTGGGGCTTGCCGTGATTTTCGGCATGCTCAACATCGTCAACTTTGCGCATGGCGCGCTCTACATGGCAGGCGCTTTTTTTGCGTGGATGCTGCTCAACTACGCAGGCATTAATTACTGGATGGCCTTGGTCATTGCTCCTTTGGGCGTCGCCTTGATTGGCGTGGTGATCGAAAAAACCATGCTGCGTTGGTTGCACCAACTCGACCACCTGTACGGGCTGCTGCTGACCTTTGGCTTGGCCCTGATTTTGGAAGGCATCTTCCGCGAGTTTTATGGCTCGTCCGGCTTGCCCTATGACTTGCCTGAGGTGTTCCGTGGGGTCTTTGATTTGGGCTTCATGATGTTGCCCAAGTACCGCGTTTGGGTGATTGTGGTGTCCATCGTGCTGTGTTTCTTCACGTGGTTTGTGATTGAAAAAACCAAGCTCGGCGCCTACTTGCGCGCGGGAACCGAAAACCCAGACATGGTGAAAGCCTTCGGCATCAACGTGCCCTTGATGGTCACGCTCACCTATGCCTTTGGTGTGGGGCTCGCAGGGTTGGCGGGTGTCATGGCCGCACCGATTTATCAAGTGAGTCCTCTGATGGGCTCAAACATCATCATCGTGGTGTTTGCGGTGGTGGTGATTGGTGGCATGGGCTCGATCTTGGGCGCGATCGTCACGGGCTTGGGCTTGGGGTTGATTGAAGGCCTGACCAAAGTATTTTTTGCAGAGGCCTCGACCACGGTCGTGTTTGTCATCATGGCCATTGTGTTGTTGATCCGACCAGCAGGTTTGTTCGGGCGGGAGAAATAATGAGCAAGCGTTTGATTTACGGTGGACTGTTGCTGGTCCTCTTGGTGGCCCCCTTTGTGAGCTACCCGATGTTCTTGATGAAGGTGCTTTGCTTCGCCTTGTTTGCGAGCGCCTTTAATTTGTTGATTGGCTTCACGGGTTTGCTGTCGTTTGGGCACGCCATGTTTTTTGGCTTTGCAGCCTATGTGTCGGGCCATGCAGCCAAGGTGTGGGGCGTGACGCCCGAAGTGGCCGTGCTGGCGGGCACCTTGAGCGCCGCTTTGATTGGTTTGTTCACCGGTTGGTTGGCGGTGCGCCGACAAGGCATTTACTTTGCGATGGTCACCTTGGCGTTGGCGCAGATGATTTATTTCTTATGCGTGCAATCACCTTTCACCTACGCCGAAGATGGGATTCAAAGCATCCCACGTGGCAAGCTGTTTGGCCTGTTTGATTTGACCAGCGACACGACCATGTACTACGTGGTGCTCACCATCTTTGTGGCTGCCTTTGCCTTGATTTACCGCGTGGTGCATTCACCCTTTGGCCAAGTGCTGAAATCGGTGCGCGAGAACGAGCCGCGCGCCTTGTCGCTCGGCTACAACGTGGACCACTACAAGCTGGTGGCCTTTGTGTTGTCGGCGGCACTTGCCGGTTTGGCGGGAGCCACCAAAGCGATTGCTTTTGGTTTGGCCACCCTGACGGACGTGGGCTGGCAAATGTCGGGCGAGGTGGTCTTGATGACATTGCTGGGTGGCATGGGCACCATGGTGGGCCCGACTGTGGGAGCGGCCATCATCATGACCATGGAAAACTACTTGGCCAGTTTGGGCTCGTGGGTCACGATCATCATGGGTTGCACCTTCGTGACCTGTGTGCTCGTGTTCCGTCGCGGCATCGTGGGTGAGATAGAGCACCGCTTTGGCGGCAAGGGCTAAGCCGCTTTTAGTGCCCTAGTGCCTTAGTGTGCGACGCGGTCTGTGTCGTCGCACAGCTCGTCAAGGATCAACGCATCTGGCTCTAAGCCAATGCTCCAGTAAACCATCAGCACAATGATTTTCAGGTCATCCAAATCCATGGGCTGACCGGGGATGGCCATGGCGCGGTCGAGCACGATTTCGCGCATGTGCGGTGACAGCACATCGGCGGATTCAAGGAAGTTGATGAAGCCCAAGCAAGTGGCGCCCAAATGGTCTTGCTCTGCGACCGAGTAAACGCGCAAGCTCTGGGCGGACTCGGTGTGGTGCTCACGCGCTGACTGGCTGATGTCGATTAGCACTGTTTTGTGGGATGCCAAGTTCAGCTCGTCCAGCCACGACAAAGCTTGTTGGATGTCATCCACTTCGAAACCAACCACGCTGAGTTTGCGGCCTAGCTGCTCTAGCTCAGGACACGCATCGCCGCGCCAGTAGTTTTCATAGACGAATACGAGCACTTCAAACATGGGGCCAATATACATGTTTTTTGCATCCACGAAATCTTCCTAGATGGGGACTATTCCTTAGATTGAAGCGAGCCGTTGAAACAACCCGCCGGGCAACCGGCCGACTGCGCCGTCGAGTTCTAAGGTCAGCAATTGCGCTTGCAAGCTTGCCGTGTCTAAGCCGCACCGAGCTTGCAACGCGTCGAGGCTGACGGGGGCATAGCCCATGTGGGTGAGTAATGGATCTTCATCATCGTTGGCGGCGTTGTTGCAGTGCGACGTGTCGCCCAGTGCCTCTGAAAATAAATTAACTTGTTGTTGCGGCGCAAGCTGCAACTCTTCCAACACGTCTTGCGCGTTCTCGACCAGCTTCGCACCTTGGCGAATCAGCGCATGGCAGCCATGGGACTGGGTCGCGTGAATCGAGCCGGGAATGGCCAGCACTTCGCGCCCCAGTTCGAGCGCCATTTTGGCGGTGATGAGCGAGCCGGACTTCATGGCTGCCTCCACCACCAAGGTGCCCAAGCCGAGTGCGGCAATGATGCGATTACGTTTGGGGAAATTCTGCGCCAAGGGGGGTGTGCCCAAGTGGTATTCGCTCACCAGCAAGCCGTGCAAAGCAATGTCGTGGGCGAGTGTTTGGTGCTGTCGTGGGTACACACGGTC